>Ga0172367_10008493_pt1 | contig 11472 bp, 14 predicted proteins | sample Lak10m_FD_114542 | JGI IMG/M metagenome (GOLD analysis project Ga0172367, IMG submission 114542) | Freshwater microbial communities from Kabuno Bay, South-Kivu, Congo - kab_022012_10m | ecosystem: Environmental > Aquatic > Freshwater > Lake | place: Democratic Republic of the Congo: South-Kivu...
GGTTGAAACTTCTCAGGTATCTTCAAATTAGTGCCGATATTGCTGCCCGTCATGGCTTTGAAATTGTTCTTAAACCCATTCCCACTTAACGATTTTCGGAATGGTGCAAGATCTAAGTTAACTTACAGTCACGACAAATATTGGGATTTGAAGCTCTTGTTCGTTGGCAACACCCTGACCAAGGATTGATATATCCTGCGGAATTTATTTCAATAGCGGAAGATGCAGGACTACTTGAAGATATTGACTTTTGGGTGTTAGAAAAGGCTTGCTTTCAGCTAAGAGCATGGCAGGAGCAGTTCCCGATCGCTGCTAACTTAAACATGAATGTTAATTTATCAGCTAAACAGTTCTCTAAATCCGATCTATCAAGTCAAATCGAGAATATAATCCAAAAAACAAAGCTAAACAACCGTAATTTGAAGATAGAAATAACTGAAAGTATATTAATCGAAAAAACTTCTTTAGCAGCACAAATCTTAGATGAATTAAGTGAACAGAGTATTCAAACTTGCATTGATGATTTTGGTACGGGTTATTCTTCGTTAAGTTATTTGCATCGATTTCCAATTCATACGCTCAAGATTGATCGCTCCTTTATCAACCAACTTGATCAGTATCCTGAAGATGGGGAAATTGTAAAAGCAATTATTGTTTTGGGAATCAATCTGGGCTTAAATGTGATTGCAGAAGGGATAGAAACTGCTGAGCAGTTGGACTGCCTGAGAAATTATAATTGTGAAGCAGGGCAGGGACACTATCTATTTGCGCCATTAGAAGCGGAGGCGATCACACCCCTATTAGAGTCTATGTCAAAATAGAATAGGCATGTTGCACCTATTCTATTTTTTTGATTTTTATTTTTTGATTCTTAAAAAGCGTTCGCCTGTTCCAAAGTACTGACATTCACCAATTTCAAGTTGGGAGTCGTGCGTTTCACTAGTCCTGTCAAAACTTTGCCTGTTCCAACCTCGATTACTTGTTCATATCCTTGTGCAGCAAGATACAAACATATTTCGCGCCAACGCACTGGGGAAGTCATCTGCTGAGTAAGGCGATCGCGCAAAAGCTGTCCAGAAGTCGTCGCATCATTTGGTTCTACATTGGAAATGACAGGAATTGTCGCTTCATTAAAAATTGTCTGTTCAAGAATTGCCGTAAATTTAGCAGATGCATCCTCCATTAGAGGGGAATGAAATGCGCCACTTACAGCCAAAGAAATCGCTCTCTTGGATTTGACCTGTTCACAAATTGATTTTACCGCCGCTTCTGTTCCTGAAATCACGGCTTGATCGTTGCTATTGTCATTAGCCAAAATTACGTTTTTAGTTTGGGCGATCACAGTTTCTAGGGCAGTGCGATCAAATCCAAGCAGAGCAGTCATTGCACCGCCACTTGCTTCTGCCATCAGGAGCGATCGCTGCTTCACTAATTCCAAACCTGTGGCAAAATCCACCACACCTGCACAATAGAGCGCACTATATTCTCCCAAACTATGCCCTGTCACTGCATCTGGTTTTGCGCCTTTTGTTTTCAATATATCGGCAAGAATTGCCGATATTACATACAAGCAAGGCTGGGTAAATTCAGTTTTGGCAAGTTCCTTCGCGTCTGTCTGGGATTTTTCTAAAATCGACCATCCCAAAATTTGCTCGGCTTTATCCAACTTATCATTGCCTACTTCCGCAAGATCTAAGCCCATGCCGACAGCCTGAGAGCCTTGTCCAGGGAATACCCATACATTTTTGGTCATTTTTTATAAAATGTTTATTAAGCTTTGGTTACATTTTACAGTTTAACTCCACGTGAACCCTAAGGGATTTTTGAAAAGTGTTGCAAAGCGACACTTTTCAAAAATCCCTTAGTTTGCGTTTAAGAACCAAACCCAAAATACAAGTAGCGGCGCTCCGCGCCGCTACTTGTATTTTGGGTTTATTGGCAGCATGATGCGCTGCCATGCGTCGCCATTTTTTGTTTTGGTAATTAGACTAATTAATAATGTATTTTTGCCATTCGTCATGATTTCCCGATCGCAGATATTTCGTCACCTCGAAATGCAAACCACTGTGAGGACGACGGGGCTGCTTGCGTAGGGGCATTGAAGCCTCTTTAGGAGTACGGTTACCTTTTTTGACATTACAACGGACACAAGCAGTAATAATATTGTCCCAACTATCTCCGCCACCACGCGATCGTGGTAAAACGTGATCAAGGGTCAAATCATCTCCCGTATGCCCACAGTATTGACATGAGTGGGCATCACGATGCAAGATATTTCGGCGGGTGAGAGGGATTTCTTTGTAGGGAATACTAACATACTGCAACATGCGAATTACGCTGGGCAGAGGCATCCCGGGATAGATCATTTTGCCGTTGTGTTCGATTTGTTCAGCTTTACCTTTTAAGACCAACACAATAGCTCGCTGCCAATTTGTAATGTTCAGCGGCTCATAGGATGCATTTAGTACAAGGACTTTTGCCATTACCATCAAGCGAACTCACAAGAGATGCTACCACAGGTAGCCAAAAATCAGCTAGATAATTCTATAGATCAGCAATTCTCATTATAAATAACGGTTTTGATGAAAGTCAGCCGTCGGCTGACTTTCATCAAAACCGTTATTGCCACAACAGCGATGCTAGGTCTTTGGGGCATGACTGTGATCGTTGTCCTCAGAATAAAAAGCAGCACAAAGTGCTGCTTTTTATCTTAGTTTATAGATTTTCTTGCGATCGCCCTTTGGGTTTCAGGATCGGGTAACTTGTGCGTAATCACAGCCGCAGCTAAAACCATGATTGCGGATGCCCACAGACAGCCAACTAAACCAGCGAATTGATAGACCAGACCTGATAGAACTGTGCCTGCTAAGCGTCCGCCCGAATTTGCCATGTAGTAGAAACTCACATTTAACGCCACTTTGTCGTTATCGGTAAAGGCTAGAACTAAGTAAGAATGTACCGATGAGTTAAAGGCAAAGACGACACCAAAAATCAGTAAGCCACCAATGATTACAAGGTTTGCAGGGAGATTTAATTGCAGAGCGATCGCCATGATTGCAGGAACCGCAATGAGGGATGATGTCCAAAAGCGCACTGTTTGCGATCGGGGCGGCTGCCCTGAACCAAAGCGTTTAATTAATGTCGGTGCGAGGGCTTGAATGATGCCATAGCCAATTACCCAGCAGGCTAAGAAGCCACCAACTTGATAAAACGACCAACCTAAAACACTTCGCAAAAATACAGGTAATCCCACTACAAACCATACGTCTCTAGAACCAAAGAGAAAGAATCTTGCTGCGGATAGGAGGTTAATTTCAGGGCTTTTGGAAAAGAGTTGTTTGAATTTGATTTTTGCTTTGATTTTGCCCATGCCCTTTGGTAAGAACAAGCCTGTGAACAAGGGCAGGAATAAACCTCCCGCCATAATCCATAGGGAATTCACAAACCCAAATAGCCCTAATAAGGCACTGCCGACAAAAAAACCTACACCTTTAAGAGCATTTTTAGAACCTGTGAGAATCGCAACCCATTTAAACAAAGCTGATTGAGCATCCTGCGGTACGACTAAACGAATTGCACTTTTGGTGCTCATTTTCGTCAAGTCTTTAGCAATTCCTGAAAAAGCTTGGGCGATCATCACATAGAGAACTGCTAGCCACTGCCTCCATTCTGGATTGAGAAAGGATAACATCACAAGGGAGAAAATCTGTAAGCTAATCCCTGTATAGAGCGTAACTTTCAGCCCTAATTGTGAACCAATCCATCCACCTAAAAAATTAGTAACGACTCCAAAGACTTCATAAAATAGAAATAGCGAAGCAATTTGAATAGGGGTGTAGCCAATGTTATTGAAATAAAGCAATACCAATAGGCGCAAAGCACCATCGGTAATCGTGAATCCCCAATAGGTGAGGGTGACTAGTACATAGTTTTTGAAGTTTGCTTGAGATGTAGTAGAAGAGGTCATGATCAATTCCTCAAAGGTTAGACGATTTGCCCTCACCCCTAGCCCCTCTCCCGCAGGAGAGGGGAACCAGAAAGAAATATGCGTTCTTTGCTCTCCCTTTCTCATTGAAAGAAGAAAAAGCAAAAATATCTTCTTCGCTCCCCCTCTCCTGCGGGAGAGGGGGCTGGGGGTGAGGGTCTTAGAACGAAGCCACTTTTCTCGCTAATTCCGCCATGCGACAGGAATAGCCCCATTCGTTGTCATACCAAGCGAGAATTTTTACCTGAGTGCGATCTACAACCATTGTCGAGAGGGCATCAATAATGGATGAACGCGAATCGTCTTTATAATCAATGGAAACTAAGGGACGTTCTTCATAGCCTAAAATCCCCTTCAGTTCACCTTCGGCGGCTGTTTTTAATAATTGATTGACTTCCTCAATGGTGGTTTCTCTTTCTACTTCAAACACACAATCCGTAAGCGAAGCATTCAACAAAGGCACACGCACGGCTAATCCATTTAACTTGCCCTTTAGTTCGGGATAGATGAGAGTGATCGCTGTTGCTGACCCTGTAGTTGTGGGAATTAGGGATAAAGCCGAAGCCCTAGCACGACGCAGATCTTTGTGCGGTGCATCGACGAGGGTTTGGGTGTTTGTATTGTCATGGATTGTGGTAATCACACCATGCTTAATTCCTAATCCTTCATGGATGACTTTCACCACAGGCGCGAGACAATTTGTAGTACAAGATGCTGCTGTTAATAGATGATGCTTTTCGGGATCGTAGAGATGGTCGTTAATTCCCATGACGATATTTAGGGCAACTTCCTTGACAGGAGCCGCAACGATGACTTTCTTTACGCCTTTGGTGAAATAGAGATTTAGGGTTTCGGGGGTGCGAAATTTGCCAGAACATTCCAAAACTAGATCTACGCCTAATTCTTGCCAGTTGACTAATTCGGGTTTGGCATATTCGCTAAAACTGAGGGATTGATGATCAATTTGGATGCGATCGCCGATTACTTGTACATCGTGCTGCCAGCGTCCATGTACTGAGTCAAATGTGAGTAAATGAGCGGCAGCTTCTACTCCGCCCTTGATTTCGTTAATATGCACAAACTCTAATTCGGGAAATTCCCAAGCAGCCCGCAGCAACAATCTGCCAATTCTGCCAAAGCCATTAATACCGATCCGCACAGTCATAATTTAACCTACAGTAACAATATCGATTTGCATCAATATTTATATTTGTCGATATTTTGACTGTTGAGATAGGGATATGTCAAGATGAAAACTATGAAACTTGCTCAAACCACGATTGCCCAACCCAAGAACGATACGGAAGCGATCGCCACCACTAGGTGTTGTCCGCCGCTTCTCGCTGGACGTTTGCAACCAGAGGATACTGCTTTATTAGCCAGTATCTTTCGCGTATTGGGTGAACCTGCACGGTTACAAATCTTGAGTCTAATTGCTGCTCAAACCAGTCAAGAAGTATGCGCCTGTGAATTGGTGGAAACTTTAGGTTTAGCGCAACCTACGGTCAGCCATCATCTTAAGGTTTTATATGAAGCAGGGCTACTTACTAAGGAACGTCGTGGAACTTGGATCTACTATCGCATTTTGCCTGAGAAGTTAGCGATGTTAAGAGATGCTCTTTCATAAACAGAGGAGACGCTTAGCATCTCCTCTGTTTTTTTCTTATAAGCCTAAGGTAATTCCTCTTGCCATCATAGAAGCGAGGAGAGGAATTAGACTAAATCCAACCAGCTCGATGTGAATGATAGTTCTTAAGGTTTTGACTTTCTCTGGACTTACCTCTGGAGGCTTTTCGGCACGAAGGTTTTTAATCCACATCAAGAATGAGACTGTGGGATATAGCGACAATAAGCCAACCGCAATAAATACAGATATTTTCATCCAGAAAACGGGTTGATGGGAATAGTAATCTGCACCTTTTTCAAAATATAGATATCTTAAAATCCCTGTTACTAAGACCGTAATTCCTGCGATTCCATAAATAGTATCGGCAATCAGAATCCGCCATCCATTACGATTGGTTAGGTCTTGCTTTAGCGTAAATAATTCCGTAGATAGAGATGCAAAAATAAGCCCCAGACTCAAATAATGTAGATAGGCAGCGATCGCATTAGCCCACATAAGGGTCTCCTTTAATAAAGAACTAGTTTTTGCGCCGTGGCTTTGCCACGGCGCAAAAACTAGTTCTTTATTTTACTGTAAGTCTTTAATCTCTCTTGAGATTCTTAGCGCAGTGGGTTCTCAAGGTTATCATCAAAGTCTAGTGCCATAAATTTAGAAGAGACGATCGCCCCCATGACTACATCAACGACCAATATCCTCGATATCATCAAAGCAGATTACGCGAAATTCCCTGAAGCGCAGACCTATAGCATCTATAGCGAAGATGTCTATTTCAAAGATCCTGTGTATAACTTTCGTGGGATTAAGCAATATCAAAAGATGATTGGGTTTATTACCTTTTGGTTTAAAAATCTCAAACTAGAACTCCATGATATTAATCGTAACGAAAATCTCGTTAAGGCTAGCTGGACAATGAGTTGGGATGCGCCTTTGCCTTGGAAACCTCGGATTAGTGTTACAGGTTGGAGTGATCTGACTGTAGATAAATTTGCAGATACTTTGGGCAATGGAGAAGGCGATCGCGAATTAATTATTTCCCATGTTGATTATTGGGAATGTACCAAACTTGATGTGATTAAACAGCATTTTGTTTTTTCCTAGCAAAGAGGCTTGCTTATATGTGTTTTACTTTGCATTAATTTTGTACACTGAAGCTAGTGATAAGCGATCAAAACCTAAAATAGCGAGAAAATCAATGTTTGCAGAAACGAGAGAATTTTCGCCTACGCAGTTTGCTAAAACTAGATGTACAACTAATGGCACACCGTCTTTTTGGACTTGGAGTGGTTATCTGTATTTCTTTATGCCCAATGAGCCAAGCCGTAAGTTGTTCCAAATCGTTGGGATGAATGTGGCGCGATGTATAGACAAAGGTGATGGTTTATGGGACTTCACTTCTCGCGAAGTGATTCTATATCTTGATCCTGAGACTAGAGAGATAATCCGTCATTGGCAAAATCCTTGGACTGGTGAGATGTTACCCGTAGTACATGTCGCTAATAGTCCGATTCAAGGTACATTTCGGCACAATATCCCTGCCGAGGTTGAAGGCGATACTGCAACTTTCATTTTCGACTTATTTGCTCAATATCCTAATCCTCTTGCTGACGATCCTAAATTTGCTGAATATTGCGATCGCCCGATATACAATGCCGTCGAGTTATTTAAACTCTCTGTTCCTGTAGCTGATCTTGAAGATCCTACAACCACAATGGTATCCAAATTAGTCATGTCATGGGATCGTGTGGGACCATGGCTACCTTGGATGAAAATGGGACAGCGTGAGGGGAATCTAATTTATAGTGCCTCTGGTAAGAAGGTTAAAGATTTTAACGAGCTACCACTGGTTCTCAAAAGAGAAATTGAAACCCGTATTCCTTTGTTTAGGGATGCGCCATCTGAAAAAACTGAAGGTGCAGAAATGACATCATGGCAATATTTCAAACAGCATTTTGATGCTTATCTGCAAGGTGTTACTTTCCCGATTCCCACGGGCTAAACGGACACAAAACGGCTACTCAGTTTTGTGTTCGTTTATAACTGTCACCAAGTGTAAATAAACGTCAGTTCGACGAAAGCGAAAAATGGTAAGAATCGCTAAGCGATTCTTACCATTTTTCGCCATTTGCTGCGTGCGAAGCACGCAGCAAATGGCGATATCGAACTCACGTTAAATAAGACATACACCGCTTCGCGCTCAAACCCAAACCAAGAAAATTTTTGAAAGTGTTGCTTTGCAACACTTTCAAAAATTTTCTTTTGGTTCGTTTGATCGGTAATTGCTGTAAGACCCAAGAATTGGATGGTGGCGCTCCGCGCCGCCATTCAATTCTTGGGTCTTGAGTTGTCCTAAGACAAGTGCCTGTAGCTATAGTAATAAATTTAGGCTTCTGGGGGAGTTTCAGAGGTTGACGTAGAAATTTGAGGGACAAGAAGCGATCGCTGAGATTCTGAGACTAGACCAGTTAAGAGGTCTTTGGATTCTTGTTGTTTTTTCGCATTGGTAGAGATATAGCTAACTGTAATCACAGAATCACTAAAGGCAACACCAGCAGAGGATTGGGAATAAACATCAATCCGTGGAGTCGGTAAATCAGTCTGACTAGACAATAAAGCAGCAGCCCCTGAAATATCATCCATGTTTAGGAGACGAATGAGTTCCTCTTTAGATTCTTCCGTTGCACTGCCAACCCATTGCTTCTCTCCATACCATTCGTTAGCTTGCTCGTTGAATGGTTCGTTTGCAGATTTAAAAGGAATGGAAGCTGCTAAAAAACCAACAATTCCCAACTCGATCAACCAGAGTAAATAAGCAAAATTATCCTTAATCTCGAAGGAACTACCTCTTCTACTAATGGTAATTCCTTCTTTGGCTGACATTTTTACAAAGCCAACAAATCCTGAAGAACCAGTTTCTTGCTGTAACAAGTTGTTGATTTGCTCCTTCGCCTGATTCTTATCGGTGACATTGTATTCGCGCTCTAGGGTCGTTTCAACTTCATTCTGAAAATTAATGTACTGTCCGTACATTAGCGAACCATAGGTAACCAGTCCTCCTAAAATACCTAAACCAAGAGCAGTAATCGGATTCCGAATTTTTCCTTTTTTGACTGCAAAACCCATTGCAGCACCAGATACAAATCCCATTGCTATTGGGAATAACACAATAAAGTAAATAAATTTACTGATAAATGCGGTTGCTCCGCCGATCGCTGCACCTGAAACCAAAGAAGATATAGCTAATTTCGCAACTCCTTGTGATGGAGCAATATTACTGGGCTGATAGGTTCTCATGTCTGAAAGCTATAGGTTATATAGATTTAATCTTATTATTCTGACGCAATTTATGAGATTGAAATAATAAGAAATTTAATTGCCATGAGCCATTGACAAAATCTCCTCAAAACTAGGTGTAATTAATTCTGAAGGTTGCTCACTTAGCCATAGCCAATATTCGTAATTTCCAGTCCGCCCTTGAATTGGCGAAGGTATTAAACCCTGAAATTGCCACCCTAAATCTTGAGCAGTAGCTAACACATTGGCGATCGCTTCAGCCCTAATTTTTGAGTCACGTACAATGCCATTTTTACCCACTTGACCTTTACCAGCCTCAAATTGCGGCTTGACTAGCAATAATGTCTCGCGGGGCGATCGCAATAAATTCCATAGCGAAGGCAAAATTTTAGTAAGCGAAATAAACGATAAATCCAACACTGCAAAATCAGGAACAATATCGCCATCAGTATATAAATCTTCTGGTGCAAGATGCCTGAGATTAGTCCGCTCCCGCAACACCACTCGCTCATCACTACGAATTTCCCAAGCTACCTGACCATAGCCCACATCAATTCCGTAGACCTTCGCCGCCCCCTGCTTCAGCATACAGTCCGTAAATCCACCCGTCGAAATCCCACCATCAAAGCAAATGCGATCGCCTAAATCCACCGCAAATTTAGTAAGCGCTCCTGCCAGTTTCTCGCCACCACGGGACACAAAAGGCGATCGTTGCTTCACCAAAATCACTGCATCATCCTTAACCTCAGTACCAACTTTATCAATCACCTGCTGATTGACCTGTACCCAGCCAGCCCGAATAAACTTTTGAGCCTGCTCCCGGGATGGGGCAAGCTCTAATTCAACTAATAAGACATCTAAACGCTTTTTCAAACTTTATATAACCTTTAACTACATCAAAAATATAGCTTCGCCAAGTGTATCAGGACATAAAAACTAAAAGAGAGTTGAGGCGCAAAGCGCCTCAACTCTCTTTTAGTTTTTGATTAGTCTTGACTAGGCTTCAGCCGCAGTTTCTGCTGCTGCTTCAGCTACAACTTCTTCAGGAATTTCAGGCTCTTCCATTGCATCAGGGACTTCGTAATCATCATCCACAGGAGGCAAAGGAATTTCCATGACCGCAGGAGGTGCATTTAGTTGTTCGCGATACTTCGCAGCCATCTCTTCAGCCTTAGCGTAAACCAGTTGAGGGTCTTTGACCATATCCCCTGGTTCGGCTTCGAGTTGCTTGGTGGAGAGCGAAATGCGTCCACGTTCGGCATCAAGATCAATGATCATTACCTTAACTTCGTCATTGACATTGAAGACGTTGTGAGGAGTTTCGATATGTTCGTGGGAGATTTCGGAAATGTGGAGCAAGCCGCTGACACCACCGATGTCGATGAATGCACCGTAGGGCTTGATGCCACGTACTACACCGATCACGACTTCGCCAACTTCGAGCTTGTTCATCTTGCGCTCGACAAGGGCACGACGATGACTGAGGACGAGACGGTTGCGGTCTTCATCCACTTCCAAGAACTTGAGTGGCAATTCTTCGCCAACTAGTTCTTCCTTAGGCTTGCGAGTGCTGATGTGTGAACCAGGGATAAATCCGCGTAGTCCTTCAATTCTGACTAGTGCGCCACCACGGTTGGTAGCAAAAATAAGCGATCGCACAGTTGCGTCTTCTGCTTGTAACTGACGGACACGTTCCCATGCTCTCATATACTCGATGCGGCGAATCGAAAGAGTTAATTGCCCTTCTTCGTTTTCGTCAGCGAGAATGAAAAACTCACGGGTTTCATTGTTCTGTAAAACTTCTTCAGGTTGATCGACACGGTTGATCGACATTTCCTGAATCGGGATATACGCTGCTGTCTTTGCGCCAATGTCAATAAGTGCGCCCCTAGGCTCAATGCTAAATACTGTACCCGCAACAATGTCGCCAGGGCTGAAGTGATAATCGTACTTATCTAAGAGTTTCGCGAAGTCTTCATGAGTGAAACCGACATTGGTGGCTGTAGCAGTTTTGGCCCGATTGATCATAACTAAATTTTTCCTTGTTCCTGTTTTGAATTTATCTGGTTTCCTCCCAGAAATGTAAGAGCATTAGGCATTAAAGCTTGTTGCGGTTTACATCCTACGCCTATTTGTGTCCTTAATATTTTTAGTAAAACCTATGGGCATAGGTTTGCAATTATAGCGCACTTAAGCTAGTTCTAGAAAGTGTTAGCAAAATTTTTTCTTATGTAGCGATCGCGAAAAGTTGTAGTCAGCACTTTAATGCGCAATGCGCTCCTAATGCACAAATCACCGAAAGTGATCTTACTTGGAAGCAACAATTCTCATTATGAAACTGATTTTGGTGTTTCCAGCGCCGAAGGTGCTGGAAACACCAAAATCAGTTTTTTGAAAGCCCGCCGTTGGCGGGCTTTCAAAAAACTGATTTTAATAATGAGAATTGTTGCTTCCAAGTAAGATCACTTTCGGTGATTTGTGCATTAGGAGCGCATTGCGCATTAAAGTGCTGACTACAACTTTTAGCGATCGCTACATAAGAAAAAATTTTGCTAACACTTTCTAGAAC
>Ga0172367_10008498_pt1 | contig 11469 bp, 11 predicted proteins | sample Lak10m_FD_114542 | JGI IMG/M metagenome (GOLD analysis project Ga0172367, IMG submission 114542) | Freshwater microbial communities from Kabuno Bay, South-Kivu, Congo - kab_022012_10m | ecosystem: Environmental > Aquatic > Freshwater > Lake | place: Democratic Republic of the Congo: South-Kivu...
AAGCGGTTGGTTTGCTGGCGTAATCTCGGCCCCATGATGATCAATAGCGCACCGCTGCCCCGGCTAAACAAAATCTCCGCCAGATTCAGGCCTGCCAAAAGCAGTAGCGGTTGTTTGAAAGCCTCCCATAACGAGTCCATGTTCGGCTGGGTTGCCACGGTATCCATTAAAGCTCTGATGGCGTAAGGCACCAGGATGCTGCCAGCCGCCTGACCTGTTTCTAATAGCAGCATCCATATCACCAAGCTTTTAAAATTTCGCAGGCAATAAAGGATAAAACGAACTGTGGTGGTGGGTAAAGGCGGAGCGCTGGTTGCGCGTTGAAAGGGTGGCCGGTTTTTTGACATGCTCAGTGGTTATTAATGGTTGGTATTCTGACTTTTCAGCCTGGTTACGCGGGAGAAAAATTTTGTGCTTCGCTCTGAATCATGACAATTGTCACTATTCAGTGCGAAGCACAATATTCCCTCTCCTTGCGGGAGAGGGCAGGGTGAGGGGGGGGTAAAATAAAGTATTGAGCCATTTAAATTCTCCTCTCCCCAGCCCTCTCCATCAGGAGAGGGGGCAGGTTACCAAATACTGAAAGGATCATGTATTTGGCTGAATAGTTACGACAATTGTCACTATTCAGTCCTACCCGGCGTAGATCTAATAGGTGTTAGCGCATCCAGCGAATTGGGTGGCTGCGCGTTGCTTATCCACCCTAAAAAATAAAAGCATCGCTTTATCAGGATTAAACGCTGAATAATGACTGGCAATTTACTTTAAAATGCCAATGTTACGCTATCAGACCGAGATGGATTAAACCAGTTCAGGCCGGTTTGCTTTTTATCCGATCAAAATGAATGCTTATTCAGTTCAATAGAGGTGTGTATGTCCCGGTTTTTTAGAAAGCTGCTTGGGTTTATTTTATTGGCCTCTACGGTGGGATTGGTGACCTGTCAGTCCATGGTTAAAGCCGAGGTGGATGCCGAAATCAGCCAAATGATGCGAGATCAGTGATGGAACAGTTACCCTTATTTAAATCAGCCAAGGCGTTTAGTGGTGATAGTTTGCGTTATTCTTCAGTTCGTGGGTTGTTATTGCATTTGCTGACTTTGGGTTTGATTCCTGCAGTCATTATTGGCTTTATCAAAGGCCATGTGGGATCAATTCTGATTAATTCGGCGGGGTTTGGCTTGTACTGTTTATCCGCCATGTTATTGCGTAAAGGCTTGGCAGCGGAAAATCCCAATCGGCAACATCGACTGCAAGCACCGTCACGCTGGCCATTCAAATTATTGGCTGCTTTGTTGGTGGCCGTTACCACCGGGTTGTTGGCTTTTTTTAGTGCTCATCAAGCCATAGAAGTGGCTGTGATCTATGCCTTGGGTGCCTTGTTGGGCATGTATTTAAGTTATGGATTTGATCAACGGCAAACTGTTAAGTTGGCAGATGCTCAGGGTTATTCCGGTGAAGAAATCAGGCAGACTTTGGCAGCGGCGTTTGAAACCATCAAGACCATAGAACAAGCCAACCGTAAAATCCTTAATCGTGAGCTGAATCAACGCCTTAATACTATCTGCGGAATTGCCGAAGGCGTAATTGCCGAACTGGAAGCCGATCCGCGCGGCATTCGGCGGGCGCGTAAATTTCTGAATATTTATTTGGATAGCGTTCAGCAAGTGGTGGAAGGCTATGCTAAAACGCATATTCAGGCAGCGCCCGCTGAATTGGAACAGAATTTCAAAACAGCCCTGGATACCATAGAGTCGGCTTTTCAGGAGCAACGCCAAAAACTCCTGGAATAAGATATGTTTGATTTGGATGTCAAGATCGAAGTACTTACCACTCAGCTCAAACACGATGGCATCTTGTGATGTCTTGAGTTTGTAGACCTTAATTTAAAGGAGCATAACCCGATATGAGCGAACCACAAGATCAGATCACAACTGTTTCCACTGACGCGCTGCAAGCCGTTACTGCTCAAGAGCTGATTCCGGATGTCAAGGCGGATATTCTGCCTCTGGAGCAAACCTCGCCTGAACAGCAGCTGAAAATTCGCCAATTGCTGCAGGAAATCGACATTAAGGACACGCAATCGATTTTGTTTTTTGGCAGCAAAGCTCAGGAACAATTAACGAGCGTCTCCGATAAAATGCTGGAAGGGGTTAAAAACAAGGATACCGGTCCGGCTGGGGAAGATTTGAATGCCATGGTGGCGACCATACGCGGCTTTGAAATTGACGATCTTGATCCGAATAAAAAGCAGGGTTTTTTCGCCAAATTGCTCGGCAAGGCCACGCCGGTGGTTAAGTTTGTGCAGCAATATGAAGAAGTGCGCAAGCAAATCGACAGCATCACAGACAAGCTGGAAAAACATAAAACCGTTTTGCTGACCGACATTGCCTCGCTGGATCGTTTGTATCAGGCCAATCTGGAGTATTTTCATACCCTGGAATCTTACATCGCCGCCGGGGTGGAGAAGCTGCGCGAGCTGGATGAATCGGTGATTCCGGAACAAGCCAAGCAAGCCGAAGCCAATCAAGACGTCATCGCCAGCCAAAGTCTGCGGGATTTGCGGGCTATGCGTGACGATCTGGAACGGCGTGTACATGATCTGCGTTTGACTCGGCAAGTAGCGATGCAAAGCCTGCCCAGTATTCGATTGGTGCAGGAAAATGATAAAGGCTTGGTGAACAAGATCAGTTCCACCATCGTCAATACCATCCCGTTATGGCGGCAACAACTGGCAACTGCCGTGACTATTTTTAGGTCGTCGCAAGCCGCTGAAACCGTCAAAGCCGCGACCGATTTGACCAACGATTTGTTGGCTGCAAATGCCGAAAATCTCAAACAAGCCAATGCTGAAACCCGTAAACAATTGGAGCGTGGGGTGTTTGATATTGAAACCGTCAAGCAGGCTAATCAAGCTTTGATAGCTACGATAGAAGAGAGTTTGCAGATTGCCGATGCCGGTAAAAAAATGCGCGGCGAAGCCTTGATTCAGTTACAGGAATGCGAAGCCGAATTAAGAAAATCGCTGGTCTCAGCTCATGCCAGTTCAACTGCCAAGGTTTAATAAACGGAGTATTGACAATGGGTATTTTGGACAAACTGTTTGGCGAATTTGTCGATGTCATCGAATGGACCGATGACAGAAGTGATACGTTGGTGTATCGATTCGAACGTTATGGTCACGAGATCAAATACGGTGCCATGTTGACGGTCCGAGAAACCCAGGCCGCCATTTTGGTGAATGAAGGCCGTATTGCTGATGTTTTTCCTCCAGGCTTATATCAGCTGGAAACCCGTAATATGCCCATCATGACCACGTTGGAAAGTTGGCCGCACGGTTTTAATAGTCCGTTCAAAGCGGAAGTGTATTTTTTCAATATGCGCCGGTTTGCCGATCTGAAATGGGGGACTAAAAATCCCATCATGTTGCGGGATAAGGAATTTGGCCCGGTTCGCTTGCGTGCTTTTGGTACTTACACCTTGCGCATCAAAGATCCGCAAATATTGATCAAGGAAATTGTCGGTACCACTGGCCATTTCCAAACCGGGGATATTGCCGAGCAACTGCGCAACATGATCGTGGCCCGCTTTGCAGATATTTTGGGCGAGTCAGGCATACCTGCACTGGATTTGGCGGCCAATTACGAAGAGCTGGGCGAATTCATCGCCCAAAAAATCCGCCCTGAGTTCGAAGCGTATGGTCTGGATGTGCTGCAATTGATGGTGGAAAATATTTCCTTCCCACCGGAGGTTGAAGCGGCTCTGGATAAGAGCAGCAGTATGGGCATAATCGGCGATTTAAGCCGATATACTCAGTTTCAAGCGGCTGAAGCAATGGCGGCTGCGGCTAAAAATCCCTCCGGTGGTGCCGGGGAGGGCATCGGTTTGGGGATGGGATTTGCTGTTGCGCGTGAGCTGAGTCAGGGCCTGTCTGCGCCGAATCAGCCTTCGGCAGGCTCATCGCCAACTCCACCGCCTATTCCAGGTGCTGTCAGTTATTTTGTAGCCATTGATGGTCAACAACAGGGTCCATTCAATCAAGTCGAATTGATGGAAAAAATCAAATCCGGGGCTGTGACACGAGATACATTGATTTGGTCTCAGGATTTAGTGGAATGGACAGCCGCTGAAAAAGTTGCCGCACTGGCTGCTTTATTTTCACACCTGCCGCCACCCATTCCGCAATAAACCCAAAAATCCATGGCAACCGTTTTAAAATCTAGGGGCGACAAATCAGCTCCGCTGCGTTTTCCTTGCCGTGAATGCGGTGCTGTTTTGAAGTACGCCCCGGGCACGAATTTGTTGGTCTGTGAATATTGCGGCACGGAAAATCCTATCCAACAACAGGTCGAACCCATACAGGAATACGATCTGAATGAAGCGATACAGCGGGTGGCTGAGAAACATTCAGAGCCGGTTGAGCGTAGTATCCATTGCGATGAATGTGGGGCGGGGTTTCAGTTTGAAGCTACCATCCACGCGGGCGAATGCCCTTTTTGCGGCACCCCCATCGTCACGACCACTGCAGAAGTCAGACCGATACAAGCCAAGTCATTGCTGCCATTTATTATTGATGAAACAACGGCGCGCCAGCAATTCAAACGCTGGATTAGCGGCTTGTGGTTTGCGCCGAATGCCGTTAAAAAATATGCGCGAAGCGATACCAAATTGACCGGGGTTTATCTGCCTTATTGGACTTTCGATAGTCACACCAGCACAGCTTATAGCGGAGAGCGGGGTGATATTTATTATGTGACCGAGCAGGTGCAAGTGGTCAGGAATAATCAGACGGTGATTGAAACCCGGCAGGTGCCGAAAATTCGCTGGACCCCGGTGAGTGGGCAAGTCGGGCGGTTTTTTGATGATGTGTTGATAGGTGCCAGCAAGTCTTTGCCGCGTCAAATTGTGGATGCACTGGAGCCTTGGGATTTACAGGCCTTGATTCCCTATGACGAACAATATCTCAGCGGGTTTCGCAGTGAGTTTTACCAAGTCGAATTAGGCGAAGGTTTTGATTATGCCCGACAACTGATGGATAACCAGATTTATCAGGATATTTGTCGGGATATAGGCGGCGATCATCAGCGTATTCATCAAGTGCAGACCCGTCATAGCCGCACAACGTATAAACATTGTTTATTGCCCATCTGGTCCGCAGCGTTTCGGTTTAAAGAGCAAGCCTATCGGTTTGTCATCAATGGCAGAACCGGCAAAGTGCAGGGCGAACGCCCCTATAGCGCCTGGAAAATCGGCTTTGCTGTTTTATTGGGCTTAACGTTGGTAGCTGGGCTGTATGTTTATTTGGAAAAGTCAGGTGCCTTGCAAAACCTGCAAAATCATCCGCAAGTGATTCAATATTATCGACCTCAAACCTATCAATATCGCTTTTGAAAAGTCTCTAAAGAAGATTAGTTTTTTTTTGCGGTTATTCTTATGGTGGCCGTTCACGACTGAGCACGTCGATCAAGCGCTCCACGGCATCCGCCAATTCGAATGCGAGCGCGATGCTGGCGGGATCACTGGCGCGGGCACTGGTCATTGTTTTTGCTGCAATGTGTTCCAATTCGCTCGCTGATAAAGCGCCGCTCATGCCTTTCAATTTGTGGGATAGCTGTTCTATCCCGACAATATCGGATTGAGTGGCCAGCTTTCGCAATTCTTCGCCGTCTGTCGCATGGTTCAGCAAGGTAAGCATCACCAGTTTGTCGATAAGATCGTTCTTCACCGCATAGCGCTGCTTTAAGGACTCCCAATCGATGATCGGCAGGGCATTCTGCGGCTCGGTGTCGGCGTGGTGCGTGGCAGAATTTGATGCATTCGAGCATTGCCGAACGCATCCCAAAATGGTGGACACCAGGTTTTCAATGTCGATTGGCTTGGTCACCGTGGTCAACATGCCCGCTTTCTGACATCGCTCACGGTCTTCCTTATGAGCATACGCGGTCTGGCCGATCACCGGCAGTTCCGGATGACTTTGCTTGAGCAGGCGGGTGGCCTGAATACCGTCCATCTCGGGCATTTGCACATCCATCAGCACGAGATCAAACGTTGCCGGTTGCTGACGGACGGCATCGACCGCTTCGCGTCCATTTGACACCAAAACGGTGTTAGCGCCTTCGATATTCAAAATATCCGTCATTACAATTTGATTGATGGGATTATCTTCGGCCACCAGGATGGACAAGCCGGTCAGTCGCTTGGCGCCACCTATCACAGTGGGGACGATGTGATCGTTAGTTAGTTGCGCCGTTGCTTGCAGGGGAATCCTGAGGGTAAATCGGCTGCCTACTCCCGGCGTACTTTCCACAGTAAGAGAACCTCCCATAAGCTCGGCAAGTCGTTGGCTGATGACCAAACCCAGCCCGGCGCCACCGTATCGACGCGTATTAGTGGTTTCTGCCTGCTCAAAGGGTTGGAATAGGCGTTCAAGTGTCTCGGCCGGGATGCCAATCCCCGTATCGCTGAGCTCAAATACCAGTTCCTCGTTCTCGCTCTCCATCCCGATCCTGAGCTTCACTTCACCCGTTTCGGTGAACTTGACCGCATTCGACAGCAAATTCAAGAGTATTTGTGAAATTCTAGTCGGGTCCCCCATACAAGACACAGGTAATACGGATTTCTGACAAAACAGTTGCAGACGCTTCTTAGCCGCAATGGGCAACATTTGCTCAATGGCCTTGTCCACTAAATGGGATGGGTCGAATGAAATCGATTCGATGTCCAGTTTACCTGCTTCGATCTTCGAGTAGTCAAGAATATCGTTGATGATGGTGAGCAGGTGTTTGCCGGAATCCAGGATTTGGCCGAAAGTCTGCTGTGCTTTTTCTCGTCCGCTGCTGTCTCGGTAGCCAATCTGAGCTAAACCCAGTACACCGTTCAGCGGCGTCCGAATCTCATGGCTCATGTTGGCGAGAAAATCGCTTTTGGTTTTGATGGCGGATTCAGCGGCCACACGTGCCTGTTCCTGTTGGGCTTGGGCCAGTTTGATTGCCTCAATATCGATACAGGTGCCAATATAGCCCATAAAGGTGCCGATGCCGTCAAAGCGTGGCACACCGGTATCGAGAACCGAGCGATAAATGCCACTGTGATGCTTCAAGCGATATTCTTTCGAGAAGATCTTATGAGCTGCGAATGCGCTGCTATAGTCGTTTAGGTAACTTTCCGCATCCTCAGGATGGATGTCATGAGTCCAACCATCAGCCGCTTTCAGTTCTAAGCTAACGCCCGTGAAATCGAGCCAGCCTTTGTTGAGGTAGGTGCATTGCATATCGGCATCCGCCATCCAGATCATCACCGGTACGGCATCGGCAAGCTCGCGGAAGCGTGCTTCACTCTCGCGTAAGTCCAGTTCGAGTTGCTTATGCTCGGTTACGTCGATCGCCATCCCTCTTAATGCTGCCGGTCTGCGCACAGCGCCTTGGCCTCGAAACTCAATGCCACCCTTCAAACGCACCCAGTGGACCGAGTCGTCCGGCCATAGGATGCGGATATCGAAATCGAATAGCCCTTCACTTTCCGAACCGTATAAACAGCGGGTGAATTCGGTCACTACCCTATCCCGGTCGCCGGGGTGAACAAATTCTGGAACGGTCTTGAACAGGGTCGGCTGGCTGTCAGGATCAAGTCCCAGGATGGCAAGCATCTCGGGCGAACAAAACGCCTCCCCAGTTTCCAGGTTTCGCTCAAAAACCCCCATTTTCGCGGTGCTCGCTGCCAAGTGCAGCATCGCCTCGCTTTTCTCCAACGCCCTCTTAAGGCGTTCTTGCTCAGTGATATCGCAATTGATGCCGATCATTCGCGTCAAACCACGCATTTAAAAGTTTAAAACACGGCATTGAGACGCAAGGGGTTTGGCTATTTCCGTCCCCATAATATGACTTCTGCTTTGTCGGAATCCTTTGTAAGTTTTTGATGCCAAAATACCACCTTGCGGATGATACGAGCATGGCCGGGCAGATCGATTACACGGGTACGCTCGCCGGCTTTGATGATGCTGCGTATCGGTAAATCCACCACCTCACCATCACCCAGGTGCACGGCCACCGATTCAAAAAACACCGGCTCCCCTTTCACCTCAATGACGATTTGTTTAAAAAAACCTTTGCTCGCCGCGCGAATTTCGTCCCGTTCCATGCGAGCATTGACTTTTTCCTTACCGATTTGCTTCCAGCCTTCCGAAATATCGGCAAATACTGGATTTACCAAGCAGGCCACTATCAATAAAACGAATCCTTTTAGCATGCTTTTCATCGTCACCTCGCAAATTGTGTTATTGATCAAGCTGCCAATTCTGGCATGAATGACAGTGTGAACAAACGTCAATGTACCCAAAATGGGTAGTTTTGATTTTACTGTCGTGCCGATTGCTTTAAGATGCTGCTAAAACGCTAACAGAATGAGAGTCCATGCAAACTGATCCTCACATGCCACAGGAGCAAATCAGCCAGCTCTACTTTTTGATTAACGAATTCATGGTTTGGCATTTAAGCCGGGTGCGAGCACAATTTGACGGCGATCTGGATTGTGCATTAGTTCTAGGGGAGATTGCCCATTTCAATGTCCAAAAATTCCTGTCACGAACTCTGATACCGAATCCAGTGGTGAATGAAGCTTTGCATCAGGCGAGCGGGTTGAAGCGATATTCTGAGTCTGCAGTTATTCAGCCCTTATTGAAGCCTTGTAACGCGCTGTCGATCAGTGCCAGCACTGGCATTCCACGTGAAACGGTGCGTCGAAAAATTCAATGGCTGGAAAAGCAGGGTTGGATCGAAAAAAACGCCAAAGGACAATTATCGATTACCCCTATGCCTGCAGAAGTATTCAAAGAATTCAACCAGGAAATGCTGGACGAATTTCTACAGGTATCTGAAAGTATTCGAACTATTTTGCACCCAGAATAGCGTCTTATTAAACGCCGTTGAATAGCGAACGGTTGCTCTTAAAACCAAATTGAGAGGCTTTATGATGATCGGCAACTCAAAGGTTTCAACTTCCATGAACTTGATACACCAGATAGTCAGCCAATGGAGGGGGCTGAAGGTCGGCTATTTGGCGTGGGGTAACGGCTTTGATCGTGATGCAAAGCTTTGCATCACGATCAAAGCCAAGTAATGAATACGTCGTCGACAATGGCCGGAAATGACCCTACTGAGGCTAGTAAAGTTTTTATCAAAAACACGAGTTAATACGTAAAAAACACCGACTAAATTGACGCAATTCTCGAGCCGTTTGGCGCGAGAATGCGCTGTCAGTCTGTCTTGATTTGCAAGGCATTGAGTGCTTGCTCTGTATCTGAAAGATCGCCAATGACTTTTCTGATCGGCTGTGGATAGCGGCGCACCACGGTTGGTATTGCAATGATTTGATCGGCCTCAGCCAAGTGGGGTTGTTCCAGTAAATCAATCACCTCAACTTGGTAGTGGCCAGTCAGATACTCTTCACAGATATTTTGAAGATTGGTAATGGCGGATAGCGACTTCGGCGAAGCGCCATTGATGTAAAGTAGTAGTGACCAAGAGGAACTGAGCGTGTCATTAGTCATTGAGTGCTTTTGTTGGTCTATTCGGGACGAATTCATTCGGATTTCGCTACGGTATTCGGACTGTGCTGCTTAGTTTCAGTGACCGGGCCAATTGGGCTACCCCGTTTGAGCCCCATTTCCAGACGATCCAGTCTCAAGCGCTCTTCGCGTGCTTTTTCCTGCTGGATGATGCGCGTCAATTCAGCCTCATCTTCTGCAAAGGATGCGCGCATATCGGCGATTTTTGCATTCAGGGCCTGACGCTTTCGGTCAAGCGCTTTCTGTTGGCGGTCGATTTCCTGTTGAGCTGATAACTGTTCAGCCTGCTCGCGCGCCTCCTTCGCTAAGCGTGACGAGCCGGTCAGGACACCGACGGGTCCGACATAGACTTCTTTAATATCGATGCCATGATCAGTCAACACGAATTCGCGAATTTGATTCGAATGCTTCATGCCACGGGATTTCAGTACATATAAGCCTCGGTTACGTTCGCCATTCAACTCGATATCGCGCAGCATCAGCCAGGTATCGATCAGCGAAGAAATTTCTTCATTGGTGCTTTCCAAAGCCCGATCTGCCCGTGTCAAGCTGGTCAACATGGTTGTGATGCCCTTGAGTTTGAGGTAATCAATTAACCGGGCCAGCATGGCACGGATTTCAATCACATTGCCCAGCGGGCCAAAACTTGAAATCGGATCGATCACCACGATGTGAGGCGAAAATTCTTCCACCCTATTTTGCATGGCCGCTAGATGCATTTCTAGTCCAGTCATGGAAGGTCGAATGGCGTGGAAACGAAGCAAGTCTTGCTTTTCGAACGCCGCTAGATCAATGCCTATCGAACGCATGTTACGGATCATTTGGCTGGGCGATTCTTCGAACAGGAAACTCAGGCATCGCTCGCCACGAAGACAGGCAGCTGCGATAAACAGGGCGGTGGTGCTGGTTTTGCCACACCCTGCCGTACCTGTGACCAGTATGCTGCTCCCCAGGTAATAGCCTTGCCCCCCCATCATGTCGTCGAGTGCTGGTATGCCGCTGGAAATACGTTCACTGGACGCAATATGGTTGAGCCCGCTGGACGTAATAGGCAGAACACTAATACCTTTCTCGCCGATAATAAACGGGTATTCATTGGTACCGTGTGTTGAACCCCGATACTTTAGCACTCGTAGGCGACGCGTCAGGATTTGTTCATTGACCCGATGGTCAAGGATGATCACGCAGTCCGAAACATATTCCTCAATCCCATAGCGAGTCAATGTCACCTTGCCTCGCTCTCCGGTGATGATCGAGGTCACGCCTTTTTGCTTAAGCCAGATCATCAGCCGGCGAAATTCCCTTCGCAAGTTGCTATGGTCCGGTAAGTCGGTAAATATGGTCTCGACGGTATCGAGAACTACTCGCTTGGCACCAATTTTGTCGATCGCGTTGCCCAGCCGGATGAACAACCCGTCAAGGTCAAATTCCCCGGCGGCAAACATTTGGTTGTCACCCAGTTGTACCTGGTCGATATGCAGTTTGCGCTCGGCGACAAGCTGTCTTAAATCAAAACCCAGCGAGGCGACATTCACTTCCAAATCAGGTGTTTCCTCCTCAAATGCCATCAGCACACCGGGTTCGCCGTAGTCCAATGCACCACGGATCAAAAACTCCATGGCAAACAACGTCTTGCCACAGCCCGTTCCACCACAGACCAACGTGCTGCGGCCTGAGGGCAAGCCGCCCTGGGTAATCTGATCCAGTCCCTCGATACCTGTGGCGCACTTTTGCAATTGTGGCGCAGCTAAACCTATCATTCAAAGTCTCCGTGTTTATAAGGGTTGCAAGTTTTTTGCGGTTATTGGTATGGTGGCCGTTCACGACTGAGCACGTCGATCAAGCGCTCCACGGCATCCGCCAATTCGAATGCGAGCGCGATGCTGGCGGGATCACTGGCGCGGGCACTG
>Ga0172367_10008500_pt1 | contig 11469 bp, 7 predicted proteins | sample Lak10m_FD_114542 | JGI IMG/M metagenome (GOLD analysis project Ga0172367, IMG submission 114542) | Freshwater microbial communities from Kabuno Bay, South-Kivu, Congo - kab_022012_10m | ecosystem: Environmental > Aquatic > Freshwater > Lake | place: Democratic Republic of the Congo: South-Kivu...
ATCTGGTAGCGGGGGCAGGATTTGAACCTACGACCTTCGGGTTATGAGCCCGACGAGCTACCAAGCTGCTCCACCCCGCGATTGATTTGGCTATTATACATTCATTTCATATTATCGCAATCGATATTAAAGCATCCGATGCCCCGCTTGCTTTTTCTATTAGGCTTAATGTCCAAGATCAAAAAGTCAAATACCAACTTTGCACTCTTATAGCAAAGGTATAATTACCCAATAAATTTTGATTATTTTTTGAATTGTTATGACAACTGTTAATACCGAAAAACTTTCCAGCGCCCGTTTTGCGCAAGCCACTGACGCGTTTGTCGAAGAATTTACCGCTTCGGTCAGCTTTGATCAGCGCATGGCGCAACAGGATATCCAAGGCTCATTGGCTCACGCGGCCATGCTCTGCAAAATCGGGATATTGACCACGCAGGAATTAGCCGATATTCAACGCGGGCTGGCGCAAATCAGCCGCGAAATTGATCAGGGTGAGTTTACCTGGTCAATCAAACAAGAAGATGTGCATATGAACATCGAAGCCCGGCTCACCGATTTGATTGGGATTGCCGGTAAAAAATTACACACCGGTCGCTCTCGCAACGATCAGGTGGCAACGGACATACGGCTTTATTTACGAAGCGATATCGATACTATTTTGCAGCAACTGCAGCGCCTGCAACTGGCCCTGCTGGATGTGGCTGAACGCGAAGCGGATACCATCATGCCGGGCTTCACGCATTTACAGGTGGCTCAACCAGTCACTTTTGGTCATCACTTAATGGCTTGGTTCGAAATGTTATGCCGCGACCAGGAACGGCTGCAGGACTGCCTGAAACGCATCAACATCATGCCGCTGGGCGCTGCCGCGTTAGCTGGCACCAGCTACCCGATCGACCGCTTCATGACGGCAGAATTGCTGGGATTTTCCCGGCCTTCAAACAATTCCCTGGATTCGGTCAGCGATCGGGATTTTGCGATTGAATTTGCCGCAGTCGGCAGTTTGATCATGATGCATTTATCGCGATTCTCTGAAGAACTGGTGTTATGGGCCAGCGCGCAGTTTGATTTTATCGATATCCCCGACGCCTTTTGTACCGGCTCTTCGATCATGCCGCAAAAGAAAAACCCCGATGTTCCGGAATTGGTGCGCGGCAAATCAGGCCGAGTAACCGGACATTTGATGGCCTTGCTAATGCTGATGAAAAGCCAGCCTTTGGCTTACAACAAGGATAATCAGGAAGACAAGGAACCTTTGTTTGACACCGCAGATACTTTGATCAATTGTCTGCGGGCTTTTGCCGACATGATGCCGCACATACAAGCCAAACGAGAAAACATGTATCAATCGGCGAAACGAGGTTTTGCCACGGCGACAGATTTAGCTGATTATCTAGTTCGCAAAGGCATGCCTTTCCGCGATGCGCATGAGGTTGTCGGGTTGGCAGTCAGACTGGGCTTGGAAACAAGTAGAGATTTATCAGAATTAACATTGGCTGAGTTGCAAGGTTTTTCAGCCACCATTAACGCAGATGTTTTCGACATCTTAAAGCTTGAAGGTTCAGTGGCTGCGCGCAACCATATCGGTGGCACGGCTCCAGAACAAGTCAGAAAAGCCATTACCCGAGCCCGTCAACAAATTGCTAACCTATAGTTAATCGTTCGAACGACTTGGTTTTCTAGGCGTAATGTCTGGATTGGGGGGATAAATCGGGTTTTTAATCAGAGGGGGAGGCAAAATATAAATTGGAGCCGTGTTGTTTTGATTCTGATTCTCCAAAGCCTCGGCCTGGCGTTTTTGTGCATCCGCCTGTTCCTGCAAAGCGATCGCTTTGCGATTGGCGATTTCTAACTTTGCCGCTTCATACCGCTCAGCTGTGAGTTGTTTCTCCTCTTGCTGTTGGGCGGTTTTTCTGGCGTCGTATTCTGACTGAACTTCTTCAAGCCTGGCTTTAGCTTCAGCTTCCTTGACTGGATCGGATTGAATTTTAAGCTGCTGCTCTTTGCTGGCCGCTTTACAGGGACTGGACTGATACAGTGTTTTGCCGGATTTTTCTATACACTTGTAAACTTCCGCCTGGGCGATCACTGAAAACAATAGCCCTCCCCAAAAAACGACTCTGCGCATTTCACTTCTCCTGATAGGCTTAATGAAAATCAGTTTAGTGTAAAGCTTTAGGAATAACAATAAACGCTGATACGCTTCGTTAACACTCTATAGAAGCATCATTTGATGGGATTGGAATCGTTAGAGCCGCCTCGGCGTGCTTAACAACCGAGGCGGAAACAGCAAAATTAACCGGCTTTGGCCATTTCTGCACGCATCTCGTCGATGACTTTTTTGTAATCAGGCTGACTGAAAATCGCGGAGCCTGCGACAAAGGTGTCGGCGCCAGCCGCTTTGATTTCGCGTATGTTATCCACTTTAACCCCACCGTCGATTTCCAGACGGATATCAAAACCGCTGTCATCAATCATTTTTCTGGCTTGACGCAATTTATCCAAAGCCGATGGAATGAAGGATTGACCACCGAAACCTGGATTTACTGACATCAACAGAATCATATCAACTTTGTCCAGTACGTGTTCCAGATAAGACAGTGGAGTAGCTGGATTAAATACCAAGCCCGATTTGCAACCCAGATCTCTAATCATTTGCAATGAGCGATCGATGTGTCTGGAGGCTTCCGGATGGAACGTAATGTAAGTAGCACCGGCTTTGGCAAAATCCGGGATGATGCGATCGACAGGCTCAACCATCAAATGTACGTCGATGGGTGCAGTGACGCCGTGTTTACGCAAAGCTTCGCAAACCAGTGGTCCGATGGTCAGGTTCGGCACAAAATGGTTGTCCATGACATCGAAATGCACGATGTCCGCGCCGGCATTTAAAACATTCACCACTTCTTCTCCCAGGCGGGCGAAATCAGCGGAAAGAATGGAAGGTGCAATCAAATTGTCAGCCATATTCTGATCCTCGTTGGTTAAAAAACCATGCATTATACTTTTTTTCCGGGGATTATCTAAAAAGCCGCTTGACCCTTTTATGTTTGTTTTTGAAGATACTCAGTCATCCCGGCGGCAGACAAAGGTCTACTGGTATAATAGCCCTGATAAAAATCACACTGATGTTGCGCCAGAAACTCCAATTGTTCCTGGGTTTCCACGCCTACGGCAGTAACCTGCATTCTCAAGTTTTTAGCCATCGCAATTATGGTCGCGGTAATTTCCATAGCATCCTTATCCCCAGGAATATCTCGAATAAATCCGTGATCAATCTTCAAGGCATTCAACGGAAAATTCTTTAAATGCGCTAGCGATGAATATCCGGTACCAAAATCGTCGATAGCCAAACGCACACCTAGACTGTGTAGATGTTGCAAGATATCAATCGCCTCTTTTTCCCGTTTCATCAGAACACTCTCGGTTAATTCCAACTCCAAGTATTCGGCGGTAAAACCGCTATCGGATAAAGCCTCCGAAACCGTCTGGCAAATATCTCCATGCATTAATTGATGCGAAGAAATATTCACAGCCAACCGCAAAGGTGGCAATCCAGCCTCCAACCATTGCTTGGCCTGAAGACAACTTTGTTTAAGCACCCAATCTCCTATACGGGTAATTAAACCGGTTTCTTCAGCAACCGGAATAAAACGCAACGGCATAATGAGTTCACCGTCTGCGGTTTGCCAGCGCACCAAAGCTTCGACGCCAATCACACGCTCGCTAGCTATATCGATCTGCGGTTGATAAAAAACACATAATTCTTCGTTTTCAATCGCTTTGCGTAAGTTTAGTTCGATTTTAATGCGTTCGTGGGCGGCCCGAGTAGAGGCTTCAGAAAAGAACTTATAACAGTTACGACCTTCATTTTTCGCTTCATACAATGCGGTATCGGCCCTCTGCACCAGTTCGGCAGCAGCCTTGCCATGCTCTGGAAACAGCGCAATTCCAATACTGACGCCAATTCGAACTTCATTACCACTATATAAGCACCAAGGCTGATTAATCAGCGCAATGATATCGTTAGCTATATTGGCTGCTGAGGTGGGATGGTTCATATCTTCCAGCAAGATAACAAACTCATCACCACCCAAACGGCAAACCGTATCGGCAGCCCGTAAGCGCGTAATTAATTGTTCGGCAACTGCTTGCAAGAGATCATCACCCGCTAGATGACCAAAACTATCATTAACATCCTTGAATCTATCCAGATCCAGCATCAACACTGCCAATTGACTGTTTTGCCGTTGTGCTTGCGCGATGCCATGCTGCAAGCGGGACATGAATAACAAGCGATTGGGCAAGTTGGTCAAGGGATCGTGATGAGCCAAAAATTCCAACTCTTTTTCGGAAGCCTTAAGCTTGGTAATGTCGGCAAAAACCCCCACATAATTGCAAATTTCTCCCTCTTGGTTTCTGATGGTGCTGATACTCAATAGCTCAGGGTAAATTTCACCACTTTTTCGCCGATTCCAGATTTCTCCCTGCCAATGACCGGTTCGGACAATTTCTTCCCACATTTCAGTATAAAAATCCTGATCGTGTCGACCGGAGCGTAAAATGGATGGCAGCTGATTCAGCGACTCCAGTTGACTATAGCCGGTAATTTCCGTGTAAGCCCGATTCACACGTTGAATGCGGCGTTCGGCATCGGTGATCATTACCCCTTCCCTAGTGGATTCAAATACAGCCGCGGCTTGATGAAGATGATCTTCATTGCGTTTGATTTCAGTAATATCCGTAACAGTGCCCACATAACCCAAAAACTGGCGATCATTGTCATATTCAGGCGTAGCTAGGCCTATTACCCAACGTATCGGACCATTGCGATGCTGAAAACGGTACTGGCTTTTAAACGGAGTATGAGTCAGCGTAGCATGTTGCCATTCCTGTTGAACACGTTGCCGATCAGCATTGAAAACGGCCAGTAACCAGCCTTTTCCGATGGCTTCTTCAGTGCTTAAACCGCTAATGTCACACCAGCGTTGATTGACATAATCACAATCACCTTGTTGATCAGTTTTAAAAATTCCCACCGGAGATAGCCGAGCCAGGGTTTGAAACAGCGCTTCACTTTTTTGCAATGCAATTTCCGCCTGTTTACGATCGGTGATATCGTGCAAACCCAACACATAGGCCGGTGTGCCGCCCCACTCAATGGGCTTGGTACGCATTTCCGCCCAGGCAAAACCACTGGGTCGAATCAGATTGACATCTTGAGGTGCACCATTACTGGTAGTGATAGGAATAGCCAGTTGTTGACCGATAATATCCGGCCTTTCCAATAAGGATTTGGCTGCTTGATTGGCATAGATGACGACCCCCTGGGAATCGACCACTAATATGCCATCGGTGATGGTGTCAAGAACCAGACTGAGTTTGTCTAGGGCATCCATCATAATGGGGACAATTAGGGGCGATAGGGTTATAGCCTTATCCAGATTCTTTGCACAATTAAACAATCAAGCTGTTGGGTAATGGATACTTCAATATCTCTTTGCATCGAAAACATAACAGCTTCTCATAAATGATTGAATTGGCTGGCGCAGAAAACGTTGCCAAACCTAGTGAAAAAGGCAAATAGTGTTCCGTCCCTGATGTTTAGCATCATACATGGCAAGATCAGCCTGCTTCAATATTTTGTTGGCGTTAGTTTCGGCTTCCATAAACAAACTGAGACCAATACTAACGGTTAGTTGATATTCAATCCGGTTCGGCACGGCTCCTTCATGTCGCAACCACAAGACATAGGTGTTAGCCAAAACCTCATGTAGCTTTAAAGCCACCTGTTCCGCTTGCTGAGCAGCTTGATCATGGTCGCCATCAAGTTCCACCAACACCACTACAAATTCATCCCCACCCAAACGAGCAACCGTATCTTCCTGACGCACCGTCTCCTTAAGCCGTTTGGCAACTTCCTGCAAAAGCTGATCGCCTGCATCATGCCCATACCGATCATTCAAAGGTTTGAAGCGATCCAAATCAAGAAACAACAGCGCCCCATAATGCCTATGTCTGCGACAGGTGGCCAACACTTTTTCCAGCCTATCGATCAACAAGCGACGATTCGCCAATTGCGTCAGCGGATCATAGTAGGCCAGGCGTTGAATCTGCTCCTGGTTGCGTTTGCGTTCACTAATATCCTGTTTGACCGCTACAAAATGACTTATCACCTGTTCTGCTCCAAAAACCGGGGTAATACTCAGTTGCTCATCATAGAGTTCGCCATTTTTGCGTCGGTTGACTATTTCGCCTCGCCAAGGCTGACCCGACAAAATGGACTGCCAAAGACTTTGATAGAAGCCATCGTCTTGTAAACCGGATTTAACCAGTTCAGCCGGTGTTTTGCCCAGAACCTCGGCTTCGGTATACCCCGTCAATTCACAAAAAGCCGGATTGACCCACTGAATATTCGCGTTGACATCAGTAATCACTATCCCTTCCGCACAGGACTTCAACGCCGCATCGTGCAATCGCAATTCCAGCTCCATTTGCTTGCGCTGGGTAACATCACGATTGGAGGCCCTGATGCCTTGAAATCGTTGCTGACTATCGAACACTGGCTGGCATAGATGGTGTACCCAGTGCAGGCCACCGTCCCGATCCAGGATGCGAAACTCCATTTCGTCCGGCTGCTGACGATGGGCATGATTCTGCAAGTGGCGTTTGAATTTCGGTTGATCATCGGGGTGTACCAGATTCAAGATCAACTCCGGATCATCTTTGAAATCCTGAGGCGTGTATCCGGTAATCGGTTGGCAGGCAGGAGAGGTATAAATCACCTGATCATCCGGCGAAATCCAGTATTCCCAATCACTGGTGTAGTCGGCAACCAGATGATATTTGAGATAGGCATGACGCAAATGTCGGTGTATACGTAACAGCTTGACTGAAAGCAATAGAATGATGGCCAATAAAGCAGCCATCCCCCAAAGTATTTGCCGATAACGATAGTAAACATCCATGAGGTTGAAGTTTTTGAGCTTATCCGGATGGATATTCATATTTAACATCACAGCCTCAACCTTGCTGTAATCACCCGGCGGACTAAAGCCAAAAATTTTGGCAGCCTGAGCTACCGGATGTTGATTATCCAGATTCAATAAAGCCAGCGTTACCTCTTTAACCAGCTTCGCATCCGTGTTTAAAAGGGCAGCGAACGGCCATTCCGGATACAAACCGGTGGAAATGATCTGCGGAAAATCGGGCACGATTTGTTGATTGATGATTTTAAGTGCGTCCTCCGCTATCACACCTTCCTGGATTAGAGCTTCAACAATACCGCTACGCACAAATCCGGCATCCACATGCCCACTTAATACTTCTGCTACCACCTTGTCATGCGGCATACCCGTGAAGACAAATCGCCGCGGCTTGATGCCATGCTTGTAAAGCTCCCACTGTTGGGTAATAAAACCGCCAAATGATTCGCGATCGGGCGAAGCAATGGTTTTACCATTCAGGTTAGCCAATGATATCAAGTCGCTACGCTCGGCTTTAGCCACTATCACGCCGCCAAATTGATTGACAGGATGCCCTTCCGCCATAGGCATCAACGTAGCCATAGCGCTTAAACCCTGACGCTGGCGCAAAATAACATAGTGCTCCGGGTTGGTAAAAATAAACGCCAGGTGTCCAGTGGAGGCGGCTTTATCCAGATCTGGATAGTACAGAGGCACGATTTCGAAATGGTAGCCGGGTATGATCAGACTCAGATAATCTGCAAGGGGTTGCCATTGCTGCTGGGTTCTATCCAGTCCACGAAAAGATAAAATGCCCACCTTGACCGTCTCAATAGCCCAAGCGGAAATAGGAACACAGTACAAGCTCAAACCGAATACGAGCCAACGCAGTATCGTCATAATTTGGAATCAGGGATGAAAATCGATTACTGGCGCAAATTTTGCTGAAACGGCAAAGGAAATTGAACGAATTAACAGGTTGATACGATCCTAAACGACGATCCTTGCAAGAAGTTATTTTATATCATAATGAGATACTAATCTTTGCTCAAATTCAGCCAAAGGCTGGGGCTTACCAAATAAAAAGCCTTGAAAATACTGACAACCGTTCGCCAGCAAATAGTCTCGTTGCTGCTCATTTTCCACCCCTTCCGCCACTACCTCCATCGCCAGACTGCCACCCAAGTTCAAAATGGTGCGAATAATCGCCGCATCATGGTTATCTGTTGTTAAATCGCGCACAAAGGACTGATCGATTTTTAATTGCGATAAAGGCAAACGCTGCAAATAAGACAACGATGAGTAACCGGTGCCAAAATCATCCATGGAAAAAGTCAACCCCAGAGCTCTCAACTCACCCATGATGGCTATGGCCTCATCAACATTGTCCAGCACCAGACTCTCGGTAATTTCCAGCTTCAATCTTTGCGGAGCAATAGCGTAGTTCTCAAGCAAGCGCCTGATTTGACTAACAAATTGATTTTGATTGAACTGCTTGGCGCTGACATTGACGGCCAGACTTAATTCACGTGTTTCCGGACGTTGCGCCCAATTGACCAGGGTTTTGCAACTTTCCTGCAAGGTCCACAGACCCAACTCATCAATCAAACCCGTTTCTTCTGCCAGCGAGATAAAGGCGGCGGGCGAAATCAGTCCGCGTTGCGGATGATTCCAGCGCAACAAAACTTCAGCGCCGACAGCGTGTCCCTGGGCATCCACCTGAATTTGGTAATACAGACAAAATTGCTTTAGCGATAATGCCTGCCGCAATTCTACTTCCAGAGTCGCTCTTTGGTCGATCTGGGCTTGCATGTCCGGACTAAATGCGCAGAAGGCGTTACGCCCGGCTTGTTTGGCCTGATACATGGCTACATCGGCTTGCTTGAGTAAGTCTTCGCAATTGACTGCCAATCCTCGAAACAAGGTCATGCCGATACTGGCACTGGAATGATGTGTAATCGAGGTGGCTGGCAAACTACTTTCGCCACAATGCAGTTGATATGGCAGACGCAGCGCAGTCAGCAGCTTAATCCCTATCCGTTGCGCAATCAAAGCCGCCTGAGTGTGATCATTGCTCAAATCTTCCAGCATGACCACAAACTCGTCACCACCCAACCGGGCTACGGTATCCTGCTCGCGCACACAATCGGTGATTCGCTTGCCCACTTCGATCAATAATTGATCGCCCTTGTCATGGCCTTGAGTATCATTCAGAATTTTGAATCGATCCAGATCCATAAACATCACGGCACCATAGGTCTGACTGCGCTGACTCTCCAGCAAAGCCTGCCGTAATCGCTCGATCAACAAGCGGCGATTGGGTAATTGCGTCAAAGGATCGTAGAACGCCAGTTTGTGTATACGTTCTTCGTCAAGCTTCCGGTCAGTAATGTCCATAAAGGTACCGACATAATGCGTGACTTCGGCTGCGGCATTTTGCACTCGCGTGATGCAAAGCCATTCCGGAAAGATTTCGCCATTTTTGCGTCGATTGACGATTTCACCCTGCCAAAACCCCTGAGAAAGCACCTGATCCCACAGGTTTTGATAGAAAACCCGATCCTGCAGACCTGATGACAACATTTTGGGGTGACCGCCTATGACTTCCTCTGCTGCGTAGCCCGTAATACGACAGAAATTGGCATTCACGCGAAGAATGGTTTTATCGGCATCGGTAATCATGATGCCTTCCTGACTATTTTCAAACACCGATGCCGCCAGCCTGAGTTCGGTTTCAGTCTGCAAGCGCAGGTTTTCCAGGTCAATGTTATCCAGCGCAAAGGAAATATCGTCACTCAAGCCACGCAGCAAACTGATGATGCTGTCATTAAAGTAACCGATCTGGTCGGAATAAACAGCCAGACCAGCTACGACTCTGCCGCCACGCGATAGCGGGAACGCACAAACAGCGCGTATGGCTTCAGCCTCGGCTGAAGCGTGCCAGGGAGCGGTGCAGACTTCCGCCAGAAAGTCGTTAAAAATCTGCGGCTGGCCTTTGCGTATTGCCAATCCTATGGGCCCCTGGCCTTCAGGGCGATCCATTCTTACCGATACTTTGAGCTTTTTTAGATAAGACGAGTCCCAATCGCTGCTGGCTACAATATCAATCCAATCGTTTTTAGCATCCGTAAAGCCGATAAATACCAACCGAAAACCGATAGTGGTAGCCAATATCTGGCAAAGCCGGTTCAGCAATACCGTCTCACGACTCTCTCGGCCCACCATAGCAACGCATTCCGTCCAGGCGGCGTAAACCCGATTCAGTTGCCCAAGATCGCGTTCTGATTGAGTCAGAGTATCCAGCATATGATTAATGTTACCGGCTAAACGGCCAATTTCATCGCGCTGCCCAGTCTGCGCGCGCAATGTCCGTTTGCCGCTGGCAATGTGTTTTGCCACCGAGTCCAGCGCCTGCAATCGCTTACTCATGCGTCGCCCCAGCCAAATCGACAAGGTAACCAGCAACATCGAGGTCATGATGGCAAACTGCAACATCGTACTTGCCACCGTTTTCAGGTTGACGCGTGTTTCATTTTGATTCAGTTCGACGCGAGCCCAACCGATATGCCGTTCATTGGTCAAAATTGGCGCAACCACATCGATCAGGTTATCACTGAACACCAACACATGTGATTCAGGCTTATGTTTTAGAAGATCAAGACTGATGGGGTCGTTGGCGAATCGCCCGATTTCCAGGGGATTGGTTGAAGCCAGCACCTCACCACCCGGGCTCAGTATGAAAATACGTTCCAAATCGGGTGTATCGCCATATCCTTGAATGATTTCTTCCAAACCCACCAAATCGTTGGCCAGGACCCAGGAAGGTGTACTTTGAGCCAAGCCATGCGCCAGGGAATAAGCCCGACGAATACCGAAATCATTCAGAAATGCTTGTTGCTGCTTGAGCAACAAGCCCGTGAGTGTCAGCATGGTGACCAAAGCCACACTGCCGAAACCCACAGCTAATTGTCTCTGCAAGGAAGTTTGCAACCACAAACGCCATGAACTCAAGAAAAATATACTCATTGCTCGATGGAACGCACTGAGTGACTGAAATACTCCAAAAACTGCCTGACCGGTTGATAAGTTTCATCGCTAGCCGACTCAAAGCGCGAAACCGGCACTGCTTGCAGCAATTTTCGCCCATCCGCCTCATCCTGCAGACTAAACAAGTGGCGAGCAAAGCGCTCGACCACGTCGGAAGCCACATCAGCGCGTACCACCCAACCATTATTCAGCAAAGGCTCGGTTTGCCACTTGATTTCCAATTGAGCTGCCTGTTCGGGATGTTCGGCGACAAAGATTTTCCAGGGTACCGGCCAGGTTGCTGCAGCAGAAACATGCTTCAACAATACGTTCATGATTGAAGATTCCTGGGAACCTACATAGTGCCTGAAAGAAAACTCGATTTTTCATAATTCTGCCGGCTCACTGATCATAATTCCAGCCGTTTTTCGGTGCAGGTGAGTCCGTTTTTTCTTCTGACCGGACTCAATGATGCAAA
>Ga0172367_10008506_pt1 | contig 11461 bp, 12 predicted proteins | sample Lak10m_FD_114542 | JGI IMG/M metagenome (GOLD analysis project Ga0172367, IMG submission 114542) | Freshwater microbial communities from Kabuno Bay, South-Kivu, Congo - kab_022012_10m | ecosystem: Environmental > Aquatic > Freshwater > Lake | place: Democratic Republic of the Congo: South-Kivu...
AATGGCCATGAGCAACACAACGCCGCTGTAACCGAGGGATGAAATAACGCCCATAATCCAGGTGGCGAGGATGGCGATGATTTTTTCTAGCATTTATAAAAAGTCTTTCATTAAGTTTAAAATTAACTAAGTTATTGATTTATATTAATAATAAAGTTACACAAAAGTTTCACATAGTTTAGAAGTTGTTGATTTTTATAGTTTTTGAAACTACAGTTACACAGGAAGTTACACGACACTTTTTCTTCATTTTTGTGTGTAAGGTTTCGCTATGGTTTTAAAAAAACAACATTTTAAAGCAGATGAGGTGCTTATTTACGATGACGCGGTTATTTATAAGCGTGGAAACTATTGGCACTTCAGATTATGGCTTGAAAAGCAACATAAGTACATCCGAAGAAGTCTTCAAGTAAAAGACCGAATTTCAGCAATAGAAAAGGGCAGAAGTTACTATTTGGAGGTACAGGGCAATCTTCAACAAGGTAAATCATATTTTTCTAGAACAGCGGACGAAGCAACCGATCTGTTCATCAAATACCGTTATAAAGACGTCGAAGCAAAATTGATTGTCCCTGGTAGGTTAAAGTCTTTAAGAAATCAGCTGGATAATTGGCTTAAGTACATTGGTAAGGGATCTAAGATATACGAGATGACAAGGAGCTCTTGTGAGGATTACTACCATAAGAGAACAGAGCAGGGTGCCGCATTAAATACAATCATTCACGAGCAGTCCACCATTAATGCGATGATGAAATACTTGTATAAGCAGGGCGAGTCTTATATTGATGGGTTCGATTTTACAAAACTACCTCGTATTGATAGGGGTGATGACTCAATCAGAAGAGCTACATTCAAACCAGACGAAATAGGCTTCGTTGAGTCTGCTATTCATACATACGCCGCTGAGGCCTTTGCTGTCATCAACTCCAAAAAAACTGACTTCAAAAATGCCAAAGAAAAGGAACTGTACGATCTCAAGGTCGAAGATAGTTGGGATCAGTACATAATCTGTTATTACTTCCTCATTGCTATGCTCTCAGGAATAAGAAGTGGAGAGCAAATTCAGCTTAAATGGAGTGATATTGGCTTTACTGAGTACAAAGATAAGTCCAATGAAGTAAGTATTATTAAAATCAGAGTTCGTGCTGAAATTAGCAAGGTTCGCAAAACTAGATCATTCATGATTCGTGATAAAGGTTATCTAGAGGACTTTAGATCTATGATATGGCCTAAGATAAAAGAAAGAGATGCTATAAGAGAAGCATTAGCTAGAGAGGCAGGGCAGGAATTTGAACCTCTCAATTTAACTGATGCGTTTGTCTTTAGCCGTGATGGCATCGAGCAGTTAGGTCACAATTTAATACGCTTTCACTTTAATAAAATTATCAAGCTAGCCGACATAGATACAAAAAACAGGAAAATAGTCCCCTATAGCTTTAGACATTTTTTTATTACAGACAAAATTATGAGTGGATTAAGTTATCGTCAAATCTCAGATATTTGCGGCACTAGCGCATCGATGATTGAAAAAACCTACTACCACATCAATGAAGAAATTATGCGTACAAACGCAATGGCAGGTTACACCCTCAGTACGGGCGGCCTTATCGAGGCGCATGAGTACTTCAGCGATTAACGCTATGGCTTCAAATTTCAATTATTTTTTGTTCCGAATACTCGCGCACTAGCAAAACTCAAATAAACGCTTAAAACGCTGTTTTTGTAGTTTGCTAGTGCGTGAGTAGCTAGAAATCTGCTAAATCGACATTGGTAGCAATAAACACGGGTTTATTATCACCTGACTTAGCGCAATTCTTAGTTTGTAATACCCACTCATCGACAACATCATGTTCTGGGTCACTGATATTCAAATAAAGCTCTTGGCTGACTGGTAAGTAAAAGCAAACGCCATTGACGAGTCTTTTCTCTTTCGTGACTGGGTTATAATACTTAACCCATGAAGCTAGGGCTTCTGGTGCTTCGTGGACTTCTGCTTCATATAGTTGTTTTGACCAAGCAATTTGATCTTCTGTTGTGGCTGACTTATCCCATCTTCTGTATTCAAATAGGTCTATCAGGTATTTGTTGTGTGGTTTAGCTATTTCAATCGTGCCGTTGTAGATGGCGTAATGAAATAAACTTCTTCCGTATGTCTTGCCAAACTTTTCATTAATAAACCCTCTTACTGCTATTTCTCTATTACACATTTCTCTGTTCTCCAAAATAAAAGTTGCTCGGTTGCTTGGTTACAGAAGAAGTCGCAGATCCAAGAAAAGAAGTTGCTGTTGCTGAGTTGCTTGTGAGAGTTATCCATTTGTACTCGGTAGCAACTAACTCAACTCGTTTTTTCTTATTCCAGCGACATCACTCAGAAGTAACTCAAAGCGACTCGGCAAAAATATTTATCCCAGAGACGAGATAAAAATAATTTTTTAGGGGTAAAAACGACGATTTTGGTGAAATCAATTTAACCAAAACGTTGAGATGAGGCAGATTTCGGTTGTCCAGACCGAATTCTCGAGTTTAATTTAACTGTGCTCTTAAACATTGATAAGGAGATTTAAGTATGAGCACATTAGGTCAATTGAAGTTAGTCACAGCCGTTAAGCCACAACACATGCCAGATGTCTTGAAACGACGCTACAAACTAAGCAATAAATTATGGGAACAGATCTGTTTAGCAAAATCTACATTCCTTAATCAGCCGTTTGATCTAAAAAAAGTCAAAACAGTGAAGAACGCTGAAACAGGTCAAACAGAAACAATCAGCGTGGCAAAGCGTGTACGCCCTTGGTGGTTCAACGCTGAGAATGGGTCAATCTGCTTTTCAATCAAGTATGGCGCGAAGGTCTTAGAGCTAGCTAAGGGCAAACCCAGCATTCAAGTTGAGAGTGACTTAGATTTAATAAGTACATTAGAACTGGTCAAACAGGCGATTGAAGCTGGCGAGTTGGATAGTCAAATCGAACAGGTTAGCGGCGCACTTCGTAGCAACTTTAAGAAATAAGGAGATGAGATATGTTGAACACTTATGAATGCTGGGTAAAAGTACCTATTAGTAGCACTAGCACACAATCAACTAAAGTAAGGGTAAGCGCAATGAACGCACTAGCGGCACGCGGTCAATTAAATGCGATGTATGGGATTAAAAATGTATTGAGCTTGCCTACACAGATTAGAACTTAACTTGGCACTAGCGCATGGTAAATAAAAGAAACAACAAGGATTCTTTACCATGCGCTATTACGAATTTGCTGAAAACACCATCAAATCTATAAAGCCACTAACCCCTGATCAAGCTCGTATTAAATCATTAAAAAATCAAGCTAAGAGATCACAGCAGGCTGTTAAAGCTGAAAGGGCTCGTCAGAAGATTAAAGCTGGGCAGCAACAGCTGGCAAAATCCTTTTCATAAAAAAGCCCACCGAAGTGGGCTTGAGGAGCGGGAAATGACCCACAAAACTTTTAGAAATCCGCTCTTAAGCCAATATTGCCTGAAACACTATTTACGCTATCTGAGCTGTGTAAGGTATTAACAACGCCAAATAATTGAATACGTTTCTCAAGCTGGGCTTTGATACCGACTTGAGCCGTTAAATAGGTGTCGTTTTTGTTGTTGGTGTTAAATGAAACAGCTGTGTTATTGATTTCATAGTCTTGAGTGGCGCCGCCAATTAGATTTCTGTTTTCAGCACCAACACGAGCAAACACGCTGGCTTTGTTTTCATTAAAGGCGTAACTAAGACCAACTTGTACTCTTGATTGTAGTTGTGTGAGCGTGCGGCTATCCCAAGCAAAGTAATCAGACTCTTTATAAGATTCATAACGTTGTACGTTTAGATCCAATCCTAGCAATACATCTGCTGATAGGTGGTCTGTGAGTGGATGTATTTTAGTCAGCGCAGCACCCGCCATGCCATAAACACTGTTGTAATCACTCTTAATCTGACGACTACCATCGTAAAGCAAGCTATTAGTCATCACTTTACGGTCACCATCATGTTCGGCATAACCAAGCATGGCTTTAGCAGATAACTTAGCGCCTAATACGTCTGTGATACTTGGTGCTAATACGCCTGCCATTAAACTGGTGCTATCAATCTTTTGAGCACCGCTATCAATATTGAGGTTGCTTTGGGCAAAGTTGACGACTAATTCTATCGGCGTCACTTCATTAGGTAACTTAAAGCCTGCTGTGATGCCGTAGTTGTAGTTAGAGAAGGCTGTTTGTGTTGAATAGTTACCACCTGAGTTACGGGTTACATCTGAATAGTAAACATCTAACCAGTAAGGTTGGTTATCAGTCTCATCAGAAGCGTAAGAACGTAAGCGGCGGTCTAGTGCTGAAGTAACGCTAGAGGTACGTTGGTACAACATTTGAGAGGCAGTTTCTTGTGCGCCAATACCTGCCGCATAAGCTGAACCTGTGACCATCGGGCGATTGTCTAAATCAGTGACAGTCCAAGGACCCGTTACTGAATAAGCATAGCTGGCACCCGAACCGAGGTTGATGTTGAGTTTTGCGCCTGTTACTAAACTACCAGCATAAATGTCACCGACAATCACAGAGCCTTTGAGAAGGTTAACTGTATTGTGATCGTTGTAGATACTAATCGAGTACGAATTAGAGTCAATGATTTTAATAACCCCATAGTTATTAACCGTTGAGTTGGTTCCGACAACAGAAACTCCTCTGGCAGCACCAATAATTGTGCCAGTGTTAAGTAAAGAAGACCAATCACCACCCAGGCCCACACCAACACTATCTGGTCCACTAACTTGAATCGTGCCAGTGTTGATAATAACCCCATAATCAGAAAATCCATTACTGATGCCAGTTGCATACTGACCGCTAGTAGTTATAGTTCCAGAATTAATCACACTGCTTGATAGCCCACTCGAATATATACCGTAACTAAGAGTACCAGTAGTCGTAATCGAGCCAGAGTTAGTGTTGGTGGATGATACGCCAAGGGAATAAATCCCGTAGCCAGCATCCCCACTCGTCGTAATCGTGCCAGAGTTAGTGTTGGTGCTGCTTGCGCCATTGGAAACAATCCCGTAGCCATCATCCCCACTCGTGGTAATCGTGCCGGAGTTAGTGTTGGTGGTATTTGGACCAGTGGAAAAAAGCCCATAGCCATTCTGGCCGCTCGTCGTAATCGTGCCGCTGTTGGTGTTGGTGGTACTTGCGCCCTGGGAAAAAAACCCTAAGCCATAAGCCCCACTCGTTGTAATCGTGCCAGAGTTAGTGTTGGTGGTGCTAGCGCCAGTGGAAACAATCCCGTAGCTATAATCCCCACTGGTGGTAATCGTGCCAGAGTTAGTGTTGGTGGATGAGGTGCCTGATGAAAGAATTCCGAAGTTATCATTCCCATTAGTAGTAATCGAACCACTGTTGTTGTTAATAACACTTTGACCGGCAGAGGCAATCCCGTAAGCACTTATGCCACTGGTCGTAATCGTGCCAGAGTTAGTGCTTAAAATGCTGCTACTAGAAGAAGCAATCCCGTGAGCCCCCGACACCGTAATGGTGCCACTATTTAATACACAATCATCCCCCACGCCAGGGCTTAAAGTGCTCGTGCTTGAGTTAGACGTATTCGTCGCACAGGTCGCATAAGCTCCAGTGCTGGCAATCAGTAGCAAGCTGCTAGTGATTAGATTTAAGGCTAATTTTACTTTTGATGTTTTTTTGATTATTAGCACAGACAGCCCTTTGCTGTTTATTAATTTGATTTAATTGAGTTTTACACTACTATTGCCAATCATGTAAACAACAAAATCTGACACAAGCGGTCGGTTTTTAAAATCAAAATGACAACAAACAACGCTAGCAGCCGCAAGCCAATTAGCAAGTCAAATTCACCAGTAGCTAAAACTGGAGAAAAAAGCAGACCAAGTAAGCGGTCATCAAAATTACAGGAAGAAGCCCTACTTAAGGGCAGAGAGAGGATATTGCTCGCCGCAAGAGCCTGTTTTGCCAAGCAAGGGTTTGCTGGAACATCGATTAAAGACATTCAAGATGCTTCAGGTTTTTCAAGAGGAAATCTCTATCACTACTTTAAAACCAAAGAAGAGATTATTCATATCATCATTACACAAAACTTAGGTAAATTTTGTGATCGAGTTGAGTTAATCTTAAAAGAATTAGATGAACGAAATCCAACCCTAGCTGATGTAATTCATGAGTTGGCAAGCCTTGCTGAAGAAATTACCAAAGGTCCAGGCAAAGGCATGGCATTCCATGTGTGGTCGTTAGCCATGGTAGAGCCTGAAGTGCGAAAAAACATGACCGCTTGTTTTGAGCGAATTCGAAGCGCCCTTGAAAAACAGATTGTGGCTTTGATGGATAGGGGTGAAATCAAAAGGTCTAGTGACACGCAGCAGCTATCTGTCACGCTGTTTGGGTTAGTCATTCCAGCATTCACCCTACAAAGCGTTTATATGGATGAAAAGTCTTTGGATGCTGCTTCATACACACAATCGTTGGAATTACTATTTAAGGGCGATTGATAGTAAATCTTATTCGTTTGTTCCTAAAATACAGGTAAAGATTATTTATATTTTCTTTACCTGACCCATTCACCCCTTGTAACCTATTGATATTGCTAGCCTCTGCGCTAGTGCCAGTTTCGGTTGTCCAGAGATAAATAAGAAAACATACTGTATTTGTTCTTTTCTTTATCGAAGGAGATTATTAAATGGCTCAAGCTAAAACACTTACTCAAGCAGAAATAGATCAAGTGCTCCGTTTTGTGAGCAAACGCAGATACGCTGTAAGAGATAGAACGATTATTTTGACTAGTTTCTGGTCTGGCATGCGTGTCGCTGAAATCGCTAACTTAAAAATGCGTGATGTATTAAACAGTGACAACACTATCAAAACAGAAATTCGCCTTTCTGCCAGCCAAACTAAGGGCGATCAAGGGCGTGTTGTATTCATTCCTGAGAAGTTGCGCAATGAATTTGCCAACTACTTAACCACTAGAAAGCTGTTTAATCCAGAAATTCCGTTCTTTCATTCAAGTAATAGGCTAGGCTTTAACCCTAATACGCTTTGCCAGTGGTTCTTTTGGACATACAAACGAGCAGGCTTTAATAACGCATCAAGTCATTCAGGTCGTCGTACGATGATTACCCAGTTAGCTAATAAAGGGGTAGGGGTGCGTGTATTAGCAAGCCTAGCTGGACACAAATCCATCGCTGTGACGCAAAAATACATCGACATTAATGATGAGATTAAGCGTAACGCTATTGAGTTAATATAAATTTACGGCTGGATTTGACTAATATTTATATAGTCGAGCAAAGAAATATTGCTCACTCCGAGAACATCACAAACTTCACCTAGACCATAGTTTGCTAAATTCTTTGTTTCTGATGAAATAACTGTAGCATTTTCATAACTTCTTGCTAAAGCAATTAGCCATGGATCCGCACCACTCATAAATCTATCTCTTTTTCTGTTCGCGGAAAAAATAGGATTAGATTCAATTTCAGACACAACTAAATTAAATTCTTGTTCGATAGATTCACTAATTTGAAACATTGAGGAAGCTTGGGAAATGAAGGCTGTACGCCAAGCATCAGCTCTTTGCTCCAATTCGATTTGAACCATATCTACAGAAACTAAAGTGCCATCCTGGATGCTGCTATAAAGATGATCCCAAATAGGTTTAAACACAGAAATGCTTTCAGGATAGCGTCTTTCGCCTAAATCAATCAGAGAGCATGTGTCTATACAATAGATCAACGCTACCCTTTCAACAACTTATCTATTTTATTAACTCTTAAGCCTAGCAAGCTTGATGCGTCCAACATACTCAAGTAACCATTACTGTAAGAGTCAAATACTGCTCGAAACATAGGTTTGCCTAAGTCCAATTTCATTAGAGTTTCTCTTGGTATATGAGCTTGGTCTTGGCGAGGCTGCTTTCTCTCGTGTTCACTCTTTCTCTGTTTCATTAGCTCAACAAAATCTGAGTGACTAATAAATTTATTGTTTTTAAGACAAACTAACGCCGTTGAAAATGTAACTTTAAATTCTCTAGCCATTAAGACCATCATGTCTATAGGAGAAAGACTTATGTATGAGTCTTTATTGAGCTTACTCCTCGGCACTAAAATCTCTGCTGCCAATAAATTACATTTATGTTCTATAGAATAGGCATCAGTAAAGTCAGACTCTACAGTCATCGACTCCGAATCATTTATTGCTGATTGGCCCAAAAGCAGGTGCGCATACTCATGAAGTAGGGTGAACAACTTTCTCTCACGAACGCTTGATCCTCTTTTTATTAGAATAATGGGGTAATTTTCATAAAAAAGAGCCGCCCCAATCACCCCAGTTTCATCAGGTATTTGGTCAGATTCGTAAACCAAAACGCCATCCCCTTCAATCTTAGACTTCCAGAAGGAATACGCAGAGTCAAAAGATAACGAGGCTACATCCTTGTCAGTAACATTAAGCCTTTCTCTGATAGATACGCCTATATTTTGGTTAGAAGATAAGGTACTCAGTGTTAGAAAGCTTGTCTGCTCACGATCAAGATCGCTTATGAGATCAATGAAGGTCTCTCTTCTGTCTCTAATTTTTTTCAAAATCAAATTTAATTTGAAGTGCTCCTTATGCTGAAAGCTTGGATCAATTCTAAAGTCTGGAACTGGAGGGGACTTTTTCGATTCGAGATGATTTTTTAGATAGAAGTAACCATAGGGGAAGTTGTATTGCTTGCTTGCTTGTCTTAACTGATTCAAAGTCAAAGAGTGATCACCCTTTTCCGCTAAATCAAGCAAGTCTGAAGATGTGCCTATAGCTTGAGCTGCTTGCTCAATAGTCAATCCCGCTTCTTCTCTTGCCCACCTGAGCTGGGCTGGATTACAGCTAGTTCTGATTGTTGCCATAATCTATTTTAGTTAAACCTATCAATGCTCAATTATCAGTAGTAATTATGAAATAATCAAATGCGCCACTCATAATTGTTTAAATGCTCTTATCGTTGAGAGAGTTTGTTCCTTTGTTTTGGCACTACTCCCCAGCAATTCCATCTGTTTTCCTAAGAAACAGTATTCACTTTCTATACTGCTGCTGTTAAGCCATTCGCCTCGTTCAATGGCTAGTTTCATGCGCTTTTTCTGATCTGGATTCCACCTAGCTTTTGTTTGAACCTTAGTTTTAATAGGGAAGCTGCCAATCTCAATATTCGCTATAACAGCATCTGCCTGTTTCTTCTTCTGACATACAGCAGACCTAACACGATTCTGCTTTTCTGTTCTGGTCGCCAATGAGTCAAAACGAGAGGGTTTGGCGTTAGGGCTGATATCTATTGCCATGCCTATTTCATAAAAACGCATTTTGGCTAACCATGACAAGTCTTGTTGATTTGACGCTTTGATCGCTTCTACTAGTCGATCCATTAAGGCTACTTGGTAAAGAATTGGGAGCTGCTTTCTTTCCTTTGTCGAAATATCGGCTAATTGTTGATTGGCTGTACTTTTGTAAAAACGGACTTCTTTAGGAAGTTTGTTTAATAGCTCTAAGACTTGTTGGACAATTAATTCATTACTTAAGTGGAGTGGGACATCTATCAGTAGATTGTCTTTACTGCTTAGCTCTATGAATTGGGAGTAGATAGTGACATCGGATACTTTGGGTGGGTTTATATGCTCAGCAAAAGCTTCTTGGGATTTGCTAATCCACCAACTTTGGAAATTGTCGTATTGAAAGATGTTGCCGAAACAAGCCCAGACCTTTTTAAGCCTCTCGTCTAGGCACTCTCCCTGTTCTTGGCATATCCACCAATAGTCCTGACTTAACCTTAGAAAAGCTATCCACCAGAGGTAATCGCTTTTACAAGCATCTTGAATTTCTACATTTTTAGACACAAAGAACTGCCTTGAAAGCCCCGTGTACCAAGGAATCATAACTTCCTCCAAATATTTTATTAATTTTCCTCACACTAGCGAAAAATTAATATTTTTCTTTTTTATGATGTTTTACATGATTTCACATTTAGAAATCATTATCACACCGTTAAAGGAGATCGCTATGGAAACGCAAACACAAAGCAAAGCGTCTGTGAAAGTGCCTGAGAAAGGTCGTGTTGTTACTGACACAGATCAATATGAAGACAGCATGACTGATTTAGATGAATTTGATTTAGCTAAGATATTTACACCGCAAGTTGATATGGAAATCACGCCTGTTATGGCGCCAGCGATGGTTGAGCAGATTGATGCCATGCTAGCCAAAGGCAATTCATTTAGATCGCTTAATGACAAATATATAGAGAAATTTATCGTCCAAGGCAACGATGAGCTATATGCGCTACGGGGTGGTGTTTATGGCTTTATGCTTACAGTAAATGAATCGCCATACCGCGATCATATAATGATGCGTATGCGTGAGTGGTTAAGCAAAGAAAAAGGGATTGTCTTAAATGAAGTAACGCCGATAGAGACAGTGGTTGTTAGATATATCATGCCTGCTGACCGTCAAACCGCTTTCAATTATGCTCGTGTGATGAAAGTAGCATTTCTAGAAAAGATTGCTGCTAAAGATCTTGCTGGTTATATCAAAGGTCGTGGCGGCATTACCAAAATCCAAGACACCCAAGCAAACGAAGAGGCGGCTAAAGAGAAAAAAGAGCTTGATCAGAAAAAATCAACGCTTTTACAAAAGCTCTTCATTGCTAAAGTGAAGGGGCCTGGTTTTGACATTACACCGCCTAAAGACTTGTTTGCCGATTATTCACCAAGTCACAAAAACTCAACAATTTTTGACTTTGCGCTTTTAACGCCGACTAATGATGGAACATGGCGGGTTAATAAAATTGTGAATGTCCCTAAAAGCGTTGGAGATCCACTGCTTCAATTCTTAGGTAAAAATTCAATTCCTGACGACAAGGTTGACCAAGCTAAGGAGTACATAGATAAACTTAGAGCTAAACTTGGAATTACCTGCGGCTACGGGATGGAGCCTGGTGATGTAGGATATGACCCTGCTGGCGGAGTTACTAAGCCACCTGTTGAGAAGGATGTTACCAAAGAAGCTACAGAAACTGAGTAGGAATTTTTAAGCTCAAAAAAGCCATCTTTTTAGGTGGCTTTTTTATTGCTTTTTTTACACATTTTTGTGTAATGTTTTTACACAAAAGTTACACACATTTTATAATGTATTGATTATATTTTAAAATATTTGTTAAAAAAGTTCTTTCATCAGGTTTTTAATAAAGTCGGCACGGTGCACAATATCACCATACGCCACGGTAATTCTTAGTTTATCAGGCCCATTCATACGGCAGCGTTTATCGCGTTGCAGTAAGGCAATCAACTTGGTCGGGTCTAAATCTGCCTGCGGGCTAAATTGTAGCTGAATTGTGCTATCGCTCGCGTCGATTTTGACAATGTTTAATGGTTTTGCAGCAACACGTAATCGGTGACAGGCCATCAAAGCTTC
>Ga0172367_10008507_pt1 | contig 11461 bp, 15 predicted proteins | sample Lak10m_FD_114542 | JGI IMG/M metagenome (GOLD analysis project Ga0172367, IMG submission 114542) | Freshwater microbial communities from Kabuno Bay, South-Kivu, Congo - kab_022012_10m | ecosystem: Environmental > Aquatic > Freshwater > Lake | place: Democratic Republic of the Congo: South-Kivu...
ACCTGCGGCGCCTGCGGGCGCTGTTCGGCGATAAAATCGAAAAGGAGTGAACGGCTATGAGACACATGATGATCCGCCATGCGGACGAGAAGAGAAAGAACTTCTGGATGAAGAAGAGGCTGGACCCTGAGATCACGGCCTTCTTGGATTATGGAATACGGGACTATGTGGAGCGGATGCGGGCAGCGGGCGATGAATGGAAATGGATTCGGGATCAAGTTGGGGTCCTGGTGGAAAATAATATCAGGTATTGCGAGGAACAGGAGGCAAAGGAGGTTACTGTGCGGAGAATACCCTTCGGGAGGGAACCCGATTCCCGATACCACGAAGGCGACACCTGTTCCTGCGGCGCTCCCTTCGGTGAATATCACTTCAGGTATTGCACGGAGGAAATTTGCCCTATCTGCGGCGGGCAGTTGATTAGCGGCGATGATGCCTCAAACCTCTGTGATTGCCCGGAGGAATACAAGATGATTCCCGAGACCCCTGAGTTTCCCAAGAAGGCGAACGGTGCCGATGGGCCTGGGCTCACTCTTGTAAAGGGATAGTGGAGGCCCGCCCATGATTGCGCTGCGCGACTATCAACAAGAGGCCCTTTCCCACGTGGAGCAGGCCGAGCGCAAGGGCATCCGCAGGCAGTTGATTACCATGCCCACGGGAGCAGGTAAGACCGTGGTTTTCGCGGCGATTGCCCGGGCCAGGCAGGCCCGGACCCTTGTTCTTGCGCATCGTGAGGAGCTTCTTGACCAGGCGGCCGACAAGTTCAAGATGATATGGCCGGAGGCCTCCATCGGGAAGGTTAAGGCGGAGCTGAACGAGCTGGGAAGGCAAGTGACGGTATGCAGTGTTCAGACGGCCTGCAGGCCGAATCGACTTGAGGAGCTGCGCGGCCAGGACTTTGACCTTCTCATCATTGATGAGGCGCATCACGCGCCTGCCGATAGTTATCGGACGGTGATCGAGGGCCTGGGGTTCCTCGAAGACGATCCCCGGAAACTCCTCCTGGGAGTGACGGCGACGGCCAGGCGGGGCGACGGCGCCGCGCTGGGGGCCATCTTCCAGAAGATCACATTCGAGCGCTCCATAGGGGCCATGATAAAGGCAGGATACCTCTCCGACCTGCGAGGCCTCCGGGTACAGACGAGCACTTCACTGCAGGGCGTGACGATTCGCCAGGGCGACTTTGCGGCCGGTGAGCTCGCGGCAGTGGTGAACGTCGAGAACCGGAATCGGCTCATCGTCGAGACGTACCAGAAACAAGCGACGGGCCTCCTCACGGTGGCTTTCTGCGTTGACGTGCAGCACACGAAGGACCTTGCCGAGGAGTTCAGGAAGTCAGGCATCGAGGCGGCGCCGGTGTGGGGCGATATGCCACGAGAGGACCGGCGGCAGGTTCTCGGCGACCTGGCGGAGCGCAGGCTTGACGTGGTGACGAATTGTAATCTCCTCACCGAGGGCTTCGACCTGGCGCAGATAGGCTGTCTCCTCATGGCCAGGCCCACGAAGAGCCAGGGCCTTTACATCCAGATGGTGGGGCGGGGCGCCCGGCCGCATCCAGGCAAGGCAGAGTGTCTCATCATCGACTTCACCGACAGCAGGCATGACGTCTGCCAGTTGGGGACCCTGGCCGGCAAAGAGTACCTGAAGCAAGGGAGAAGCCTTCTCGAAACGATGCGGGAGGACGACGATCACCGGCAGCGGCAAGAACTGAGAGCGAAGGCAGCAGGTGTCCGGGTCGAGGCCTTCGACCTGGTGGGCCGCAGTGAATTCCGGTGGTTCGAGATCCCGGGCCGTGGGTGCTGGCGGCTCCCTGTCGGGCCGCAGAAATACATCTTCCTGGCGCGGGAAAGTGTCGATACGTTCTCCATCTTCCTACAGGAGGGCGACACGTTGACGGGGCGCCTGTCGGAGACTCCCCTCTCTCTGGCGTATGCTATGGGGACGGCCGAGGACTATGCGCGGCGAAACGCCCGGGCCTTCTCGGGAAAGAACGCTTCATGGCGCAGCGAACCGGCCTCCGAGGGGCAGTTAAGGGTATTGGAGAGCATGGGGCTCAAGCCTCATCCCGATGTGACGAAGGGCGAGGCTTCGGACCTCATCGAGACGGAGAACATACGCAGGCGCTTCGAGCCGGCGACGGAGAAGCAGGTTTACTTCCTGCGCCTGCATGGCGTGGAGATCCGGCGAGGGCTTACGAAGCGGGACGCAAGCAGGATGATTCAGGACATCAAGGAAAAGGCGGCGTGAAGTATGCAAATTTGCAGTATGGCGGTATAATGAGAATAGGGGCGGAATGTGATGATTTCAACGAATTCCGAAAAAAGGAGACGGTCATAATGAAAGACATCGAGACGAAGGAGCGCTTCATCGAGCTTCGAGCAAGAGGCATGAGCTTCAATGCTATTGCAAAGGAGCTGAAGACAAGCAAGGCGACCCTTATCGACTGGAGCAAAGAACTTGAGCTTCAGATTTCAAATCTGCGGACCATGGAGCTTGAAGTGCTGCAGGATCAGTATTATGCAAGCAAGCAGAAGCGGCTTGAGCTGTTCGGCAAGAAACTGGAGGCGATCCGCACCGAGCTTGAGAAGCGGGACCTGAAGGACGTTCCCACAGAGAAGCTATTTGATCTTCTGGCGAAGTACGGCACGATCCTGAAGGACGAGGAAACGCCGGTCTGTTTCTCAATGAAGTCCACACTTGAGGATGTGGCGGCCATGTTGGGAACGGTGGATAGGTGGGCGGCATAGAACCGAAATCAGACCGAAACTGAACACGAGCGGCAAGGAGCTGATAGACGTGATGGACACGGCGGCAAAGCTGAGATATGCAGAGCTGAGAGGGCAGGGCGGTGAGCTTCCCGAGATCGCCAGGGCGATGAACCTGCCGGAGGACGTGCTGCAGAATTTCAGCAGGGAAATGGAACTGGAGGGCCTCGATTCTCAGCGAATCTTCTGGGAAATGGAGCAAAACTCTCCCGTTTTCGACCTGAAAGCAGCGGAAATCGACCTGAAAGCCCTCTGGAACGAGAAGGACATCGAGGAGTTCAAGAACACGTGGGAGACTTCCTTAAATGAGATTTCATCGGGCCTCTGGGTTCCCGGGCCATGCCCGAAGTGTGGTTTCGAGCCTGGTGCAAAAACGGAAGAAAATTTGACGAAGCGGAAATCCGCACGGCGTAAGGGCTAGAGGCCCTTTTGGGGCGCAGGAATAGTGATACTTTGCTTATGATTTCGGTAAAACCTGGAGAAGGAGGCCCTTAGAATGGGCTCAGGCCGGTGGGGCTGGCATGACAAGAAGACGGTAGCGGAGGACTGCCGATCCATAGACGTAAACCGGCTGTGCAGAGAGCTGGAGCCAGGCCGCTTCTATGTGTGGGAGTGGAAGGACGGCAGCGGCGCCCGCGTGGCGTCCTTCGGCATAGAAATGCAGGGCGGTGCCGTCAGGCTCTTCTATACGATGACTCGCACGGGCGAGAAAATTGATTACCTCGCGCCGATTACGTGGACTCCCTGCCATTATGGCGGCCGGCGGCCGTGGTTCTGCTGTCCGAGCTGCGGCCGGCGAGCTGCGAAACTGTACCTGAGATGGAATCACTTCCTCTGCCGGATCTGCAACGGGCTTTCATACGAAAGCCAGAGGGAAAACCTTATGGAGAGACTTTTTCGGCGCTCAGACAAGAGAAAGGTGCGCCTGGGCAGGGAGACTGGTTTAATTCATCCTCTTCCTGATAGGCCGAAGGGGTTGCATCGCATGACCTGGTGGCGCCTGGCGCTCAAAGACAGGGATGACACCATGAAGATATGCGCTCTTCTGGACAAGGAATTTCACTTGAGTATGGATTGGATCACGAAGCACACAGAGGAGGATTCACCGTGAAAACACCTGCAGAATTGCAGAAGAAACCATATTCGGAGCGGAGCGCATATTCCTTCAAGAAGGTGGAGCGCCAGGGCATCCCCGAGCTGGTGGAGGCTGTCCGGGCGGGACGCCTTGCCGTGAGCTGCGCGGCCAGGATCGCCGAGCTGCCTGCGGAGGAGCAGGCCAGGCTTCTGACCCTCTCGAAGGTCGAGCTGCGCGCAGAGCTGAAAAAATCCCGACAAGAGGCGGCGCCGTCCATCGAGGATGTGAAAGCCTGCGTTCGCCGGATCGTCGAAATGATTGAATGGAGGCAATACGTTCCCTCCATTCTGAACGGAAGCAATCCTCGCATCCCTGAGAAGTGGTTCGATTCTGCGGCCGAGGCACTGCAGCGGGCGGGCTTCACGGTGACGAAGCGCAGATAAGACAGCGAGAGCCCATAACTTCAGGTTATGGGGGGTTATGGGCTGCGCCGCGGTCCTGCGGACCACTCCCCGAGGAGCTGCGCGGCAGGGCTTTCCCTGGTGGGTATATGGACCAGGTGGACGGCATCCGATCCCTGCGGAGGCCTCCACCGCGAGGACCCTGCGATTCCCGCGGTGGAGTTGAAGCATTACCTCATCGGCGGCCAGTACCAGGGCCAGGGCATCACCGTCACCGAGATAAACACGGCGGCGGGCTGGGGAATCAGAACAGGCTGATTCCTGCGGCCGAAGACCGGCCGGAAGGGCAGGCTGTTGAGAGCCTGGGTGATGGGCGAGGGCTGGAAGGCCGGGCAAGGCCATCCATACACCTGCGGCCCGAAGGGCTGATTTGAATTCAGCATGGGCTTTCTCCTTTCTTCAGATTGAACACGGGGGTTCTCCATACTTAGTAGGGCCTGGAAGATCCCTCTCGCGGCTCATTGTCCTGAGAATCTTTTCTGATCTGTCCGAGGCCTCCGGTGAACCCCTCGGAGAGCGCTGCCGATACACCGGACAGAAGGGGTGATCGGACATGACAGACAGTGAAGGCCTTGTCACGATGCAAGAGGCTATTAAAATCACGGGTTTGACAGAGCGGACACTGCGCAGATACGTGAAAGCGGGGAAGTTGTCCGTGACAAGGGCAGGATCGAAGAGAGGGGTGCGCATCCTCTTTTCCGAAGCCGACCTGCGGACCTTGGGGGCCTCCGAGGAAGCGGACACAACCGGACAGGCCGGACAGGAGCCGATCAGGGGTGACAGAACGAAACGGACAGGAGGCAAATTGTCCGGTGATCTGTCCGTTCTCATGGAGAAGAAGGACGAAGAGATAAAGCAGGCCACGTTTCGCCTTGGCTGGCTGGAGAGCAGGATCGAGACGATGCAGAAAGCCCTGACAGAGGGGGCGGAGGCTGTCCGGTTACGGGAGGAGGCTCTTGAGAAAGCCCGGCAGGAGGCCATGGAGCTGGACCGATTCCTTCAGGACGAGCGCACCAGGCGGCAGGCCGTGGAGAGGGAGAGGGCGGCGCTCGAAGCCAGGGTGAAGGAGCTGGAGCGGCCATGGTGGCAGAAACTCTTCCGGCCCTCATCGGCAGCGGCCATCCTCTGGGCGCCGCCAGGCGCCGCGGTCTTCGACCCGTCCCAGAACCTCCGATGAAATAGGCGCGGCAGGGGGGGCCACGAGGCCCGGAACCCCATTCGCCAGGGCGATTCTCAGGGAATCCTGCGCACAGAAGGCCGGCGAATCTCCTTTCAATGCTGTAGATTCGCATTATGAAGCCCTTTTCGGACGATCTGGCGCTCCCGGGCGACGGCATAAAGTTGACGCATCATGAAGTTGACGCACATGGCGAGAGGTTCATATCCTCTCCGGCTGGTTCTGGTGAAACGCCAGGGGTTGCCTGTTAACAAAAGTCAAGGTTCAGGGCAAGCGCTCCAGGGCCGAGGGGCTGCGAAGAGAACCCCGACCCTGGGCGCCTTGCCTTATGCGAGCAGGTGGAGCGCTGCGAGCAGTGCGTAAAGCACGGCCATCAGCATTTTCACTGTCTCGGGCGATAGTGCGATCATGTGTCTTCCCTCCTTCCGTATCAGGTTAATGTATTGTTCGCGGGAACCGCGAATTGGAGGGGGCCAGGCACAGGCGGGCCTTCAGAGAAACCGCCCTGAAGTACCAGGGAAAGGCCGGCTTCGACCCTTGCCGGCGCCATCGGCGAGCTGGCCATGGCGGAGGCCTCCAGGATCGGTAACAACAATTCGCGGCGGAGCACGTCTGGAACAAGTGGATTCGGAAAAATACTCAAGCGCCCGATCCTGGCCGTAAGTTGGAACGGCCATGAAGCTGGAACACTTCGAGCAGGGGAGCTGCGTCAGGGTAGCGCAGAAACAGGCCGAATTTCGCACGATTCGGGGGAGGGGAGTGTTCTCATCGGCCGGAGGCCCGAGCGCTCTTCCTGGGGCATCCTGGGGGGCAAAGGAAACGAATCTGAGGGGGCGGCCAGGTCGCGAGCTCACCCGAAGAAATTGACGCCATGGAAATTGCCCGAGGGAAGGACATCGAGGGCGGCGCCGGAGATCCGGGCGAAGACGCCCGGGCGGACCTCTCCGAGCCCATTTATAAAAAACGTCCCTTTTTTATAAATCTGCCACGAAAACCATTGACATATCGCAATAAACAGACTATAATATATATAGACAGGCGGAAACAGGAGGGCACGGCGATGAAGGTAGTAGGATACGTCAGGGTAAGCACCGAGGAACAGGCGACTCAGGGCGTCTCCCTTGCGGCGCAGGAAGAGAAGATCCGGCAGTATGCTTCCCTCTACGATCTGGAACTGGTTGACGTGATTCACGACGCAGGAGCTTCAGCAAAGACCCTGAAGCGGGCCGGACTCCAGCAGGCTCTTTCCCTCCTCGAAGCCGGCCAGGCGGAAGGCCTCGTGATCGCGAAGCTGGATAGGCTCACCCGCTCCGTGATGGACTGGAATACCCTCATCGAGGCTTACTTCTCGAAGAAGTTCGCGCTCCTCTCTGTGGCCGATCAGATTGACACACGCACCGCGGCGGGCCGTCTCGTCCTGAACGTCCTCGTTTCGGTGGCGCAGTGGGAGCGGGAGGCCATCGGTGAGCGCACAAAGACGGCCCTCCAGTACAAGAAGAGCCAGGGCGTGAAGCTGGGCGCCCCGTCCCTCGGGGAGGCTGAAGAGGAAATCGAAACTCTTCAATTCGTGAAGGAGCTGCGCGGCCAGGGGCTCACGCTTACGGCCATTACGGCCAGGCTGAACGCCGAGGGCTTCAAGACGAAGCGCGGCGGCAAGTGGTATCCGGGAACGGTCAAATACCTCCTGGACAAGATCATCCCCTTCCGTCTCGGGGAGGTGGCGGCGTGAAAAGCAGGGCCGAGCACGAACACAAGAAGCTGAAATGTGAGCGGGAGGAGCTGTTCTTCCGGCTCACTGAGGGCATTACTGAGGAAGAATTCGACCGGCGACTTGATGACCTTATCAGGCGCCGTGAGGAGAACCTTGAGAAACTTCGAGCAGAAAGGCGGAAGACGTGATGACCACAAAGGTTTTTACACCTGACGAGGTGGCCGAAATCCTCAAAATCAAGGAAGGCACGGTCCTGGAGTACCTGCGGAAGGGGCGCCTGAAGGGAATCAAGATGGGCGGGAAAGTCTGGCGCGTCACGGAAGCGCAGATAGAGGACTTCCTGCAGCAGGAGCTTACATCCATGGGAGCGGCAAGCAAGCCAGGCCCGAAGAAGAAGGCCGAGGCCTCGAAATGAGCGGCAAGAGCGTATGGAAATATCAGGTTCAGGCTTATGACGAGGATGGGACGCTGATAAGCGTCCGAAACGTGGGGAACCTCGAAAGCGCAGAATGGGCGGCTTCGATTATGAGGAAAGACGGCTACCGCGTCACCATACACCCTGCGGAGGGCAACGGGACAGCGAACCCCGAGCAGGTGGAGGCCTCGAAATGAGCAGCACCAGGAAAACATACATCGAGCACTGCCAGGACTTACTTCACGCCGATGAAGCAACCCTGCGGGAACAGGAGAGGGACGCCGACATAAGGCGACTTCACGAGCAAATGAGACAGGACGCCGAAGAGGTGAACCAGGCCCGCAAGGCTCCCGCGACGGCCTGGCGCCAGAAGTTCTATTCAGGCTTTGTGCGGTGCGTCTTCTGCAGGCGCAGGAAGACGGGCCTTCTGTGGGCTCTCGGCCCGGACGGCGAGGAGAGCACGGCCTGCCAGAGCTGTTACGAGAAAGAGAAGGGAGGGAGCGCCGATGAAGAAGCAGCAGGACCCGGGAACGCAGATAGCGCTCTTTGAGCAGAAGACCATTCGGCGGGAGTGGTTCAATGATGAATGGTGGTTCTCCATCATCGACGTGGTGGAAGTTCTCGCGGGAACGGAAAACCCTCGGAGATACTGGAGCGACCTGAAGCGGAAGCTGAAGGCCGAGGGTTACGGTGAAGTGTACGAAAAAATCGTACAGTTGAAAATGACGGCGCCGGACGGCAAGCAGCGGGCCACGGACGCAGCGAACACGGAAACCCTCCTGCGCGTCATTCAATCTATCCCTTCACCGAAGGCCGAACCTTTCAAGCGGTGGCTTGCACAGGTGGGGAATGAGCGCATCCTTGAGATCAACGATCCTGAGCTCGCGGCGCAGCGGGCCAGGGCGCTTTATGAGGCGAAGGGCTACCCGAAGGACTGGATCGAGAAGCGCATGAGGAGCATCGAGATCCGCAGGGGCCTCACCGATGAATGGGACGCCAGAGGCGCCGACACAAGCAGGGATTATGCCATCCTCACGAACGAGATCACCAGGGCGACCTTCGGCATGAACGTACAGGATTACAAAGACTTCAAGGGCCTTGCCCGGGAACCGCTGCGCGATCACATGACCGATCTGGAGCTAGTCCTTACGATGCTGGGGGAGGCGACCACGACGGAGCTGCACAAGCGCAGGGACTCTCAGGGAGTTCCCGAGCTGAAGAAGGACGCCAGGGACGGCGGCCAGGTGGCAGGGAACGCACGGGCGGAAATCGAGCGGAAGACCGGCGCCCGGGTCGTGAGCGCCGAGAACTTCAGGGACCTGAAGCGCTTGAAGAGCAAGACGGACTCACAGAAATGACATCACTGGCAGCAAGGAGACAGGCAGAATGATACTTCCGGCACCGAAGACAGAAACCGCAGAAATGCCGCGGTGGGACGGGAAAAAGTGGATTACCGTTTCTGTTCCGCGTCAATACCTCTACAAGATAGAGGAAAAATTGACCCTCATGCATGAGTGGCTGGATCCGCCACAAGCCGAAGCGATGGGATTCCCCGGGGGCGGGCCGGTCATGTCTAATGTTCAAGAGGCAACCATGACCCGAACCGCAACCGAGAAGTATGAAGTCATGGTGGGACGGATAACCGGGGGGCCTCGCAAAAACGAAGCTGTACCGTACTATAAAGGGAATCCCTGGGGGAACTTCGAGATGGATCCCGAGGACCTGAACGATGAGTATTATGAGGAACGCAGAAAAAAGGCCGCTCTTGGCCTCGGGCTCGTCGAAAAGGGCCATGTTAAGGGCATAGGCGGCTTTAACCTCATAGAGAGCGCCTATGTTGATGTAATGCTGGCCTTCCTCTGGAGCGATGAGTATGATTCCTCTAAGCCCGGATTCAAGGCGCATAGAGACACAGCGAACAACCTTGTCACCTTTGAGATCCAAGTAATCACATCACAGGCCGAAAAGGAGGCGCTCGTAAAGGAGTGGGAAGAGCAGCGCGAATGGGGAAAGCGCTTTCAAGAGAAGTTGGACAAAGCAAAGAGGCTGTTCCCCGAGAAGCACCAGGAACTTCTTGAGAAGTATGCCGGGGGGAAGGCCTTCGGCGATATGCTTGCCTTTGAAAAGGAGGTGGATAACCTCCTGGGCTTCGGCGATATGGCCGAAATACAGGAGGCGCCCTTCGAGCTTGAAGAGGAACCGGAAATCGTCCATGAGACCCCGAGCACAGGCCTCCTGGCTCCCCTCCCTATCGGCTATATCGACATGATAAGCGCTGCGCCAATACAAAGCCTACATGAGGCCATATCGGGAAGAAAATTCGGGAAAGTCGAAGATTCGCCGTATCCCACAGCGATACTGAGAAGGGGTAACATAACGGGATTCGCTCAATTGAAGCCACTTATTGAAGAGTACAAGCCTCTTATGCCTACGGACGAGCGAAAGCACTGGATAGACACGATGTTTGAGAACGTGAAGAAAATGACTGATCTGGAGAATGACATCCTAGACATCCTAAACTACTTCTGGCTTAAAAGAAGCAGGAAAGACTTTCCCTCCGCGTGGATTGATGTAGACGAAATACTCTCCATGCGAGGCTTGAAGACAAAAAGAGGCGCCGGCGGAAGGACCAGCGGTTACAGGCGGGAACAACGTCAAGATCACCTTCTGGCTATTGAGCGCCTACAGGCTATCTTTATCACGATCTGCGATGTTCAAACATACGAAGGAACGGGCAAACAGAGGAAAAAAGGGAAACCCCTAGATCTTAAAAGCAGAGCCTGCAACATCACCGATATTTTGATACCCAAACAGGACGACACCGGACAGATGTACCTTCCTGGGTTTGATATGGGCAAAGTAAAGGCTTTTGCATATATGCCGGGCCAGTGTCTTGCATACTTCCTTAAGGGGCCTGGGCGGCAAGTTGCGCGCTTGTCCATCAAAACTGTTCATTATGACCCTTATAGACAATCATGGGAAAAACGCCTGGGCCGGTACTTCACCTGGAACTGGAAAACGCAAGCAAAGACAGGTAACTACACGCAACCGTTTAGGGTGCGCACATTACTTGAGGCGGCACAAGAAACAATCAATGAACGATTCCCCATGAGGACACGAAACAGGCTGGAAGAGGCGCTAGATGCCCTTCAATGCGATAGAATCATAGTGGCCTGGCAATATGATGATACCTGGGATGAAAACGTAACAAGAAGGCACGAATGGGCAGAAAAGATATGGGCAGAAACGCTTGTCTATATCGAACCTCCCGATGAAATAAAGGAGTGGTATAAGAAGCTGGAGAGAGAAACGGAACCGAAAGCGCTCCCTCCATTCAGCAGATTCGGCGAACGCCTCGCGTCCTGGCGAAAAAGGGCGGGACTTACACAACTTCGAGCAGCAGAAGTCTTCAGCGTTCATCAAACCTACATTTCCAGACTCGAAGGAGGCAAGATCAAGAAGATTCCTCCGGCCATTGAAAAACAGTTGGCCGAGCTAGAACGCCAATAGAGAATCCTTCATTTCCTTGCCACTATTGCATTATGCAAAAAAGGGACGCTATCCTGAACGAATGTAGACGCTATCCTGAACGAATGTAGACGCTATCCTGAACGAAACAGATTCGCTATCCCGCATAAAACGGTGATTATGCAGAATCTACAAGATCTACTAGATCTATCCTCACACGCGCCAGGCCGGGGGGCCTGGGCGGTGTGGTAAGATAGGCTTAGGACCCCGAGATTTACCCTGGAGGCAGTATGCCCACACAATTCACGCTGGAGACTCTATTTCAGGACCCCGGGAAGGAGGCTTCCCTCTTGGCTGCAATAGCACAGGACCCGGAAGAAGTTTACTGG
>Ga0172367_10008508_pt1 | contig 11460 bp, 9 predicted proteins | sample Lak10m_FD_114542 | JGI IMG/M metagenome (GOLD analysis project Ga0172367, IMG submission 114542) | Freshwater microbial communities from Kabuno Bay, South-Kivu, Congo - kab_022012_10m | ecosystem: Environmental > Aquatic > Freshwater > Lake | place: Democratic Republic of the Congo: South-Kivu...
ATATTTTTAAATCAAAATATTTTTTTATATGATGAAAAGAAAAAATGCACTGAGAGCAACATTAGACTCAGCGCATTTTCAAAATAACTAGAAATTTAGAAAAATGAAAAGGTTAATTATTTTTGAATTGCATTTGAAAAATCAATGATGGCTTCCACTGGAAAATGATCTGATGGTAATTGATTGATTTCATTCCAACGTTGTGGAAGCGGCAAAACCTGACCCCCTTTTCCTTTATAACGTATAATTGAAGCAGAAATTACATTTTTTGAAATTTTCCCAGAAATTTTAATATCGTCGAGCATACTTTGATGTGGAATTCCACCGGGTGCAATGCTTACTTCGGTGATTCTTTCATTGACTGGGACAGTGGTGGCGGCAACATCAAAAACATCCTCTGCAACCTCTTCGATGGCAGCTTCAGCGTGACCTGTAAGCTCTTCATTGAAATCAGCCATTAAAAGTAAGTTAACGTTATCTCCATATTTACCTTTTAGACCATTAACAATGGTCTTCGTTGCATCGTACTGAGCATGTCGATAAATTTTTGAATTGGGATCATTTTTTCGATCTCTTTGAGATTTATAGTGGCTGCCTAAAACAATGAGTGCTGGAGTGGAATCTGCTTTTCTTAACCTCATTTCAAGAATGGGGAGATCCCGAGAAAACATAGGAATTACCTTTTGACCGTTGGCCGAATCTTTCCATTTCATGTCTTTGTTGGAAATGTAACGGTAATCAGCAAAAGGAAGTCCCTTTTTTATCATAATAGCAACGTTGATTCCTCGAGCATCATTACCACCAATCAAAAAGATTTGATAGGCGCTGTTTAGTTCTTCTTGATTGAAAGTTTCTAGAAAGTCTTTGCCTGATTCAGGAGCCCCCGGCTTGTCCATGACTTCTTGTAACACAAGGATATCAGGCATTTCTTCGCGAAGGATGGCACCTTCCCATTTAATTTCTCTCTCTGGTTTCGTAGGATATACCTTGGGATCCAAATTCCCGAGTTCTTTTTTGGGAATGCGATAGAGATAATTAAAGTTTCTTAAGTTGTAGGTCATAACTTTCAGTTGACTGAGACCTTTAGGCCAGAGTTGATCGTCGGTACCTGGGCCAGCAAAACTGAATTGTCCAACGACAAAAAGTGTAGCTAATAATAAAGTCGCTCTAGAGTGCCATCTTACTAAAGTGCTCTTACTCATACATTCCCTTTCAAATTTATTTTGGAAGATCTTTCTTAAAGTCTTCGATTTATTACGAAGTACCACAGTTTTAATCGGGAGTACCAGCATTTGCTCGAAACTTTTAAATTGGATCTATAGGCGTAAATATCCCACGATTTATTGCCATTGTGCAAAAAACTGTGGTATTTCCCACAAATAAATCTGAAAAAACGGATATTTTTGTAAAAAACTCCCGATTTTTTAGATTAACAGTAAATATTTCAATATGTTGAGGTTGAAATCCTTGGCAAAAGAGATGGGTCACGATGTTTTCAGGAATAGTCGAATCTATAGGGCAAATTCTTAAAATAGCTCCAGGGCAGAAATCATTTCAGATTTGGGTTGCTCGACCCAAAGAATTTAATGATTTGGAAGTTGGCGATAGTATAGCGATAGATGGAGTGTGCTTAACAGCTGAAAGGTTTGACGACGCACTTATACAATTTACTGTGGGCTTAGAAACTATGACCCTACTTGGTTGGACTCCAAAAATACTTGAAAATAAGATCGTCAATTTAGAGCGATCTCTAGAGTTTGGGAGTCGAGTCCATGGTCATCTTGTAACGGGTCATGTGGATGCGCTTGGCGAGGTTGTAAAGGTTGATTTGCAAGGGGATTGTTTGATATTGGGAATTCAAATTCCTGTGGAATGCCAAGGCTATGTATGGAAGAAGGGGAGTCTTACGGTTAATGGCGTAAGTCTTACTGTAAACTCTGTCGTAGAAGGAGTTATTGAGTTGTGTCTGGTTCCTGAAACTCTTCGGCGCACAAACTTGAAAGAATTAAAAGTGAATCAGTACGTTAACATTGAGACGGATTATCTTGCAAAATGCTTTCTTCATTCAAAAACACAGGGACTCTGGAGCTCTAGTCCTGCTGAGGTTCAAAATGAAATTTGATAAAATTGAAGAACTTATAGAAGATGTTCGCGCTGGAAAAATGGTCGTTCTTGTTGATGATGAAGATCGAGAAAATGAAGGAGATTTGGTTCTGGCAGCAGAGTTTGCCAACTCTGAAAATATTAATTTTATGGCAAAGGAAGCCCGTGGTCTTATATGCCTCGCAATGGCTCCGGAGCAAATTGATCGCCTGAACTTGCCAATGATGGTTCGTGATGAAATGAATTTAAGCCCCAATAAGACAGCTTTTACAGTGAGTATTGAAGCGGCTCAGGGGGTAACCACAGGAATTTCCGCTGCGGATCGGGCTCATACTATTAGGATAGCATCTGATCCAAAAGCAAGGCCCCAGGATGTGCATACGCCGGGTCATATTTTTCCGATTCGGGCCCAAAACGGTGGCGTTTTAAAACGCCCTGGTCACACAGAAGGAAGCGTCGACTTGGCTCTACTTGCTGGATTAAGATCCGCTGCTGTTATTTGTGAAGTGATGAATGAAGATGGGACAATGGCTCGGGTCGGCGATTTGGCGGAATTTGCTCGAAAGCACCAATTGAAAATTGGTACTATTGTTGATCTCATTCAATATCGAATGACTCATCAGAGTTTGGTGGATTTAACTTCAGAGTTTTCCATTCCTGCAACTCAAGCGAACGGCCGAAGTGGGATGAGTGTTAAAATATTTACGAGCAGAATTGATGGAACCGAACATCTTGTCATCCAAAAAGGTGTATTGAGTAATAATGAACCTACAATGGTGCGCGTTCACTTAGACAATTTTACGAAGGAAGTTTTTAGTATTCTCAAATCATCGCGTTCAGATCTAGAAAAAGGCCTTCAGTTTTTATCAAATGAACCATCTGGTGTATTGTTAATTCTGAGAGGTAATAATACGAAGGTTGGACTCTCAAAAGAAGTTGAGAAGTATTTTACAGGTGGTTTCGGAGCTTCGATCATGGATCAATTGGATTATGGAATTGGCGCTCAGATTTTGGCGCAATTGGGAATAAATAAAATTCGTTTATTAAGCAATCATCCTGAAAAGAAAGTGGGAATTCGAGGATTTCATTTGGAAATAGTGGAAACCATTCCGTGGTAATGAAAGATTGCTTGTACCAAACTTATTTAAATCGTAGACCATCGTTGGCCCCGTCGTCACCTAATGCGACGCAGAGGTACTGCGCCTCCGCGGTTTTCTTCTCGCCGCCCGGGTCTACTTTTTAAGTGAGTTTGGTATTAGCTTTATCAGAAAGGCATAATTTATGGCTAAAAACAAAAAAACGACTTCTCGTAAAACAAAAGACCAAGGGAAGTTGAAAGCGACGAAGGCAAAACTAAAAATGACTTTGCCAGTTGTGGGTATTGTTACCTCTCGATTTAATTCTGAAGTCACCGAGAAATTGGAAGAAGGGGCCATTGGATATTTGGAAAATCTTGAAGTGGAAATTGTTTCTGTTCGAGTTCCAGGAGCTGTAGAAATTCCTTTGGCCATCAAGGCACTCTTTGATTTTGGATGTGATGCTGTAGTGGCGGTAGGAGCTGTCATTCGCGGCGAAACATCACATTATGATGTTGTTTGCAATAGTGTAGAGCGGGGCGTTACTGCTCTGATGTTAGAGTATAAAAGGCCAATTGGTTTTGGCGTATTAACCACTGAAAATGAAGAGCAAGCGTTCGCTCGTGCGGGTGGAATTCATGGCAATAAGGGGGCAGAAGCGGCCGAAGTTGCTGTTGAAATGCTGGGACTGTTGGATGATCTTCAAAGTCTTTGAAAAGAACTTGCCCTCTTTATAAAAAAATCAAAAAATAGGTTCAAATGATAAAAGACAAACTTGGTGGAAATCATCTTCCTAAGGAAGGATTTGAACCTCCTTTGATAGGACCTGAAAAGCGCAAAAGGAAACGAGAGATTTTTGCAATCTTTTTAATTTCATTTTCCGTGGTTTTTTTAACGTGGTTTGAAATCAGACTATTAGCGACGAGTCAGCAGCTTCCTTTTAGGCACAGCATTTTCTTTTTTGGATTAGTCAATTTTAACATTATTTTATTATTGCTTTTGTTTTTTTTGATTTTCCGAAATTTAGTGAAAGTTTTCGTTGAACGAAAAAGTCGTGTATTTGGAAGCAGTCTCAAGGCAAAATTGATTGCTGCCTTTGTCGCCTTTAGCAGTATTCCCACCTTATTAATATTCACAATTTCAGTTTTTTATATCAACTCAAGTTTTGATAAATGGTTTAATGCAAAAATGGCAAGTGTATTAAAAAGTTCTTTGGAGGTAACCAATGAATTTTATTTTGCTTCAAAAAAGCGCAATTATCATTTTGCCTACCAAATTGCTCAAGTAGTTGCTTCTCAGCATCGGCGCGATGGAATCCAAAAAAAGATGGATCATTTGAGGGATTCCTATAGTTTGGATGCCATCGAATATTATCCATCATTATTTAGCAAAAGGATGATTTCGGTTGGTACAGACGATCGGATTCCGGAGATACCCTCCGTTCCCATGGATTTTTTGCAAAAAGGTATAAAGGAAAAACATGAAGCCAGTACCATCCATCAATTTGCTGATGGAAATTTGGTTCGTGTGATTGTTCCAGTGGAAGGGCGAGCAACTCAAGGGGCGATCGTTGTTTCTACTTTTGTTCCTCTTTCACTTCTTTCAAAGGTAAATGATATTACTGCTGCCTATGATGAGTTTCGCGACGTAAATCCTCTTGAATATCCAATTAAATCCATTTATTTAATTATTCTTTTTTTGATGACTATTGTTATTCTCCTTGCTGCAACTTGGTTTGGTTTTTATCTAGCAAGACAACTTTCGATACCACTTGTGCAATTGGGACGGGCTACTCGTCGAGTGGCAGATGGTGATTATTCCCCGCTAACTGTGACCTCGGGAAGTGAGGAAATTACGTTATTGATTTCTAGTTTTAATGAGATGACTGCGGATTTAGCTCATTCACAGAGGGCAATCAATAATGCGAATCAGGCATTGAGTGATCATTCTCGATATGTAGAAGTTGTGCTCGGAAGCATCAGTGCAGGAGTTATTTCTGTCGATGAATCTGGGGTCTTAACAACTATCAATCGCCGTGCTGGAGAGCTTTTAAAGATCAACCCGCTGAGATACATCGGCTGTTCCATTAAAGAGCTGCTAACCATGGATCAGTTTAATACCTTATATGGTCTACTGGAAACGCTGCAAGGGCAATCCATGGGAATTATTCAAAAAGAAGTTCCAATAACGATTGAAGGAGTCTCCATTCCACTTCAGATCAATTTATCTCAATTAAGAGATGAGAATGATCAGGAAATAGGAAAAGTGATGGTTTTTGATGACATGACCCCCATCGTAAACGCTCAACGTGCAGCAGCTTGGACAGAGGTGGCTCGCCGAATTGCTCACGAAATTAAAAATCCACTGACGCCCATAAAACTTTCAGCGGAAAGATTACAAAGAAAGTTTCAAGGTGTAATTACAGATCCTGCTTTTGATGAATGCACTAAAATGATAATCAATCAAGTGGATGGATTGAAAATTCTCGTTAATGAGTTTTCAAATTTTGCCAGGCTTCCACAGGCCAAGCCGGTTGTTGGATCACTGATTAAAATTACAGAGGAATCACTTTCTGTTTTCAAACAAGCACATCCTAATGTTTGTTTTATAACCGAATATGATGCGGATCTTCCAGATTTTAAATTTGACCCTAATCAAATGAAACGGGTTTTAGTAAATTTAATTGATAATGCGATTGCGGCAATTCAAAAGGAACCAAAACCCGTGGTGCAGGTCCAAATTCAATACAACCGAGAGCTTAAAATAGTTCGCCTTATCGTTGCAGATAATGGGGAAGGGATCAGTGCAGCCAATCGCGTACGTATTTTCGAACCTTATTTTAGCACCAAGGAGACGGGAACTGGCCTGGGGCTTCCTATTGTCAAAAGGATTATTGAAGATCATAGTGGTTTTATCCGAGCCACTGGAAATGACCCTAAAGGGGCGCGAATGGTTATTGAATTGCCACTATTAATCAGCTCTTAAGTAATGTTGTCCTATCGCATCTTGAGAGTTTATATCTCCCCTGCTAGAGTCGAATTCTATTCCCCAAAAATGAGTAGGCACAATGAAAAATTTAAGTAAAGATACAATATTAGCCACCCGCATTCTGATTATTGATGATGAAGGTCCTATTCGAGAGGTTCTGTCTGAATCGCTCAAAGATGAGGGATATCAGGTTGCAACTGCTTTTGATGGAGAGTCGGGACTCAAAGCCATTAAAGAATTTAATCCTCATCTGGTTTTTCTTGATATTTGGATGCCGGGGACAATGGATGGGATGGAGGTTCTTTCTCAAGGGCGAGTAAAATTTCCCGATGTTGATTTTATAATGATTTCAGGTCACGGAACCATAGAAACAGCGGTTCGAGCGACAAAGTCGGGAGCTTGGGATTTTATTGAAAAGCCACTTTCGATGGATAAAATATTTATAACCATTGCGAATGCAATTTGGTATCGCCAAGAAAAAGAAGAAAAATTGCTGCTATTGAATAAGCTGCGAGAAAGTATAGCTCTTATTGGGGAGTGCCCAGGGATGATTTCGGCAAAGCAGACTATTTCAAGGGTGGCCGGAACGGAATCTCATGTACTTATTTATGGTGAGACGGGAACGGGAAAGCAGCTCATTGCCAAGAATATTCATTATATGAGTGCTCGAGCAAGTCATTCTTTTGCGACTTTAAATTGTCAGCAGACTCCAGAAGATCTCCAGGAAGGTGAGTTGTTCGGCTTTGAAAAAGGAGCTTTGCCTGGAATGGAGAGAGCTCAAAAAGGGAGAATTGAACTTGCTCAAAGTGGTACTTTATATATTTCTGAAATTCATAACATGACTCAGTCCTGTCAAAGTAGTTTACTGAGGTATTTGCAAGAACGTAAATTTCAGAGAGTAAGCGGGAAAGAACCGATTCGCTGTGAAGTTCGAATTATTGCCAGCTCCACTCGTGATCTGGAAGAATTAGTACGTAAGGGAATTTTTAGAGGAGACTTATTTTATCGCCTCAATTCATCCTCATTAAATTTGCCTCCCCTGAGGGAGCGAATTGCTGACGTTCAAGCCTTGGCAAATTATTTCAGCGACTTAGTAGCACGTGAAGGAGGTTTTTCTGTAAAAGTTCTTTCGGAGAGAGCGAGAGAGGCGTTGCAGAATTATCAATGGCCAGGAAATGTTAGAGAACTTAAAAATTTTATTGAAAGAGTTTATATTTTAACGCCGTCCGAATTTGTTGATTTGCATGACATTAGATTTGCTGGTTTGGTTGACCCAGAAGGTGCGAATGGAGGCATCGATGAGGAACAAATGTCGACTTTTCGAGAAGCGCGGGCGAAATTTGAGAAAGAGTATTTATTGAAGAAGATTAGCGAAAATGGTGGAAATATCAGCCGAACTGCGGAAGTTATTGGATTGGAACGCAGTTATCTTCATCGAAAAATAAAATCCTATGGTATCGAGGTGAACTAAATGAAATGGACAAAATCACATATATGCACACTTAAAGATGCTCCTGCAGATGCAGAGATACCAAGTCATAAATTAATGATTCGTTCAGGAATGATCAAAAAACTCGCGCCCGGTATTTATAGTTATGGAAATTTGGGTCTTCGGGCTATTCGAAAATTTGAAAATATAATCCGTGAGGAATTAAATAAAATAAACTGTATTGAAGTACTAATGCCAGTGGTGCATCCACAAGAGTTATGGGAAGAGACAGGTCGTTGGAGTGAAATGGGTGCGGGTCTACTTAAGTTTAAAAATCGCAATGAACATGGGTTCTGTTTGGCAGCAACCCATGAGGAAGCAATTACGGATTATATTCGACATGATCTAAAATCTTATCGAGATTTGCCCAAAAATTTTTATCAAATTCAAACAAAATATCGTGATGAAGTTCGTCCTCGATTTGGGCTAATGCGAGGGCGAGAGTTTACGATGAAGGATGCATACAGCTTCGATGCAGATGAGGCAAATGCACTCAAAACTTATCAGGAAATGTACGATGCTTATAGCAGGATATTTGATCGATTGGGTCTTAATTATAGAATTGTAAAAGCAGATGCTGGTAATATTGGTGGCAGTCAAACTCATGAATTTCAACTTCTAGCAGAGGCTGGGGAAGATGCATTACTTGTGAGTGACACTACTTCTTTTGCGGCTAATATAGAGGTTTGCCCAGCAATTGATTTTGAGCCTTTCATTAATACTGATTTACCACTTGCGGTGGAAAAAATTGCAACCCCTCATTTGAAAACAATAAAGGACTTGGCTAAAAAGCTAGCTATTCCTGAAAATAAACTTGTGAAGACTTTATTTTTTTCTGCGAACGAAGGATTTGACTCTAACGATAAATCAATAAAAGCATTTTGCGTTCTGTTAAGGGGGTCAGATGAAGTCAATCCTATAAAAGTAAAAAATTTATTAAGGATGACAAATCCCCCAAGAATGTTGGAAGACGCTGAAGTTAAAGAAATAACAGGAGCATTTCCTGGGTCTTGTGGCCCTCTGGGGTTAACTATTCCTATCTACGTCGATCAAGGGGTGATTGGAATGAAAAACTTCATTGTTGGTGCCAACGAAGATCATTTTCATCTCATGAATGTTAATTTAGAGAGGGACTTTAAAGCCACAACCATTGGAGATTTGAGAATGGCTCGGGAAGGCGATCGCTGTCCCGAAAGTAGTGGCAAACTTAAAGCCTATCGTGGTATTGAAGTAGGGCATGTCTTTTATTTAGGCACTAAATACTCTGAAAAAATGAAAGCCACATTTTTAAATAAGGATGGCAAGGCGGTTCCGTTTGAAATGGGTTGCTATGGAATTGGAGTAACTCGAACAGTCCAGGCAGCAATTGAACAGAGTCATGACAAAGATGGTATTATTTGGCCTATTTCTATTGCCCCATTTCATGTTCATTTGTGTGTCTTGGATCCCGACGACGAAAAGGTTCATCAAGTATCCGAAAAGATTTATTTAGATCTACAGGCTCAGGGATTAGATGTTTTAATGGATGATCGCGATGAGAGACCCGGTGTTAAATTTAAAGATGCGGATTTAATTGGAATGCCAGTTCGTATTGTTATTGGTAGAAAAGGATTGGAAAATGGAGAAATTGAAATTGTTGAACGAAAAACAAAAAACTTGTTTAAAATTTCACCGGATATCGCATTAGAGACTGTTAAGAAAATGATTTTAGGATAATTTCAATGAAGGTAGAAGTTTTAAATACAAGATCTTTGAAATTGAATGAGAGAGCTAAGCCATTGCATAATCCACTGATTGTGGCGTTAGATGTTGACACTAGGGATGAGGCCTTGAGATTAGCTGATGATTTGGCAGATGTGGCTGGGGGCTTTAAGTTGGGACCTCGTCTTCTTGTGCGCTTTGGTGGAAATCTGGTTCATGAAATTTCTCAAAGAGCTCCTGTTTTTGTCGACAATAAGTATTTTGATATTCCTTCCACCATGGTAGCGGCAGTTCGTGCAAGTTTTGAAGCGGGAGCAAGTTTGGTAACTGTGCACTCCCTGGCTGGCCTTGAGGCTCTTACAGAATTAGCTAAATTAGAGAAGGAACTTAACTCTATTCGCTCCTTCCGGATTCTAGCGGTAACCATTTTGACTTCTTGGACCGAACAGTCTTATCCTTCTATTTTAAAAGAACTTTCAATTGCGGATGCTGTAAAGGAGCTTGGGGCTTTGGTTTTTCAAAGTGGATTGGGATCTATTGTTTGTTCGCCTCATGAGATTGAGAATTTTAGTGCTGCTCATGATGCCTTTATCGTTACGCCAGGAATCCGATTTTCTCTCGATAATCGCGGAGATCAAAAGCGAGTTATGGGTCCAGTTGAAGCAATAGAGTCTGGTGCGACGGCCATTGTGGTGGGAAGACCTATTATTGAAGCCGCAAATCCTCGATCTTCTGCAACTAAGTATGCAATGGCATTATTTGAAAAGAACTGAGCTGAAAATGATAAAAAAGGGTCCTTCCAAAAGAAATAATCAGAATCAATCGCGGCAACCTTCTTTAAAAAACAAAAATGGTGATTTATTGAAATTGGACAAAAGTTGGCGAGCGGTAACTGGAAACCATGCGATCAGTGAGCTTATTTCAACTCGAATCAAGGCAGTGTGTAAAATTGTTGTTCGTAAAGGTTGGGAGTCCTCTAGAGAAATTTCTGAATTTATGTCCAAACTGAAGCGATTGCCTCTTCCAATCGAGGAGTTTCCTGAGGCTGTCCTAGATAGAATTTGTTCCTCTCATCAGGGTTTGGTTCTGTATGCAAAAGTTGCTCCTGAGTTTTCCTTGAAAGAAATTGCTGGTAAGAAAAAAGCTATAATTTTGGTGTTGGATGGTCTGGAGGATCCTCACAATTTGGGGGCAATATTGAGAACATCTTGGCTGACTGGTGTCTCTGGAATTATCATTCCCAACGATAGAGCTGTTGCCCTTACGGCGACGGTTCACAAAGTAGCTTGCGGAGGGGGCGAGCATGTTCCCGTTTTGCAGGTACAGAGTTTTGTTGGAATCTTGGAGGATTTGAAAAAAGAAGGTTTTTGGGTTTTTGGCCTGAGTGATAAGGCAAAAGTAAATCTTTTCTCAGTAACAATTCCAGATAAAATAGTGTGGTGTATAGGGGCTGAGGATAAGGGGATGCGAATTACTACAGAAAGAATTTGTGACGAGCTTGTTTCTATACCGCAGATTTCCCTTGGTGCTAGTTACAATGCTTCGGTTGCTGCGGGAATGACTTTAGGGGAAACAATTAGGCAGCATGTGCATCATTCTAAATAGAAAGTGAAAATTTCAAAAATTCCTTTTGACTCATTTGCAATTTTTCCAGTAAAAAGTTTCGGTTAACGCAGAGGCTGGCTTAGCTCAATTGGTAGAGCAGCTGATTTGTAATCAGCAGGTTGCGGGTTCGAGTCCCATAGCCAGCTCCATTTTTTAAAAACATGGACAGATGCCCGAGTGGCTAAAGGGGACGGACTGTAAATCCGTTGGCTTATGCCTACGAAGGTTCGAATCCTTCTCTGTCCACCATTTTTATTAAGTTATGCGTTAATTTGTTTCTGAGCGGGAGTAGCTCAATTGGCTAGAGTATCTGCCTTCCAAGCAGAGGGTTGCGGGTTCGAGACCCGTCTCCCGCTCCAATTTCTTATCTTAGTTTTCCTTTTATTTGTTGAAAAGGTCAGTTAAGGTAAAAAGGGTTTTTGTGTAAGAGAAATTGTTGAAAATTTATTGTTTGCCTGGGCCCATGTAGCTCAGTGGTAGAGCACACCCTTGGTAAGG
>Ga0172367_10008509_pt1 | contig 11460 bp, 9 predicted proteins | sample Lak10m_FD_114542 | JGI IMG/M metagenome (GOLD analysis project Ga0172367, IMG submission 114542) | Freshwater microbial communities from Kabuno Bay, South-Kivu, Congo - kab_022012_10m | ecosystem: Environmental > Aquatic > Freshwater > Lake | place: Democratic Republic of the Congo: South-Kivu...
AATATCGATTTGACCAACGACCTTTTGCCAGTTGCGCCTGCCGCACATTATATGGTGGGTGGTATTCTAACCGATTTGCACGGCGAGACTAATATTGAAGGGCTTTTTGCATGTGGCGAGGTGGCATCAACCGGGGTGATGGGCGCCAACCGACTGGCAAGTAACTCGTTGCTGGAGTGTTTGGTGTTTGGGAAACGTGCTGCAGAAAGAGCCATGCAGAAAAGGTCGTGTTCCTTAAATTCTGATGAGATCAACATTATTCAGGTCGATCCTCAAAATGAAGTTGTTTTTCTGGAAACCAAAAATCAAATTGCAAGCCTGATGAGTAAAAAAGCCGGAATTGTTCGTTCGGCAACTAAACTCAGCAAAGCCATCGAAGAATTGCAATCCATAAAAATGCAATTACCCGAAAAAATCAGCGAATACAATCTTTTAAAAATCAAACACATTACTGATATTTGCAGCCTCATTTGTGAATCAGCTTTAATTCGGACCGAAAGCCGTGGCGGACACATCCGGGAAGACTTTCAGCAGGAAAATCCGGAACTGTGTATGCATTTGATTCAGCAAAAAAACAAACCTTTTGAATTTCAGAAAATCAGAAAATAGGTTTATGAACGAACAGGAATTACAAGCAGCCCGAATTCTTATCGATCTGGCATTGAAAGAAGATGTTGGCGATGGCGATATAACCACCGACAATATTATTCCGGCCGAAACCCGCCGTAAAGCCAAAATGGTGGCCAAAGCCGACGGAATTGTGGCCGGATTGCAGGTTGCCGAAATGGTTTTTAAAAGCCTCGACCCCGAAATGAACTGGAATGTAAAAACTCCGGAAGGAACAAAGGTTAAAAAGGGCGATGTGATGGTTGAATTTGAAGGAACCTACCGTGCTTTGCTGACTGGTGAACGTACCGCATTAAACTTTTTGCAACGTATGTCGGGCATTGCCACCATGTCGGGGAAATATGCTGAGGCAGTAAAAGACTTTAAAACTGTTATTCTGGATACCCGAAAAACTTTGCCAGGCTTCAGGATGCTCGATAAATATGCCGTAAAAACGGGCGGCGCAAGTAATCACCGGATCGGGCTTTACGACATGGCCATGATTAAGGACAATCATATTGAAGTGGCTGGCGGAATTACCAATGCGGTAAATGCTGTTCGCAGTAAAATAAAAGCGGGTATTAAAATTGAAGTGGAAACCACCACTTTGGAGCAGGTTCAGGAAGCGCTTGATGCCGGCACCGACATTATTATGCTCGACAATATGGACAATGAAACCATGCGCAAAAGTGTTGATTTAATAGCAGGCCGGGCAAAAGTTGAGGCTTCAGGCAATATGACTTTGGAGCGTTTGCGCGAAGTCGCGGCCACCGGTGTCGATTATATTTCAATCGGAGCGCTCACGCATTCGGTAAGTGCTTTGGATATCAGTCAACGTTTAGAAGATTAAACCTTTGATAAACCTCGTTATAGATATTGGAAATAGTCGTACAAAGCTTGCTTTGTTCAATCAGCACGACCTGATGTTTAGTGTGCCGATCGATCGGTTGACTGTTAATCATCTACAAATGTTGAAGGACGAACATCCGCAAATGACAAAAGCTATTCTGTCTTCTGTCAGGACGCGTGATGAGGAGTTGATTTGTTTTCTTTCTGAAAATTTTGAGCAGTTTGTTGAACTCGATCATTTAACAAATCTGCCAATTAAAAATTTATACGAAACTCCTGAAACTTTGGGCCGCGACAGGCTGGCAGCTGCAGTTGGCGCCAACGAACTTTTTCCTGATCAAAATTTGCTGATTATTGATGCAGGAACAGCAATAACTTATGACCTGGTTTCTGCAAACAACGAATTTTTAGGTGGAAATATTTCTCCTGGTCTGGATATGCGCTTCAAAGCGTTAAATCAATTTACCGGGAAATTGCCTTTGGTAGATCCATCAGACGAGGATGAATTGTTCGGAAAAAATACGACTTCCGCTATCTGGTGCGGGGTTCAAAATGGAGTTTTGTATGAGATGACTCAGACTATTGAGTTGTTTAACAAAAATTATCAAAATTTACAGATCATTATGACCGGTGGAGATTCTAATTTTTTTGATAGAAAATTAAATTATACCATATTTGTACATTTTAATTTGACCTTAATAGGTTTAAACAGGATTCTGGAACACAATGCTAAAAAGAAATAGTACCTTATCAGTCGTTATAGTTTTGATTATCTGTGGATTATCTGGCTTTTCGCAAAACAACAACTCAACATCTCCCTTTTCTCGTTATGGCCTTGGCGATTTGCATCATTATGGCTACGGAAGGACTGCCGCCATGGGAGGTGCTTCTTTGGGGAGTCGCCATTCGCTTCAGATCAACTCAGCCAATCCAGCTTCCTACAATGCCCTCGACAGCCTTTCTTTTGTTTTTGATTTTGGTGTAGACGGAACATTTTCGGATTACAAAAGTGATTACGGAAAATTAAAAGCCTCAGATGTAAATTTCAGGTATTTTTCGCTGAACTGGCCGATTACACGTTGGCTTGGTGCAGGAATGGGCGTTCAACCATTTTCGGATATGGGTTACGAAGTTGGTTTTATAGAAGAAGTTGACAGTGAAAGTAACGTTTATCACAGCTATAATGGTGATGGAACTACTTCAAAAGCTTTTTTTGGAGCTTCTGTAAAACTGTTTAAAGGTCTGTCGGTGGGAGCCAATCTGAACTATTTGTTTGGTCGCTTGAATCAAAATACCAATATCGTCTTCGGTAGTTCTGATCTTTTTTACATTTCGAAGTCTGAAGGAACCCGGCTTCGTGATTTTACCTTCACCTATGGTCTTCAATATGACATAGAACTTAAAAAGGATCAGTTTTTAACACTGGGGGCTACTTTAGAGCCACAGTCAAAGGTTACTGCACTGCACCGGCTTTTCGATTACAAAGCCATCACTGTGGGGACAAGCACTTTAACTGATACTATCGAATTTATTGCCGAGAGTAAGGACGTTATTAAACTACCTTCAACGTTTGGTGTTGGCTTGTCTTACAGTAAATTAAACAAACTGGAGATAAATGCCGATTATTATTATGCCGGTTGGAGTAAAGCTACTTTCTTTGGGAAAACCGATCCGTTAATTACAGACCTTAGCCGCATTTCGGCAGGGTTTGAGTATATTCCTGAAGCATTTTCAATCCGTAGTTATCTGAAACGGGTGAAATATCGAGTGGGCATTCATCAGGAGAATTCGTACCTAAAATTGAACAATCACCAGATAAAGGAGTTTGGCATAAGTTTTGGAGCTGGAATACCGTTCCCGAAGTCGAAATCAACAGCCAACTTTGCAGTTGAGTTTGGGAAAAAGGGAACGACGAAAGATAACCTGGTCAGGAACAATTACGCCAAACTAAGTCTCTATCTCAACCTGTACGATTACTGGTTCGTTCAACGTAAATTTGATTAAAGACAAAACCAAATAAAAACAAAGAAAAATGAAAACGTTAATATTAAAATCAATCTTTCTTACACTCGCTGTTGCGCTGATCTACACCGCAACTGCACAACGTGTAATTAAAGGAACTGTTTACAACGAAGGCAAGGTTGCTGCTGGTGTTACAGTGGAAGGCCAGAAGGGAAAGGCTCCTTACATGACCAGTTTCGACGGAACATATGAAATTAATGTTCCTGAAAACTGTAAGTTTATCAAGTTTACATTGATGAGTACTGATTTGTCGAAGAAACTGGAAATTGAAGGCAACACCAGCAACGTAATTGACTTTAGCTTCGATGGAGTTGTTCCAACTGCTGCCGCTGAAGAATCGGAATCAGGTGCAATTCTGAAAACCGCTGCGGAACTAAGAGATGCGGGCGATAAGGATTTCATGAGTTCTTTGACTTTAGAGAAGCAGTTTTACGATCAAAAGGATTACAAATCGGCTTTAGGTCCGTGGAGAACACTTTATAAAACCTATCCAAAATCAACTGTAAACATATACATTCATGGGTTGAATATATATCAGACTTTTGTTGAGAAAGCTACAGATCGCAAATTGAAAGATGCTTATATTGACACTTTGATGCACGTTTACGATCACCGTATCAAATACTTTGATCAAAAGGGATTGAACCTTGGTCGCCAGGGAACTGATTACCTGAAGTACAAATTGGATAACGAACAATTAAACGACGAACAGCGAAAAGCAATTCTGAAAAAAGGATATGCCTATTTGGATGAGTCTGTAAAACTTCAGGGAAACGAATCGGAAGCTCCTGTTTTAATGCTGTTAATGCAGTCGGCCAGAGGTCTTTATGGGCTTGGTGAAGTTGGTAAAGAAAAGATAATTGAAGTTTACGACATTACCTCGAAAGTCATTAATGCCAATTTGGAAAAAGATGCAAAATCTGAAAAATATCTTTCAGCCCGTGATCTGATTGACCAGGTTTTCCAATCTAGTGGTGCTGCTGATTGCGAAGCTTTGATTAGTATTTACGAACCTAAATTTGACCAGATTGCAGCTAATATTGAAGATCTGAAAAAAATGATTCGCATGTTGGATCGTCAAAAATGCGATGCCAGCCCTTTGTTTGCTAAAGCTTCAGAAAAATTGTATTCGCTTGAACCATCAGCAGAAGCCGCTTACAACATGGCACGTTTGTTTGTAAAAGCCGATCAGTTGGATAAGGCTGAAACTTACTACAAACAGGCTGTCGATCTGGAAAAAGAGCCAATGAATCTGGCTAAATATTATTTGGAACTTGGTCAGTTAAATTTCCAGAAACCACAGGTTGCCAAAGGTTATCTGAAAAAGTCGATTGAAAACAATCCAAATGCCGGAAAACCTTACATCATGTTAGGTGATATTTATGCTCATAACAGCAAATCATACGGGGAGAGTGATTTCGAAAAGTCGCAAGTTTTTTGGGTTGCAGTTGATTATTATGCAAAAGCTAAAAAAGCAGATCCAACTGTTGAGGCAGAAGCAAATCAGAAAATTGGAACATACTCACAATATTTTCCTCCAAAAGAAGAGATTTTCTTTAATGGTTTAACTGTTGGTCAATCCATCACTTTAGGCGGATGGATTGGTGAAAGTACCACCATTCGTGAAAAGAGATAAAAATTTTAATTGAATGATACTTTAAGCATTGCATTTCGTTTTAGAGATGCAATGCTTTTTATTTAAATCCGTTTTATTCGTAGATTTAAAGTCATTTTTGGTTTACTTGAGTACCTTTCTACGTTTGATGATCATGAAAATAAAATTAGCCTTTGGTCAATTGTTTCCGCACAAGTTGCGGTCTCGGTTATTTCTTCCCCTTACTTTTGCTTTCCTGATCGTTTTTGCATCTTGTAGTGAGGAATCCTCCAAAATTAAGATCAGCACATTGAATGTTGACCCCCCTTCGCTCACTGCCGAAGGATTTGAGATGCTCGTTTCCGATTCATCGGTGATTCGGTTCAAGCTACAAACTCCTGAATTTATTCGTCATAAAAACGAAAAGGAACCCTATACCGAATTTCCTAAAGGAGTTAAAATCGAAAAATATGATGCCAATATGAATATTGTGTCAAGCATCACATGCCAGTATGCCAAGAATTTCGATTCTGACGACCGTTGGGAAGCAAAAAATAATGTGATCGCTGTTAATTTTAAAGGCGATACTCTGAAGACAGAATATCTTGTATGGGACGACAGAAAGAAGAAAATTTATTCCGATCGTTTTGTTAAGATCATCCAGAAAGATCAGATTTACACCGGAATTGGCTTCGAGTCAAATCAGGATTTTTCTGTGTATCACATCAAAAACCTGAAAGGTCATATGTACGTTAATGTTGATGAATAACCTGAAGTAATTATGAATTTGGTTGTAATCACTTTAATCAGCGCCTTTTTCCTAGTTTTCTTCTCGGGGATGGAAATTGCATTTGTTTCATCCAATAAACTGAGGCTGGAAATTGATAAAAAGCAAAACTTTACCTTCTCAGGGTTGATTTCGATTTACACACAAAATTCAGGACAGTTTGTGTCAACAATGATCGTTGGAAGCTATCTTTCGATGGTTGCTCTTTGTACGGCTTTTGCATTTTTAATTCGCCCGTTTCTGGCGCTTCAGTTTCAATCGGATTGGTTGGTGATTCTTTCACAGATTTTGTTTTCAGCTGTACTTGTTTTGCTTACAGGTGAATTTTTACCCCGAATTCTTTTCCGGATTAACCCCAATGGCCTGTTGAAATTCTTTTCAATTCCAATAGCATTCTTCTATTTTATATTCTTCCCGGTTACTAAATTTATGACTGGGCTTTCCGGAATTATCCTCAGGTTTTTAATGAACGAACCGATTAAAAATCTGAACGAGCGAATTATTCCGGGACGGATCGATTTGGATCAATTCGTTAATGATCAGGATAATTATTCCGCAACTCCTTCAACTCATGCTATTGACAGTGAAGTTAAACTCTTTCGCAATGCACTTGATTTCTCGAAAGTCAGATTACGCGAAATAATGGTACCACGCACCGAGATGGTGGTGCTCGACATTGATTCCACGGTGGAAGAACTCCATCAGAAGTTTATAGAAACCGGCTATTCCCGCATATTATTTTACGACGAAAACATCGACAATATTGTAGGGTATATTCACCATTCTGTGATATTTACCAAGCCCGATTCTATCAAAAGCAACCTTCGAAAGGTTCTGATTGTTCCTGAAACTATGTCGGCAAGTAAATTGCTCAGCCAGTTTATTCAACAAAGGCTAAGTATTGCCATTGTTGTTGATGAATTTGGAGGCACATCGGGAATGGTAACCAGTGAAGATATTCTGGAAGAAATATTTGGTGAAATTGAAGACGAACACGACACGGTTGATTTGATCAAAAAACAAGTCGCGCCTGATGAATATGTGTTTTCAGGCCGTCTCGAATTGGATGAGCTGAATGAAACATTCAACCTTGATTTTCCTGAAAACGAAAATTTCGAAACCCTGGCCGGATTTATACTTTACAACTACGAAAGCATTCCAAAAATCAACACGATTATCACCATCAGTCAGTACCGTTTTAAAGTACTAAAAGCCACAAATACGAAGATCGAACTGGTTCATCTTAAGATATTGGACGAGAACTAAAATAAAAATCGATTTCTAGGATTAATATTGAAAATTACTATCTTCGTACCTCGAAATTTTTAATCGAATAATTATAATAAAATAACAACAATAAATGGCTACTTTACAGAACATAAGGAATCGCGGAAGTTTAATGATTGCGATTGTAATCGGTCTTGCCTTGGGCGCTTTTATTCTGGGTGACATGCTTAATTCGGGCAGCAATTTAATGAGACCCAGCCAGATGAAAATTGCTGAAATTGATGGGGAATCTGTTCAATATCCTGAATTTCAGAAAAAGGTAGAAGAGCTTTCTGAAATCTACAAGATGAACTCACAGCAAAATCAGATCGATGAAAATACCTGGGAGCAAATTCGTGAACAGGTTTGGCAGGGATATCTTCAGGAAAATATTTTGGGTAAGGCAACCGAAAATCTGGGAATTACTGTGGGCGCCGAGGAACTTTTCGATTTAGTTCAGGGAGCTAATCCTCATCCGATAATTCAACAGCTGTTCCGCAATCCGCAAACCGGCGAGCTCGACAAATCAATGATCATTCAGTTTCTGAAATCGTTGGAAACAAGTGCGACTCCACAGCAAAAATCTTACTGGTTGTACATCGAAAACCAGATCAAACAAGATAAAATTCGCTCAAAATACAATAACCTTGTATCAAAGGGTTTGTATGTAACTTCTGATGAAGCCAAGAAAAGCCTCGAGGCCAAAAGTAAAAGTGCCAACTTCCAGTATGTAGTTTTAAATTACGCTTCGCTTGCAGATGCCGATGTTCCTGTTTCTGACAGCGAATTGAAAGCTTATTTCAGCAAACATGAAGACGAATACAAACAGGATAAAACACGGAAAATTGAATACATCACGTTTGAAGTATTGCCATCGGCTGCTGATAATGCTGCTACACAAAAATGGGTGGCCGACAGCAAACAGGAATTTGCAACTGTTACCGACAATGCGCAATACATCAATGTAAATTCAGATACCCGCTTCGATGCGAGTTTCTACAAAAAAGAAGAACTTCCGGCAGCAATAGGCGAATGGGCATTCTCAGCTCAGCAGGGTGATTTCTACGGACCATATTTCGAAAACAACGAATACAAACTGGCAAAAATTGATCAGTTTAAAATGTTGCCCGATTCAGTTCAGGCCAGCCACATTCTGATTAACCCACAAACTGTAGGAAGTGTTGAAAAAGCACAGGCGCTGGTTGATAGTTTGAAAAGAAACATTGAACTGGGTGGTAATTTTGCCGAGGTAGCTATGAAGTATTCTGAAGATCCGGGATCAAAACTTAAAGGTGGCGATTTAGGATGGTTCAAACGTCGTCAAATGGTTCCTGAATTTGAAGAAGCTGCTTTCACCGGTGAAGTAAATAAATTGGTTGTGGTTGCTACCCGTTTCGGATTCCATTTGATTAAACCAACCAAAAAAGGAAAAGAAACGAATCAGGTTCGCATTGCTACCCTCACCCGTAAAGTAGAGCCAAGTACCGAAACTTATCAGAAAATTTATGGCGAAACCAGTAAGTTTGCCAGCGAAAATCAATCATATGCCGATTTCCAGAAGTCAATTGTTGACCAAAAATTGGATAAGAAGGTAGCTACTTTAAAAGAAAATGACCGTGAAGTTGCTGGTCTTGAGCAATCAAGAGCATTAGTTCGCGCTGCTTTTGCTGCCGAAGAAGGAAATATCATGGTAAATAATGAAGGTTCGCCAATCTTTGAGTTTGGAAACAAGTTTGTTATTGGAGCCATGACTCAGGCAACAGAAGAAGGTCCTTCTACATTTGAAGAAGCCAAAATCCGTGTGGAATTGGCTGTTCGCAAAGAGAAAAAAGCAAAAATGCTGGCCGAAAAACTTCAGAATGCAGCTGCCGGACAGAGTGATTTGAGTAGTGTTGCCTCAAAACTTTCAACCGATGTAAAAGATGCTTCCGGAGTAAATTTCACCACTTTCTCAATCCCGGCAGTAGGTTTTGAACCAGCCGTTATTGGTACAGTGTGCAGTTTGGCTGAAGGAAAACTTTCTGCTCCCATCGAAGGAAATAATGGGGTTTATCTGGCGAAAGTGACTTCATTTTCCACCAATGCTGACAACGATGTGAAAGGAGAGAAGGTTCGTCTGGCACAATCGGTAGGCTATCGGGCAGGATCGCAGGTTTTTGAATCGCTCAAAAAGCTGGCGACCATCGAAGACAAACGAGCAAAATTCTATTAATAGGATACTAAAGGGAAAAAGCGGGCTGTAAACCCGCTTTTTTTATTGGATAACTCTTGAAATTTCAGGAATGGAAAGCAGAATCAAAAAGCTGGAGCAGATGCTCAAAAACGATCGGTTTGCCAGCTGCAACAATATTCGTTTGGTATCGGTAACCAAAGGTGAAGCAGTGGCCGAAATGTTGATTTCTGAAAACCATTTGAATGGAGTGAATATCATACAGGGTGGCGCATTGTTTACATTGGCCGATTTTGCTTTTGCTGCAGCTTCCAATTCGCACGGACGAATCGCCGTAGCCTCAAATGCCAGTATTAGTTTTTTTAAAGGGGTATCCGACGGAAGGCTCACTGCAAAAGCGACTGAAATTAGTTCGGGCAAAACATTGGCAACGTACAGCGTAGAAATTACTTTAGACGACGGATCAAAAATTGCATTGTTTACAGGCACTGCATTTATGAAAGGTGAATATTAACCGAACACGGTTACGATTGATTTTTATTTAAATTTGCGCAATTTTTCAATTCAAAAAAACAGAAATATGGCCAGGTATTTTAACGATGTTTCCAGAACTTTTAATGAATATCTACTCATTCCGGGGTTAACAACCAAAGAATGTTTTCCGCAGAATGTTTCATTAAAAACACCACTAGTAAAGTATCAGAAAGGTTCGGCTCCCGAGCTGGAATTGAATATTCCTTTTGTTTCGGCTATCATGCAGTCGGTTTCCGATCATAAAATGGCCATTGCACTTGCAAAAAATGGCGGATTGTCATTTATTTTCGGATCGCAACCCATCGAATCGCAATGCGAAATGGTGCGGAAGGTGAAGAAATTTAAAGCAGGTTTTGTGGTCAGCGATGCCAATCTTACTCCTGAAAACACCTTGAGCGATGTATTGGCCTTAAAAGCACGAACCGGCCATTCCACCATCGGAATTACCGGCGATGGAACTTCGAATGGAAAACTGTTGGGAATTGTGACCAGCCGCGATTATCGTGAAAATAAAGACAGCCTCGACACTAAAATTAGCGAGTTTATGACTCCGTTTGCGAAATTGGTGACAGGCGAATTGGGAATCTCGCTGACCGAAGCCAACGATATTATTTGGGACAATAAACTGAACACTCTCCCGATCATCGATAAAGATCAAAACCTTCAATATTTTGTATTCCGGAAAGATTACGACGAGCACAAAGAAAATCCGAATGAATTGCTCGATGCCAATAAAAAACTATTGGTAGGTGCCGGAATCAATACGCGCGATTACACCGAGCGTGTTCCGAAGCTTGTTGACGCTGGGGCTGATGTACTTTGTATCGATTCGTCCGACGGTTTCTCTGAATGGCAAAAAGAGACCATCGAATTTATCAAGACAAAATACAACGGCAAAGTAAAAGTTGGCGCCGGAAACGTGGTGGACAAAGATGGATTTTTGTATCTGGTTGAAGCTGGAGCTGATTTTATTAAAGTTGGAATCGGGGGTGGTTCAATTTGTATCACACGAGAACAAAAGGGGATCGGTCGCGGACAGGCAACTTCGTTGATTGAAGTAGCTGAAGCGCGTAATGAATACTTCGAGAAAACCGGAATTTATGTGCCAATTTGCTCTGATGGCGGTATTGTTCAGGATTACCACATGGTACTGGCTTTGGCAATGGGTGCCGACTTTATCATGATGGGACGGTATTTTGCCCGTTTTGACGAAAGTCCGACCAAAAAGTTAAAGGTAGGGAATAACTATGTGAAAGAATATTGGGGCGAAGGTTCGAACCGCGCCCGCAACTGGCAACGTTATGACTCGGGCGGCAGCGAAGGCTTAAAGTTTGAAGAAGGCGTGGATAGTTACGTTCCGTATGCCGGGAAACTGAAAGACAACCTCGAAATTACTTTGGGAAAAATTGTTTCGACCATGTGCAGCTGCGGAGCTTTAAGTATCCCCGAATTGGAACAAACTGCCAAGATCACATTGGTATCGTCAACCAGTATTATCGAGGGTGGAGCACACGACGTTATCCTGAAAGATACAAACATTTAACGTTGAATTTAAACGAATACATGCAGGCCATTCCTAATTGGGGTGGCCTAATTTTTTGCCGGAAAAATCACAAAGCTTTTTGTTTCGGA
>Ga0172367_10008510_pt1 | contig 11459 bp, 9 predicted proteins | sample Lak10m_FD_114542 | JGI IMG/M metagenome (GOLD analysis project Ga0172367, IMG submission 114542) | Freshwater microbial communities from Kabuno Bay, South-Kivu, Congo - kab_022012_10m | ecosystem: Environmental > Aquatic > Freshwater > Lake | place: Democratic Republic of the Congo: South-Kivu...
ATATATATATAAATGGATAAAGTTCCAAAAATAGGATATGTATTTAATCCTAAATCTGGAAGACAAATACAAATAGGAGGTGAAACATATAAAAAATTAATTAAAGAGGGAATTATTAAAATGCCAGAGGAAGTTAAATTAAAGGATATACCAATAAAAAAACCAATTAAAATTATTAAAGAAGGATATGTAATTAATCCTAAAAGTGGAAGACAAATTATGAAAGGGGGTGAAACATATAAAAAATTATTAAAAGCTGGTGTTGTTTTTTATGATGATGATTTACCAATAATAGAACCAAAAGTTATAGAAGAAATAAAAAAAAATAGTTCACCAAAAAAAATTGAAGTAAATACAAAGAAATGTCCTGAACATCAAATATTAAATCCTAAAACAAATAGATGTGTATTAAAAACAGGTATTATAGGAAAAGCAATATTAAAAGAATTAGAAAAAGAAAAAAAACCAGAAAAAGAAAAAGAAATTGATATTAAAAAAGATAGAAGTAAATGTAAAAATAAAGAAACATTTATGTTATTTATGGATATAAATGAAATACCAGAAAAAGATTTTATAATGCTTCCATCAGGATATTGTTTTGATATAAGTGAAATAATAGAATGGATAAAAACTAGTGGATTTAATAATAAAAATCCTCATTTAATAACAGAAAATTTATTTGATGATAGTAATAAAAAAATATGGGAAAAAAATCCACAATTATTAGAAGTTTTATCAACATATTTTAAAAAAAAACAAGAAGAGAGAAAAAATATATCTTCAATTATAAGACATCATTTAGATGTTTTATATAAAATAGGTGATACAGGTAGAATATGTTATTATGATAATATATTTAGTCATGAAGTTAACGATTCATCTACATTTGAATATTCAATACAATCAATTGGAGAATTAAGTGAAATGATTAATGGACTTCCAAAAGATATAAAAAAGATTTTTAATGATTTACGTTCAAGTAGTTCATATATAACAGTTGAAAAAGTAATTAAAGATGCAAATGAAGGTACAACATGTATTCATGGAATTGGAACAACTTTATTACAAATATTTATAACAAATTTTTTAATATTAGAGAAATATATGCATGATAGACATCATACTAATTTTAAATATGAACCATTAAGATGTAAAATGTATTTTATAATTGATAAAAATGGAAATGTTGTTATATATAATGCAGAAAATAGATTAGTTCCAAATACTACTATTGGTCAAAATCAATATTATAAAGGTGTTTTTCAACAAATGTTAAGTGTAATTAAAGCACCTACAACAATGATATGGACAATGAAAAAATTAAGAACAAATGGTTTAACAGAAATATTTATAGATAAATGTATAAATAACGATCCATCATTTACAACATTAGAAACATTAGATAAATGGGAAGAATTGGAAGATTGGCGAAAATTTATATTAGAAGATAAATATTGTTTTGATTTATTATATTTAATAAGAATTATAACAGAACAATTAAATACAACTAATTCAACAAATCCTTATCCACAATATCCACATAATCCATTTACATTTACATTTTTAACAATGAAGGATTTAACAAATTTAAGAAGAAGAATATCTAATAATTATATTATTGTTCCAGATTGTTTATTAAAATTTTTATATAATTCTCATATATTATGGACTGAAGATATAAAAAAAGATACAGAAAAAGAATGGATGGAAAAAACAATAGAACTTTTTGAAAATGAATTAAGATTTAAAAGATATTTTGATGGTTTTGATGCTGATAGAACACCTATAATTAAAGGTTATTGGGTGAAAAAATATGATCCTGGAGATATTGATGAACGTAAGATTCTTTATTATTTACAAACAATGGATAATACTTATCTAAATGGTGTTAAAAAATTTGTAATTCCAGATAATTATTATTATAGAGCACAATATGAGGGAGCATTAATTCATGGATATAATGATAAAAATGAATTAAAATAAAAATAATAATAAATAATAATGGAAGATTTAATAAATTGTGATTATAAAATTATAACTATTGATAGTTTAAGTGGAACATATTTAAATTCTTCTTATTGTGATTTTTATATTAATTTAAATGAAGCATTAAGAAATGTATATAAAATTAATATTATAACAATTCTTTTAAATATTCCAAATAATTCAGCATTAAAATCAGTTCCTTTAAATCAAATATTTATTAATTTCAATAATTATAATCGTTTATTTGCAAAAGATAATATAAATGTATTTGATTCTTTAATAATAGAGAATCAAATAATAGATAATACTTCAACAAATAATACAACAATTAAAAATGATTATAATAATTCAGATAATATATATTATTTAAATCCAATTGAACCACAATTAATAAGATTTTCAATAAAATTAATTGATAAAAATAATTCAACAATTCCTATTAGTAATATTAATAGATTTATTATGAAAATTGGTGTATATTATAATAATAAAAAAACCACAAGAATTTAACTATAATATCTATTTCTTTTAATTGTTTGTATATTTATTTTTTTTTTATATAATTGATTATCTTCATCACTTTCACTTTCATTACTACTTGGATATCTTTGAAAATTTGTTTTATGTTTCTTTTTTACAAAATCTTCATTCATATCTTCATATTCTTCATCATTAGTATTTTCTTTAAATTTAAGTTTATCTTTTTTTTTATAATTATCTTTTTTATTTTGATAATCATCAATTTCTACTATTTTTATTTCTTCTTCTTCTTTTTTATTAATTTCTTTTTCTTTTGAACTTTCTTCTTTTTTAGAAATTTCTTTATGATCTTCTTTTTCATCTTCATCTTCTTCACTTGAACTTTCTTCTTTTATATTAATTTCTTTATGATCTTCTTTTTCATCTTCTTTATCACTTGAACTTTCTTCTTTTTTATTAATTTCTTTTTCTTTTTCATCTTCTTCATCACTTGAACTTTCTTCTTTTTTATTAATTTCTTTTTCTTTTTCTTCATCATCTTCATCATCTTCACTTGAACTTTCTTCTTTTTTATTAATTTCTTTTTCTTTATCATCTTCATCATCTTCACTTGAACTTTCTTCTTTTTTATTAATTTCTTTTTCATCTTCATCATTATCACTTGAACTTTCTTCTTTTATATTAATTTCTTTTTCATCTTCATCTTCTTCACTTGAACTTTCTTCTTTTTTATTAATTTCTTTTTTAGATTTTTGTTTTTTATTATCATCACTAGAAGATGAAGATGAATCATCTTCATTATCATCATCACTTGAACTTTCTTCTTTTTTATTAATTTCTTTTTTAGATTTTTGTTTTTTATTATCATCACTAGAAGATGATTCATCTTCATTATCATTTTCTTCATCACTTGAACTATCTTCTTTTTTCTTAGTATTTTTTTTAGATTTTTGTTTTTTATTATCATCACAAGAAGATGATTCATCTTCATTATCATCATTATCACTTAAATTTTTTTCTTTTTTCTTAGTATTTTTTTTAGATTTTTCTTTATTATTATTATGAATTTCATCAAGAATAGTATCATAAGGAATAATAGCTCTTAAAGTATTTTTAATAATTTTTCTAATATTTTTTTCAATAATATTAATATGATATTGTTTTTCAGAAGGTTTTAAATTTTTACCTGAAAATAAATAGACATTTTTCCAACAATAAATACTGATATTAATGAGACATTTATGAATAAAATCATAAGAAGAAATCATAATTAAATCTTTAATTTTATATTTATTTTCAGTTTTAATAGTAATATCAAGAATAACAATTTTTTTTAATAATTTTTCAAAATAATTACATTTAATTTTTTTAATAAAATCTATATATTCATCTTGAATTTTATTATTATTCCATTGTTTAATATTAATTAATTCTTGTTGAAATATTTTTATATTATTATTGGGACAATTATCATAAATTCTAAAAATTCTTTTAGTTAAAGGTACTGTTATTAATTCTAATAAATGTTCACTATATTCTTTTTTACTATCTAATAAAACTTGCATTTTTAAAATTTTAAGTGTGTGTAATAATATATATATATTTCTTAAATCTAAATATTTATATATAATGTTAATAATAGAAAAATGGTAAAATATTATTATTTTATAGAAGATTTAGATATAACAGATGATAAAATTCCAGATGGAGTATTAGTTCGTCAATTAAAAATAAATAAGGAAAAGGGGATATATAATTATATAAAAAATTTTTATATAAGTGAGAAGGATTTAAGGGAAATAATAGAAAATGTAATAATAGAAAATGATAAAAAGGGGATAGAAAAAATAATAGTATCAAATTCTAAATTAAATAAAATTAGAAATAAACATGTACCATTTGATGAAATACCGAGAATAGTAATAAGTAATAAATCATATTTTTCACATTTAATAAAAAATAAAAAAATAAATTTAATAAAATTAATAAATATATTTAATAAATATATATAAAATGGAAAGTGAAATAAAAAAACAGAAAAGAGGTTCATCAAATATAACAGATAATTCTTATTCAAAATCATTACAAACAAAACAATTACTTGAAAATATTAAAGAAATAAGTGATAAATTTATAAAAGAAGATATAAATTATGAGATATGTGGTACATTTAATTTAGATTCAGATAATAATATAATTGGTTATTCATATAATCCTGAATATAAAATAAAAGAAAAATTTGGAAGAAATAGTTGTACATATGATAATATAAAAAAATTATCAAATAAATTATGGCATACACATCCTGATAAATATTATCCAAGTTATGAAGATATAATGTTTATATTTAATAAAAAGAGAGAGGAAAGTTATATTATATCAAGATATGGATTTTTCAAAATAACATTTACATCATATATAGAAGATTTAAAATATTTTGATAAAATAAAAATAAATAAATATTTAGAAGATTTTTATAGATGTCCAAGAACAGAAAGAGGTAGAACATATGATAAAACAGCAATAAGAAAATTATGTAAGAGATTATATAATCATATAAATAATATAATAAAAAATAAATATAAAATGGATGAAAGATTTAGAATTTCTTTCTATAATTAAATTAGAAATAAATGAATAAAAAATTTTATTATTTAATAGAAGATATTGATATAAATAGAGATAAAAAACCAGATGGATTTTTAATAACTAAATATAAAATAGATAAGAAAACATTAGATAAAATATTTTTAAAATCAAAATATGTATCATTTGAAAATTTTAAAAAGAAAGTTAAATTAATTAAAAATAAAAAAGGAGGTCAAAATAATTATCCTAATAATTATCCTTATATGAATAATACTCAATATAATAAAATGATGAATAATCCTGGTTATTATCCTCCTCAATATAATAATTATAATCATAATCAACATCAACAATATCCACCTCAAACAATGGTAGTACAACATCAAGCAAATTTTGGAAATGCATTTATGGAAGGATTAGGAAGTGGATTAGGAGTAGGATTTGGATATGGGATAATGGAAGGTTTATTTGATTCATTTTAATTTTTTTCAAATTTTTTTCTTTAAATCAAAAAATAAAAAATTGATTTAAAATTATATAAATCATTAAATCATTAATATTACTAACTATGAATTTAAAAGAAGAGTTTCAATGGGATATTCTAGATGCATATTTCTTGAACTCTTCATCAAATAATAAAACATCACAATTAGTTAAACATCAAATAGATAGTTATAATAAATTTTTAAATACAACATTATTACAAATTATTAGTGGATTTAATCCAATTCGTATTAATACTAATAATAAAAATAGTGAATCTGATAGTAATATTCAAAAAATTTATATTAATGTTCTTCAACCATCATTAAGTAAACCAACATATCAAGTTGTAGATGGAACAACTTCAATAATGAGTCCATATATAGCTAGAATGAATAATTTAACATATTCAAGTTCATTATATGTAAAAGTTCATATAATTATTGAAATTTTAAATGAAGAAGGTATTCCTACAAAAATTGATAAATATGTAAATAATGTTTATATTGGTAAAATTCCTATTATGGTTCGTTCAGATGCATGTGTATTAAGTCAAATACCAGCAATTGGAGATCCAAATTCATGAATGTAGATATGATTTTGGAGGATATTTTATAGTAAATGGAAATGAAAAAGTATTAATTATGCAAGATAGAATTAATGAAAATGAAACATTAGTATTTGTACCTAATAATAATAATGATGGAGTATATGCAGAAATTAGATCAATGAGTGATTCTTCATATCTTCCACCTAAAACTACTAGTATTAATATGGTAGGAAAACTTAATCATATGGGAAGAAATATTCGTTTAAATACATCATTTTTAAAATCAGAAGTTCCAGTATTTATTATGTTTAGAGCACTTGGTATAATAAGTGATAGAGAAATTATGGAACATGTAGTATATGATATGGATAATAAAGATAATCAAAGAATAATTAATCAATTAATGGCTTGTTGTGAAGATGCATGTGATATTCATACACAAGAACAAGCGGAAGAATATTTAATAAAGAATATGACAGGAGTAAATAAGAATACAATTAATCCAATTAAGATATTAAGAGATAATATTATAAATGATTTTTTAGGTCATGTTGGTAAAAATTATAGAAGAAAAGCTTTATATTTAGGTTATATGTGTAATAAAATGCTTCGTATTTATCTTAAATATGATGATTATGATAATCGTGATTCTTATATGAATAAAAGAATTGATACACCTGGAGTTTTAATGTCAAATCTTTTTAGACAATGTTATGGAAAGATGACAAAAGAGATTAAGGGATTAATTGAAAGAGAATTAAATTTATGGAGAGCAAATCATACATGTTTAACAACAGATATAATTAGTGATAATAATATTCATCGTTATTTTAAACATTCACTTCTTGATTCATGGTTAAAATATTCATTATCTACTGGTAATTGGGGTATTAAAAGTATTGGTAGTTTTCAAAATATTCGTCAAGGTGTATCACAAGTTCTTAATAGAATGTCTTATACTAGTACATTATCACATCTTAGAAGAATTAGTACTGCAATGGAGAAAAATGGTAAATTAGTTCAACCTCGTAAATTAGATAATTCTCAAATTAATATGATTTGTCCTGCAGAAACACCAGAAGGTGCATCAGTAGGACTTGTTAAAAATATTGCTTTAAGTACAAATATTTCTATAGCGATGAATAGTACACATATTAGAACAATATTAATAGATTTAGGAACAAATGTATATGATGATAGTTATAGTTATTTAAATGATAATATTGAAAATATTAAGATTGGAAGAAATAAAACTTCAAATTTTCTAAAAGAAATGGGAAATCCTTCAAATGTTTATATTCAAATTAATGGTGATATTATTGGTTATCATACTAATCCTATTGAATTATATAAAACTCTTAAACATTATAAAAGATGTGGTATTATTTATCCAATGACATCTATAATTTGGAATATTCTAAAGAAAGCAATTATTATTAGTACAGAAGCTGGTAGAATGTATAGACCATTATTAATAGTAGATTATGATAATAATACAAAGAAACCAGAATTAAGAATTATTAAAGTTCTTAGAGAAAAAGGTATTACATGGAATGAATTTATAAAAGATAAAACATTTGATAATTTAATTTGTCCTAATAATAAAGAAAATGAAGAAGGTATTATTGAATATTTAGATTGTAATGAAATTAATCACGCTATGATTGCAATGAATTATCATCAAATTTATAAAAGTCCTAAAGGAAATACTATGCCAGTACAATATACTAATTGTGAAATTCATCCTTCTTTAATGAATGGTGTATTAGGTGTAAATATTCCATTTAGTGATCATAATCAATCACCTAGAAATTGTTATCAATGTTTAAATGAAAATGAGAAGGTTCTTTTAAGTAATGGTGATTATAAATTAATTAAAGATATTATTATTGGAGATAAAGTAATATGTTTCAATCCTATATCAATGGAAACATCAATTGCGTCAGTAATTAATCATTATAATAGAATTACAAATAAAATTGTATATAATATTAAATTAATTAGTGGAAGAAGTATTACTGCTACATATGATCATAAATTTATGACAAATCAAGGTTGGATAGAAGTTAAAGATTTTGATGAAACAATAAAAATTGGAATATTAATGACAGTTGATTATTATGATAATGAGAATATTAATAATATAAATAATAATCCAATAATGATTAAAATTAATATAAATGATAAAATTAATGAATTTTATAAATCATTAGGATTATATCCATTATTAAATAATAATTATAATATGCCAATAATTTCACGTATTTGTGGATATTATTATAAAAATAAATTTAATTTTAATAATGAAATTAATAAAAAATTATTTATTAAAGATTGTATTAATATTGGATTTATTAATAATATATTTGATATTACTTTAGAAATTTTCATTAAATCTATTCTTGATGATATTCATAATTGGCTTTATAAATCAAGTACTTTAATTAAAAAAGAATTCTTATCTGGTTATCTTAGTTATAATAATAATAATAATTATTCATCATTTATTAAAGATTTAATAAATGAGATTAATATTAATAATATTAGATTATGTTATAATTATGATAATTTAAAGAGATATTCAATTGAATATGAATATTCTAAATATAAATTAGAAAGATATAGATCTGATATTATTCTTCCAGAATATTCTTTAGATGAATTTGAAAATTTAATCGAAATTAAAGAAAATATGATGTTTATTCCTTTCTCAAGTAAATTTATTAATAATAATAATTATATTAGTGATTTAACTATTGATAATACTGAATATCATAGTTTTATTGGTGGTAATGGATTTGCAGTTAGTAATTGTGCAATGGGTAAACAAGCATTAGGAATTTATATGAGTAATTTTAATCATAGAACTGATACAATGGGAAATATTATTAATTATCCTCAACGTTCAATTGTTGCAACTAGATTATCTAAATATACTTATAATACTAAATTACCATCAGGAGCAAATGCAATTGTTGCAATTATGACACATACAGGATTTAATCAAGAAGATAGTGTAATGATAAATAAATCAGCTTTAGATAGAGGATTATTTACAAGTACATATTATAAAGTATTTAGAGATCAATGTACAAAAAATCATAGTTCAGGAGAAGAAGAAATATTTATAAATCCAAAAGATTTATGTTCAGGTAAACCATATTCATATTCAAAATTAGGTGATGATGGATTTATTCCTAAAAATACTTATGTAGATAATGGAGATATTATTGTTGGTAAAGTAATGCCTAGAAAAATGAGTGGTAAAAATACATATCAAGATAATAGTATTTATATGAAATCAAATGATGATGGATATATTGATATGAATTATGTTGGTACAAATAGTGAAGGTTATAAATTCTGTAAAATTAGAATTCGTAAAAATAGAAAACCTGAAATTGGTGATAAACTTGCATGTTATTCACCTGATCATGAATATTTAACTAGTGATGGTTGGATATTTGTAAATGAATTAACATTAAATCATAAAGTTGCATCATTAGTAGATGGAAAATTAATTTATCAATATCCTAAGGAATTACATGAATATGATTATAATGGTAAAATGTATAATGTTAAAAATAATAATATTGATTTATTAATTACACCAAATCATCGTATGTATTATAAATCAAATAATAAATATGAAATTAAGAAAGCAGAGGATATATATCATACTTCTTATAAATTAAAGAAGAATGTGGATGAATGGAATCCTAATTATAGTGAAGAAATTCCTAAATGTCTTATTTTAAATGAAGATAAGACAAAAATTATTAAATTTAAAAATTATGAGAATAATAATATTATAAATATTGATGATTATTTAATTAATTATGGAAAAACAATAGATTCAAATAAAACTCTTGATAATTGGGTTTGGTATCTTAATAAAGAACAATCTAATTTATTATTAAAAACTATTTGTTTACCTGATAAATATGGAATTTGGAAATATTATACATCATCAAATAAATTTGGTGATGATATACAAAAATTAAGTCTTCATTCTGGTTATTCTTGTAATAAACAAAAATATAATAATTATTGGATATTAACAATTAATATATCATATAATGAACCAAATATAAATAAAAATAATGATTTTGAAGATAATTATATTGATTATAATGGAAAAGTATATTGTTGTTCTCTTGAAAAAGGTGATGGTATTCTTTATATTCGTAGAAATGGTAAAGTTTTATGGTGTGGTAATTCAACAAGTGCACAAAAAGGAAGTGTAGGTATGATATATGATCATAAAGATATGCCATTTACTAAAGATGGAATTGTTCCAGATATTATTATTAATCCTCATGCAATTCCTTCAAGAATGACTATGGCTCAATTAATGGAATGTATAATGGGAAAAGTAGGTTGTTTTATTGGAGCATATGGAGATGCAACACCCTTTTCAGGATGTACAGTAGAAGATATTGCAAAAAATTTAGAAAAGACAGGATTAGAGAGATATGGAAATGAGATAATGTATAATGGAAGAACTGGAGAACAAATTAAAACAGAGATATTTATTGGTCCAACTTATTATCAAAGATTAAAACATATGGTAACTGATAAAATACATTCAAGAGGAAGTAATGGTCCTATTGTAATGTTAACTAGACAATGTTCAGAGGGTAGAGCAAGAGGAGGAGGATTAAGATTAGGAGAAATGGAGAGAGATTGTTTTATAGGACATGGATCAGCATTATTTTTAAAAGAGAAGATGTTAGATTGTGCAGATAATTATAGAGTATTTATATGTAAAGATTGTGGTATGATTGCAACAGTAAATCCAGAAAAGAATATATATAAATGTAATTATTGTAAGAATGCAACAGATATAATTCAAATTAGAATTCCATATGCATTTAAATTATTAACACAAGAATTAAATACAATGAATGTAATTATGAGATATATATGTAATTAATATAATAATAAATGAATTATTATATTAATAATATAATAATAAATGAATTATAAATTACAAAGTATATCAATATTATTATTTATATTATTATTTATATTTATAGTTATAATAATATTTGAACCAATATTAAAGAAATCAATATTTTATTATTTATTATTTTTTATTATTATAATAATTATAATAATAAGAATATATATAATTATAAAATATAATAAATAAAAAATAAAAGTTTTAATAATTTATTTTTTTAATTTTTATAAATATTTATTTTATAAAACTTTATAATAATCATAAAAGAATAATATAATAATAATATAAGAATCATTATAATAAAAATAAAAGTTTTAATAATTTATTTTTTTAATTTTTATAAATATTTATTTTATAAAACTTTATAATAATCATAAAAGAATAATATAATAATAATATAAGAAT
>Ga0172367_10008514_pt1 | contig 11455 bp, 9 predicted proteins | sample Lak10m_FD_114542 | JGI IMG/M metagenome (GOLD analysis project Ga0172367, IMG submission 114542) | Freshwater microbial communities from Kabuno Bay, South-Kivu, Congo - kab_022012_10m | ecosystem: Environmental > Aquatic > Freshwater > Lake | place: Democratic Republic of the Congo: South-Kivu...
GCGACAGGTGTAGTGGTCCCGCCATTCAATTGTCTGAGCCGGAGAAAATTCCGTCCATCCTGTCGGAAATACTCAGCCGGCCCCGGATCCCCCTCTTCTGCCCATGTCCCGAATCACGTCCAGACCCGACTTTTCCCCCTGTAACCGGTCTATACCGGCGGTTTTTTGGCAGGTGAATCATGGGAATCCTGCCCATCGGTGCGTAAAACACACTCCTTTGAAAACCTGCGACCGATTTTCTGGCGAATGCGGCCGAAAACGTGTACCGGATCCGGTAATCGGAAGCCGGAATGGCTCCGGATGGTCATACCCCTCCGGGAAGGGTGGCCACCGTCGTAGAGTACTGATGGACTCACCTTCTCCTCTAAACCTGAAGACCTGTCGGATGTCGAAGACGCCTGATGGTTTCTTCTCTTCCTCCAGGTCCGATGACCTGTCGGATATCGCAGCATCCACCATGGATCGATTTTTCCGGAACAACCGGGTTCTGATTCTGCGATAAAAACCGGATCGCGATTAATCCGGATTGGTTTTCGATCGCCATTGTGATCGCGATTGCATTTTAAAAATCAGGATCCGGTTACGAAATGAAAATCACCGATCGATTTTACGATCAAAATCGCTGATCGATTTTCCCATGAAAATAGGATCCGATATCACGTTCCGTCTGCACGTGCGGTTCCGGCACCGGTTTTCAAACGCGATCCGATTTGCGGATGAAAATCGCAGATCGATTTTACCGGGAAAATCGGGATCCGGTTATCAAAGTGAAATCGGTTACTGATTTTTCCGGAACGGTTTTCGATCGCAATCATCGTGATTGCATTTAAACCGGAACCCGATTCTCGTTTGGGGTCAAAAAATTTTCCTGCCGCGGGAACGAATTGCGTTAGGACGGTCCGGCCGTTGCCGGCTCACCTTTTCCAGGGTTGGCCGCGTACCTGTGGGGTGGAGGCCGAACTTTCTTTTGCGTGGGAGGTGGAGCCGCATTTGAACGTGTTAAAAAAATTATGGATAAATAGAATCAACTGCGAAAAAATCTCATACTATCGTTCATTCTTAATCCCATTGGATTAGCTGTGATCCCTTTGAATCGCTCAGGTTTGTTCAGGCTCGTCGGAATGGCTATGGGGTTATGTATACTCGGGGGGGTATCTTATGAACCTCCCAGGTTCAACGATTTTTATTGCTTTTGTTATGGGTGGCTTGATCTCGCTTGGGGTTGTATACCTTCTCACCCCTGATTCCTTTATGAATAAATTGCGATGGTATTGAAGAAAACAGCCACGCAATAATCTCAAAGACTCCTTTGGTTTTGCGGACCCGGGACCGGATCATGGCAGGAGGGCAATCAAATTTTTTTCGGCTCGCAGTGGTTCCGGCCGGAAAAAGTTTTACAGAGACCGCCGATCAGGACCGGAAGGTTTTCCGGCCACGTGAACTAATTTTAAAAACCCGAGTTGGCAGGGTTCAATGGATCTGGCGCACCTGCTGTCCGCATTGGACGTGTGCGTATGGGCCGGTCAGTACCGGACCCGTTGTTAAACACCGGTACTGCATGGGGGTACGATAAGCCGTAAACCCCCACAATAATTGCCGGAATATCAGAACCCGTAAGATTTATTCGGGAAATGCTTTTTCATTGAACATCCCATGATCGTTCTGGTTGCAGCTAATGTCCGATAATAATCAATCAGAATCCTGTATACGATCCGGAATTCTCCCCTGCATGGGGGTTCTCTTCGTCGTCCTGCTGAGTGCCGGATGCACCGGTGCATTTTCTGGCATACAGAATACCGTTCCGGCGACTCCGGTTTCTGCAGGTACTGCAACGAATCAGACCCCCGATAACAGCACATCTGATGGAAGTGGCATAAATAGTTGCTCTACGAGTGGTTCAGATATGGCCGATCCAGTAAGTTCCGCAGCTGCGGGAATTGAAGTTGCAAAAACAGGAATTTCTGTCTATCGGACTGGCAAGGAAATCTTCGAAGCAATTAACACTAACTATGGTAAATTGGGAATTTCATTTACATTTATTTTAAAATTGCATGACAATATCACATTAGATACAAACCCAATACGCAGTATAATTGTTGATTTGGGTGGCAAGCCAGAAAATTCAACGTTTCGAATTCCAACAAGCTCTGGCCATATCATCATAAACCATATTGGATACGAAGAAAAAGAAGACGATGATATCTCTTTTGAGACATTGTTAGAGCTAACCGGTGTAGCTCTTCCGGATCAAGATCTCCTTGAAAAATACGGCGAGCTAAGAAGTTTGTCCATTCCCTTTATAGAATCCGTTTATTTATACGGTTTTATAAACACACCCAATGAAGAATCCATAATAAGTTACGTACAATTTTTTTGAAACTGTTAATCGGGAATTTAATTCCAAAATTCACGTGAAAAATAATTCTCTTTTCATTCGAATTAGATCCGAAAATGATCAAAAAATTATCCATAAATTAAATAATGATTTGAAGAAAGCATTTAGTAAAAGCGGTCTTCAAACGACTGTAAATTCAGGTCATGATTCTTCAGGATACTATATAAAAAATAAAATTACGAATGCTATTCAGGCCCAGGTGATCGACAAACTTTTATTTGAAGGATTTTTTGGAAAAATTAAGCGGGTAATACCGCTTTGCTTCTTATAAGGCGACGCAATATCTCTGGAACATATGTTCTTGCGAATGGTTCAATTTCAATTCCCTGCCGAATAATAATTGTTCCACGGTGCGATAAATAAAACCACATCTCACCGATTCGTACACCAATATATGCGGCCGTTCCTCCATATTCGTGGAACCCTTTCTTCCATTCATCGCATTCATAAACCCTGCTTCTTCCGCCAAGACCCATAGATTTTAGGCGATCGTCATCCATATCGGTTATGCTGATTCTTTTTACATCGTCAAATTCACGAGTTACGTTTTCTTCATTCGTACTGTTAATTCTAATAAGAAGTTTAGGCAAATTTTTATCGCTTCCAGTAGCTTGTTCCACTAGATCTCTTATTGCATTGTCGAATACATTCGGCAAATATGATGAAGAAAATATTACTAATACATTGCTAATTGATCCACTCCCATGAATCTCATTATACAATTGATAAAAAATCGGAGATGTTTCTCTGAATTGCTTTGTCACTCGTTCCAATTCTCCATTCTCATAAACAAATGAATCACGAACGTATAGGGTATCGATAAAGCCTTCAACAAATTTTCCTACATCAGTATCCATTTTTCGTTTTACAATTAACCTTAAGGGTTTTCTTTCAGTTCCCTCTTTGAACTCGCCATATTTATATTCCCCTTCGGTAAGAAGTATTGATGCGATCCTCGGAAAATCTTCTGTTTTAATTCGGAATAAGTGTGCAGATAAAACCATAATTATATACGTTTATGATTTTTATCATCATTAATCTATTTGAGAGAGTTATGGGATCGCTTTTTTGCAAAATTTCGACTTTATCAAAGGACTTCCAAAATAAAGGATTCCATCAAACGAATACATAGCAAAAATTCCCAGAAGGACAAGGACCTGAGCAGCATGTGTTTCAATAATGAAATTTATCGGCTGAGTACCTACGATGATAATAAAAGGATATATTCGGCTTATAAGGAAAATCAAAATTGAAGCATAACAGATTAGTATTAAAATAACCCCTCTGGTTGTTGTACCAAATGTACCTGAAATAAATTTGTTGAATGGCTCTCCTAAATAGTGAAAAAACGACCAAATAATTAGAATTCCCAACCAAATTGTCAAATCAGTATAACTTGAGTACAAATATGATAGCAAGGATAAGAAAAATAATACAAATAGTGTCATACACAATCCAATAAAATAAACTTGAAATGCTGTTGCAAATGTCTCGTCATTTTTTCTTGTATATGAAATTATGATCATGACCGCGTCATAAAGAATAAGCGATATCAACAAACCAATGAGAATAACCAGAAATAAAATTCCGGACACTAGGTTCTCGTCATTTGTTGTCTTAAAATTGTATAGAAATCCTGCAAGTGCCCCAAAAATTGCAATAATTGTGAAAATCGTTTCGTTCTTTTTAAAAAAATCATAGACTAAAGCCATTTTGTGGTTTGCAGTCGGATTCAATTCTGGAAGCATGTAATGTAATATTGATATAAATTAAAGCAATATTTAAACAATCTTCCCCCCCACACTTTCACCTGCCCCATCCCTCACCTCTTTAACACCCCACGCAAATCTGTAACAGCTAAGAATGAAAGATATCATCATCAAAGGTGCCCGCCAGCACAACCTCAAAAATATCAGCGTCACCATCCCCCGGGACCAGCTCGTTGTCATCACGGGCGTCTCCGGCTCCGGGAAGTCGACGCTGGCATTCGATACGCTCTATGCCGAAGGGCAGCGCCGGTACGTCGAGTCCCTCTCCTCCTATGCCCGCCAGTTCCTCGGCATCATGCAGAAGCCGGACGTGGACTCCATCGAGGGGCTCTCGCCTGCCATCTCCATCGAGCAGAAGACAACGTCCAAGAACCCCCGGTCCACGGTCGGGACTGTCACCGAGATCTACGATTACCTCCGTCTCCTCTATGCCCGGATCGGGACGCCGTTCTGCCCCGAGCACAATATCCCCATCGCGGCCCAGACACCGGACAAGATTGCCGACCAGATCGCAGCCGGGTTCCCTTGCCAGGTCACGGTCCTTGCCCCCATTGTCCGGCAGAAGAAAGGGACGTACCAACAGCTCTTGAAAGACCTCAACAAGGAAGGTTTCACTCGCGTCCGTGTCAATGGGAAGATCATACGGACCGATGAGGAGATCAAGCTCGACCGGTACAAGATGCAGGACATCGAGATTGTCATCGACCGGCTCGACTCCTCCGACCGGGGCCGTCTTGCCGAGGCCGTGGAGAACTGCTTAAAGAAATCCGAGGGGCTTGTGCTCGTTGCCGGTGAAGACGGGAAGGAGTCCACGTACTCCTCGCTCATGGCCTGCCCGGTCTGCGGGATGGCATTCGAGGAACTCCAGCCCCGGATGTTCTCGTTCAACAGTCCGTTCGGGGCCTGCGAGGAATGCCACGGGCTCGGCGTCAAGATGGAGTTCGACCCGGACCTGATCATCCCCGACAAGGACCGGTGCATCGCGGATGGCGCCATCGCCCCGTACCGCAATGCCATGGATGGGTTCCGGGGCCAGTACCTTGCCACCGTTGCCCGGAACTACGGCTTCTCGGCCATGACGCCGATCAGGGACCTGACCAAGGAGCAGTATGATGCCCTGATGTACGGGTCCTCGAAGCGGATGAAGTTCTCGATGAGCATGAAAGGCGGCGATGCCGAGTGGTCGCACACCGGGGAATGGGAAGGCCTCCTCCCCCAGACCGCCAGGCTCTATGCCCAGACCCAGTCCGACTGGCGCAAACGCGAGCTCGAAGGCTACATGCGGGTATCCCCCTGCCCGGCCTGCGGCGGGAAGCGGCTTAAGGACAAGGTGCTCGCGGTCCGGATCGATGGCCAGTCCATCATCGATGTCACCGACATGCCGGTCTCGGGCAGCGCAGCCTGGTTCCGGAACCCGAAGCTCACCGACAAGGAGCGGGAGATCGCCCACCAGATCATCAAGGAGATCCAGTCCCGTCTCGATTTCCTGGAAAAGGTCGGGCTCGGGTACCTCACCCTCTCCCGGAATGCCGGGACCCTCTCCGGCGGGGAAGCCCAGCGGATCCGGCTCGCGACCCAGATCGGATCGAACCTGATGGGTGTCCTGTACGTCCTCGATGAGCCCTCCATCGGGCTCCACCAGCGCGACAACCGGAAGCTCATCGAGACCCTCAGGACCCTCCGGGACCTCGGAAACACGGTGCTCGTGGTCGAACACGACGAGGATATGATCCGGTCTGCGGAGCACGTCATCGACATGGGCCCCGGGGCCGGCATGCACGGCGGCCACCTGGTTGCGGAAGGGACCCCGAAACAGATCGAGAAGAACAAGAAATCCTTAACCGGCCAGTACCTCTCCGGGTCAAAGAAGATCGATGTGCCGAAGAGACGCCGGGCCCCGAAACATTACATCTCGGTAAAGGGCTGCACCGAGAACAACCTCAAGAATTTCACCGCGAAGTTCCCGATCGGCCTCCTCACGGTTGTGACCGGCGTCTCGGGCAGCGGGAAGTCCACGCTCGTGTACGAGACCCTGTACAAGGGCATGATGCAGATCATCAACCAGTCCCGGGAGCAGGCAGGAAAGCACGAGAAGATCGTCTTCGATGCCGAGATCGACAAGGTTATCGTCATCGACCAGTCCCCGATTGGGAAGACCCCCCGGTCCAACCCCGCGACCTACACGAAAGTCTTTGACGAGATCCGGACCGTCTTTGCCGAGACCAAGGAAGCCAAGATGCGGGGCTTTGCGCCGGGCCGGTTCTCCTTCAATATCCGGGGCGGGCGGTGCGAGGCGTGCGAAGGCGACGGGCTCATCAAGATCGAGATGAACTTCCTCCCGGATGTGTACATCGAGTGCGAGGAATGCAAGGGCAAACGGTACAACCGCGAGACGCTCGAAGTCCTGTACAAGGGCAAATCGATCGCCGATGTCCTTGACATGAGCGTTGAGGAGGCGATGAAGCACTTCGAGAACATCCCGTCCATCCGGACCAAGCTCGAGACATTATCCCGGGTTGGCCTTGACTACATCAAGCTCGGCCAGTCCTCGACCACGCTCTCGGGCGGGGAAGCGCAGCGGATCAAGCTCACCCGCGAGCTTGCCAAGCGGGCTACCGGCAAGACCCTCTACCTCCTGGACGAGCCGACCACCGGTCTTCACTTCGACGACACGAAAAAGCTCATCAAGGTGCTTGACGACCTTGTCGAGAAGGGCAACACGGTTATCGTGATCGAGCACAACCTCGACGTCGTCAAGTCCGCCGATCACATCATCGACATCGGGCCTGAGGGCGGGGATGCCGGCGGGGAGATTGTAGCGACCGGAACACCGGAGAAGGTGGCTGCAACAAAGGCGAGCTATACCGGGGAATTCCTGAAACCGATCCTGAATGAGTGAGGGATAAAAAAACTCTTCACCCTTCCTGATCCAACGGAGGGGCGCCCGCTGGCGAAGCGGTGTCCATCATTATTGGGAACGGAAGTACTCAGCCCCCGGCAAAAAACCAAAAACCGGTTTTTACCGGTACGATCCTTTCGATCTCCGGAAAATGGACCTGCCTTTTTAAAAAACCGGCCTAGTCGTCTCCCCCTTCCCTTTCACCACCACGGACCTGAGGCGGATTGACTGCCCCCGGCGGGGCCGTTACGTTGACGGTTGTCCCGGGATCGCCGATGAAATACAGATTGAGAAGCGATACCGCATAAGAGGAATGTGAAGACCCGATATTCTTCGTTCCGTATGCCGTTGATCCATCCTTCCCGCAGTAGGGAAGAATTGCCCCCGCGCCTCCCGGGTGAATGCTGAGAAAACCGGTCAGGTCGTATACCCTGCCGCCGATGGTAACCCAGCAACTGCCGGCGGAACTGTGTGCCGCTATCTCGGCCGGCGTGAGCGCTACACCGGGGCTGCCGGACCCGCCGGACCCGCCCGGCCTGCTGACGTTCATCCCGGGACCGGTAAGGGAAGGTACCGGGGTCGCAAGGGAATAAACGAGCCCGAATGCCAGGAAAACCGCAGCCCATCCTGCGATTACAGACCCTTTCCCAATCCTCTGGTTTTCGCGAGCCCATTCCGGTTAAGGAACATCATAATGCCTCCGAGAGAGTGCAGGTAGAGGGCCGGTATCAGCACAATCAGAATGAAGAAAACATGGATATCCCGGACGAGACTGTAGCTAATCCAGGGAAAGAGCGGGTATCTGATGACCATGAGGCCGGTGAACAGCGAGACGATCATCGCCGCCAGCAGGATTCCGGAACTCATTCGTACGATCCTGAAAAGGTACGGCATTACGCTGTACAGGGTCGGCCCCGTTTTAAAAAATTTTTTGATGAATTTCAGAAATTGCAAGTTCCCGTAAAAAAGACACAGTTCACCCGTCCCGATCGGCAAATCCCTGGTCCAACCGCGATCTGCATAAAAATCTTCAACGGGATCGGGCATCATTGACATGACGCTTGCAGGGACCGGCTCCAGCTGTCCCGTGTCATAATCGTATCCCTGGGAGAACAGGACCCTGCCCCGCTCATCGGTGATGATAATGGCATTGATATCGTACCGCAGGAATGATCCGGAATTGAAATTTTCCTCAATGAAACCCGGGTTCTTTCCTTCGGCGAACGCGTAGGACTCGTCCCACTCGCTCCAGCTCCGTGCAATTGTGGACAAAAACGAGAGTTCCGCCTGGATATTACTGATGGCGAGCCGGGAATAATCGGTCAACTGCGCTGATTTGATATCCTCATAATTTTTCATGATTACTGAGGAGGAGATGATTGCAAGCAGGGCGAGGAAGAGCAGGATGATGCAGATGATGCCGGCCAGTGCCTTCTCCCGAATTTTCATCAGATTTCCGCTCCGAAATTTCTTTTTTATTTTCAGGATCAAATAAACTTGCGGTTTTGATCCGGCTCCCGGGAAACGGTACTGTCTCTTCCGTTCGTCTTATGAGAACCGGGATAAAACACATAATCAGGTACATGATCGACTATTCCTCCCTCCCCCATGCCCCCGGCTGTTACCTTTTTTCTGATGATGCGGGCACTATCATCTACGTGGGGAAGGCAAAGGATCTCAAAAAACGGGTGACCAGTTATTTCCAGAAGAAGGACCATGACCAGAAGACAAAAAACCTCGTGGCCGCGATTGCATCCCTGGATGTCATGGTCACCAACACCGAGACCGAAGCGCTCCTCCTCGAGAACAACCTCATCAAGAAGAACCAGCCGAAATACAATATCGATCTCAAGGACGCCAAGCGTTTCGCCTACATCGAACTGACCCGGGAGCCCTTCCCCCGCATCGGGATCGCCCGGAGGATCCGCCGGGAGGATGCGGTGTACTTCGGCCCGTTCGTCTCGGCGGCAGCCCGGGACGAGATCATCCGGGTCATCAGGCGCATATTCCTCCTCAGGTCCTGCAAAAAACTCACAAAGCGCGCCTGCCTCCGCCACCATATGCAGACCTGCAGCGCACCCTGCATCGGGGCAGTCTCGGAAGACGAGTACCGGGCTGCCGCGGACAAGGCAGTAACACTCCTGAAAGGGAAGAGCAGCGACCTGCTCGCCAGCCTCAGAGCCGAGATGGCAGAGTGGTCCGGCCGGCAGGAGTACGAAAAAGCCCTTGCCTTAAGAAACCAGATCGCGGCGATCGAACGCCTCCGTGAACGGCAGCACGTGGAGCGTCCCCGGGACACGGACGAGGACGTGATCGCGTATACCATCTCGGATAACACCGTCTACCTCATGGTCTTCTCGGTCGAGAAGGGGCTCCTCTCCGACAAACAGGAGTACTCCTTTGAGCTGCGGGAGGACTTTTTTGAGGAATTCCTGGTCCTGTACTATGCGGACCGCACCCCGCCCTCCGAACTCATCCTCCCCCATGAGGTCAGCGACGCGATTGCCGGCTATCTCTCGGAACAGAAAGGCAGAACCGTCCAGGTTACGGTCCCCCGGATTGGCGAGAAGAAGAAACTGCTTGAGCTGGTTGAGAAGAATATCGAGCATGCGTTTCTGAAAAACGACCTGAAGGTAAATGACCTCCAGGCCTCCCTTGACCTCCCCGAACCCCCGGTGGTCATCGAGTGCTTCGATATCTCCCACCTGTCCGGTACTGCCATGGTCGGATCCATGGTACAGTTCCGGAACGGCTCACCGGACAAGAAGAATTACCGGCGTTTTAAGATCAAAACGGTTGAGGGCGTTGACGACTTTGCCTCGATCGCCGAGATCGTGCGGCGACGGTACGAGCGGCTGATCTCAGAAGACCAGGAACTGCCTGACCTTGTTATCATCGACGGGGGAAAAGGGCAGCTGGCTGCGGCGCTTGACGTTATGAAGGAGATCGGCTGCGATATGCCGGTCATCTCGCTTGCAAAACGGGAAGAGGAAGTGTATGTCCCCGGCGAAACATTCCCGCGCCGGTTTGACAAAAAAGGCATGGCCCTCCGGTTCCTCCAGGAAATCCGTGACGAAGCCCACCGGTTTGCCATCACGTACAACCGGCTCCTGCGGAGCAAGAACCTGACCGGTGAACGCAGCCGGCGCCGGTGAGTACCAGTGCCAGCGGTAATTCCGCGTTTGTCCTTTTGGAAATCCTGATAACAAGCTGCAGGGGCTATAGCCTTGTTTTTGAAAACCGCTGTTGATTATATTTATTAACATAAAAAACTGAGAATGAATGAACAATGACCGAATCTCTCAGCGGCAAACTTAAAATTTTTGTTGTTGAGGATGATCCCATCATCGCCAAGCTCATGGAGTACCGTCTTATTTCTCTTGGCTATTCGGTATGCGGCATCGCCCCCGATGGTGCATCTGGTCTTGCGATGATCAGAGAGAAGAATCCTGATCTTGTTCTTCTGGATATCGGTCTTCCCGGGGAACTGGACGGGGTCGGGTTTGCTCATGTTCTCTCATTGGAGACGGATGTTCCCTTTGTATTTGTCACAGGACGCGATGACGACCAGTCTCTTGAACGGGTCTGTCAGACAACCCTTTATGGTTTCGTGAGAAAACCCTTCGATGACAACCAGCTGAGAATCGCAATAAAACTTGCCGTTAACCGGTGATCCTGGCCGGCGGAACACCCGGGCCGTGCCCTCTCTCTGTTTTGGGATTCCGAATGGTTTTTTTATCAAGCACGTTTATTAATCAGGACGGATGACTCTATATCACGGGAGAAGACCATCGTGAAAGGCAGGGATGCGGATGACGGCCGGCCGGTAAAAGTCCTCATTGTTGAGGACAGCCGTACGCAGGCGGAGATCCTGAAGCACACCCTCGAAAAGAACGGGTACGACCCGGTGGTTGCGGAAAACGGCAGGGACGCCCTTGCCCTGCTCGAAGAAGTGCGGCCCGATGTCATCATCAGCGACGTGGTCATGCCGGTCATGGACGGGTACGAGTTCTGCCGCACGGTCAAAAACGACGAGCGGTTCCGCGATATCCCGCTCATCCTTTTGACCATGCTCATGGACAGCAAGGATGTCATCTACGCCATGGTCTCGGGTGCCGACAATTTCATCACGAAACCCTACCAGGGCGATTACCTCGTTGCCCGGCTCCGGAAGATCCTTGCCCAGAAAGCTGCACGGGATTCCGGCGAGGGGGGGCTCCGATGTTGACGTAGTGCTCTCCGGCAAGAATTTTTCCATTCCCCATGACCGCCGGGAGATCATCGAATTCCTCCTCTCCGCGTACGAAGCCGCCGTGATCCAGCACCAGGAAGTCCTGCTGGCCCAGCCACACCTCTCCGAAGCAAACGAAGAAGCGAACCTGTACCTGGATA
>Ga0172367_10008519_pt1 | contig 11450 bp, 20 predicted proteins | sample Lak10m_FD_114542 | JGI IMG/M metagenome (GOLD analysis project Ga0172367, IMG submission 114542) | Freshwater microbial communities from Kabuno Bay, South-Kivu, Congo - kab_022012_10m | ecosystem: Environmental > Aquatic > Freshwater > Lake | place: Democratic Republic of the Congo: South-Kivu...
TAATTATTTAAAATCTGTGCAGATTCACCAACAATTACAATTATTTTAGAATTGTAAAGTTGCAGATCTATATTTTTTATGTAAATTTTAGGTTTCATATTTTAACTTTCACAGCTGGAACATTCTAATATGTCTCTTACAAATGACTGAGCACTGCTGACACTAAATTGATAGTATAAAGTTTTAACTCCTTGTTCATGTGCAAACAAATATAATTTGTTGATATCTTTAACAGGCACACTGGGATGGATCATTAGATTTAAAGACTGGGATTGATCAATATATTTTTGTCTTGCCGCAGCTTGGATTACTATTTCTTTGGGGCTAATTTCAATAAAAGATTTAAAAACAGTTTTAGTTGGAAAATCTAAATGTTGAACTGATCCATTCTTTTTTAGTATACTTTCCCATACCTCAGGTGTATTGAGATTATACTTTTCTAACTCAGATTCTAAAATAGAATTCTTATAAACAGATTTTGTTTTAGCTAGATCTTTGATAAAATAGTTAGATTTGATTGGTTCAATACCCATAGATACTTGTCCGTGTATAAAAGAACTTGATTTAGTTGGAGCAATTGCAATTAATGTAGTATTAGCATATCCCGGACGTATAGATTTAATATTATGCTTTTCACATAAGTCTCTTGATGTTGCATCAGATCTTTCTTTAATTGTTTTAAAAATCTCAACATTGAGAAATTTAGCTTCCATTGATTCAAACTCAACAAGCTTAGATTGCAGATAAGAGTGATAACCTAAAACCCCAAGACCAATGGCTCTATGGTCCTTTGCAAATCTATAAGCTCTAGCCATGCCAGGTAGTGTAGAAGATTTACTTATGAATTCATCAATTACAGCATTAAGAAACAATGTGTATATTTCAACAGCATCTGTATTTTTAATTTCATCCCAATGCAAAAGGTTAATTGAACCTAAGCAACATACAAATGAATTGAAACTATCGGTTGGAAGTTGTATTTCTGAGCAAAGATTGGAAGCCGTTATTTCAAAGCCAAGCTCTTTATAAGGTGTATTATTATTGCTATTATCTTTAAACATTATGTAAGGGTATCCAATATCATTACGTCTTTGAATTACTTTGGCCCATATAGAACGTTTTTCTTCATCGCCGGACTTCATACTTTCAAGCCAGGAATCGGTAACTGTTACACCATACTGAAGATTTTGTATTAGATTACCTTCTGTGCCAATATCTAAAAATTCTTCAATGTCTGTATGCTCAATTGGCAAATAAACAGCACAAGCGCCGCGTCTTGCTTCAGATTGTTTACAAACATCTACAATAGTATCATATATACGAGCATAATGAACAGGCCCATCCGCAGTGCCGCCGGTTGAAATAACTGAACCACGGGATCTAATATTACCTAAAAAGATACTTGTTCCACCACCGTATTTAGACATCATACCAATTTCACGCCCTGCATTTAGGATACTATCAAGATTATCATCAACATTGCTTCCGTAGCAACTTATAGGTAGACCTTTTTGTTTACCAAAGTTAATCCATACAGGGGTTGATAAACTATAAAAACCCCGGGACATATAATCTTCAAACTTTTGAGCAAAGCCCTCTATGTTTAAGTGCTTTTCTGCAGTCCTTGCAATATCTTTAATTCTTTGCTCAGGAGCTTCGGTTATGTAACCTCTTGAAAGAAAGGTTTTACTTTCTTCATTAAGCCAGTAATATCTAGAATAAGTCATCTGCTGTAATTGCTTTTGATTTTTTGTTGTAGTCAATTTGTTTTTTATAAAAGAAATCACCCTCTTTGGTAGCTGTAATTTCAACTTCAAACCAATGTGTTTGGTTTAAATCATTTTGGTTTACTTCAAATAAAGGATCCATTCCAATTTTTTGAAGGGAGTTATTAAATCTGTTCATGATGAAACTTTTAATTGTTTCCTTAGAAAGGAAATCTAACTCACCCTCTTCAAATATCCAATCTAGAATTCCACATTCTGCAGAATAAGCCTTTGTGCAGGCGGAATAAATTAATTCATAAAATTCAGAATCAAACCATTCCGGGTTCTCTGATTTAATGATATTAATGATCTCAGCTCCAAAGTTGCCATGTATATCCTCCTCTTTACTTGTAGCTTCAACCACATTAGAAATACCTTTAAAAAGGTTTCTCTCTTTATTAAAAGACATCATAATAAGAAACTGGCTGAATAAACTAACATGTTCTATAAATAGAGAAAATAAAAGCACTGATTTGGTATACATTTTATCATCTTTACTACGGGACCCGTCCAAATACTTTTTTAAGTATTTAATTCTATTTGAAATAGCCGGTATTTCAATAACAGTTTCAAATTCTTTCTCAAGACCTAGAATTCTCAGTAGCCTTGCATAAGCGTCTTTGTGCCTAACTTCAGATTCAGCAAATGTCATTCCAACATCTCCCACTTCTGTAATAGGCATTCTTTTATACATGTCAGCCCAAAATGTTTTCACATTAACTTCAATTTGAGCAATTGCCAACATGGTTCTTTTTATAACCTCTCTCTCTGAGTCACTGACTTTTACTCTAAAGTCATCAATATCAGTGGTAAAGTTGTATTCCGTATCAATCCAATAGGAGTGTCTTATTGCATCTTTATAGTTTAAAAGTTGGGGGTATTCATAGGGTAAAATATTAATTCTAGCCTGAAAGATATTTTTGTTCATTTATTAGTTTTAAAGTTGATACAAAACCAAATTACTAAAGATTTTTTAACTATCCTAATTTTTTTAATAAAAAAATATAACTATTTGAAAATCAGAGTGTTGAATATATTTTTTTAATTTTGTTGAAATTAAGAAAATTATTTTGTATTTTATAATAAGAGTTATATGTTTATCATGATTGAAAGATTAAAGAGTATTTTTTATTACTACGATTCTGAAAAAACTGAGGTTGTCCAGGGTCTTATTTGGTTATTCCTTTTTCCTATTTTTTATAGTTTGGAAATGGGGGTTAATTATTATTTAGTTATACCATCAATTTTATTAGGAGCGGCCACAATAAAGGCTGTTTGTTTACATACAATTCAAATAAGAAAGATTTTGGCTTTTGGTAATTTTTTGTTTTCAATTGCTGTGGTTACATACTTTTTCATAAAAGGAATATTACCTGGTGACGTTTATCACTGGATATGGGTAATAATTAGTTTTTTTAACTTTTTTAATTTAACCACACTAACAAAAAAATGTTTATCAATTAAATAAAATGGAAACTTTAGATAATTTAACCACTTTTTTAGCAACTGTTTTTACAGTTTTATTTTCTGCCGGCGCTTGGAAGTTTTATGAATCTAGGTTAAAGCTAAAGACAAAAGACATGCAAAATGAAAGAAATGAGCAGAATATGTACAGAGATGATTTAAGGGAAAGGGTTAAAAGATTAGAGAAACTTTTAACTGAAAGCTCTCTAGAAAAAGATCAAATGAGGGACCAAATCTTAAATTTAACACGTGAGGTCAGTGAGTTAAGGGTTAAAGTTACCTTTCTTGAGAAAGAAAATGAAAGGTTAAAAAATAAATAATTTGGCTTTATTTAATTTTATTTGTATATTAGTTATATAAAGTTTAGTTATGATAGCCCTATTGAAAAGATTGCTTGAAACTCTATTTTCTTGTGTTTTTTGCAAAGATTTTTACTTTAAGTCTCCGGTTAAGGAAATTAAAGTTGTTCAAAAAGAGCCTTTAGCTTATAAAAAAGAAGTAGGCATTGAACAAAAAAACTCTAAAAAAGAGGAGGTTTCTGTTAAAAATAGGCGTCATGGACAAAAAAAATTGGATTAAAGGTGCAATAAAAAAACCTGGGTCTTTAACAGCAACTGCTAAAAAAGCAGGAGCTGTTTCTAAAGACGGGACTATTAAAAAAGAATGGCTTAAAGAAAAGTCAAAAGGTAATGATAAAACAGCACAAAGAGCTAGATTAGCTATTACACTATCTAAAATGAAAAAGTAATGAAAACCGAAAGTTCTGTTAAGAAAAAGGTTAAAGTTTCTAGACCAGGTGTCAATGCTAAAACTAAAACTAGCAAAAGTAAAATGAGTAGGTTATATAAAAAACCATATAGAGGTCAAGGTAAATAATACACTATGAATAATATGCAAATGGAATTATATCTTAATTCACCCTCTGAAAAATTTCTTTTGGGGTGGGAAAATATAGAACCTACAAGTTCTCAACCATACCGTTTAATACTAATACACGTTTTGTGTTTTACTCTAAAAATTTACATTCTATAACCCTTTAAAATAAAAAAATGAAAAACAAAATTAATTTGAAAGATGTACCTGCAGATAATGTAGGTCTAGGTAAATTACCCACTGAAGTTCGTAACAAAATGGGTTATAAGAAAATGGGTGGTGAAAAGCTTTTGAATAAAATGCAAATGGGCGGAACTATGGATATGTCTGATAACTTTGTAGAAAAAATGCGTGGTGGTGGAATGGTTAAAAAGATGAAGTACAAAGAGCCCATTATGAAAAAGCAGATTGGTGGTAGTATGCAGTCAAGAATTAATAGTTTTAAATCTAGAAGAAAATAAAAAATGAATATTTTAACAGATATAATGTCATTACTTAAAAGGAAGAAATATTTAAAAGAGCTTTCTAAGGATGATGTATTTGTTGTAGGTGTTCATAAAGAACCCGATATTCTTGGAATAGCTTCCCCGGTTCCTTATAAAAGTGTTTCTTTAGTAAAAGTATCTGACATTGCAAATATCCCGTCTAATAAGATAAAAAAAGAAACAGTTCTTTCTTCTGATCCAGGTGAACCAGGTGATATTAGAGTGGATGTCAATTATATATATGTGTGCACTGCAGTAAATGTTTGGAAAAGAGTGGCTTTAAATATCTTTTAATATGAAAACAAAAAGTAAAGTAAATTCAGCAGGTACTTATACTAAACCCGGTATGAGAGAATCCTTATTTAAAAAGATTAAAGCCGGTACTAAAGGTGGAGATCCTGGAGAATGGTCCGCACGTAAGGCTCAATTGCTTGCAAGAGAGTATAAGTCTAAAGGTGGTGGCTACAAAACTAAAAAGTAATGGCAAAGAAAATTTTAAAGAAAGCTCAAAAAGGTAGTCAAGCTGTTTTATCAGATAGTATTGCTTATTATAAAAATCAAGAACGGAGTTATAGACAACTAGCAAAATCTGAAAAAGGAGATACAAAAGTTTCCAAGTTTAATAAAGATTTTTTTGAAAGTGAAGCTGGAAAAGCTGTAAGTGATCAATTAAGGCAATATCATAAAGGGGCACCAGGTTTTGATAAACTAGGAAATCCTATTAAAAAGAAAATGGGTGGTGCTATAAAAGTTAAGAAAATAATTAAAAAGAAGTAATGGCTAAAGATCCTCAAAAAAGTTTAAAAGACTGGACAGCACAGAAATGGATGACCTCCGGCACTTATGCAAATAAGAAAAAGGGATCATCTAAAGAAGTGAAGTCTAAAGGTACTAAAAGGTATTTACCTGAAGCTGCTTGGGGAGCATTATCTTCAGGAGAAAAAGCTGCCACTAATAAAGCTAAAGCTGTGGGAAATAGTAAAGGAAAACAATTTGTTGCACAACCTAAATCGGCAAAAGAAAAAGCTAAAAGATATAGATAAACCTTTAAATTTAAAAAAAATGAAACTTAAAATGTCAAAAGAAGACAAGGCACGTGAAGAAAAATGGGCCATTGAATCTGCAATGAGCACTATAAGCAGGTACAATGAAATTCAAAAAGATAAAGCTTTGCTAGCAAAAGTAAAAAAAGCTGCCACAGAGCAAGTTAAAATGTTAGGAGGGATGGTATCCGGAATTGGAACAGCACCTGTTAAAAAAACATTGAAGAAGAAGTAAAATGAAAAAGTATTTTATATTCATTCTGCTTTTATTAATGCCTTCTTGTTTTGTAACAAGAAAGCAAAGGGAGAAGATTTGCAATGAATGTAAAACACATACTGAGCACTACATCAGAGATAGTATCTATATAAAAGATACCTTAGTAAAAATAGAACCTGATAGTACTTATTTTGAGGCTTTTCTTTTTTGTGATAGTATGGGAAATGTTTTCATGCGGGATTTATCTCTTTTACAGGGTAGAATTGTTGATTTGAATTTTGCACTGAAGAATAATAATCTCAAAGTTAAAGCAAAAACAGACACAATTAAAGTTTATGTTAAGGGCGCTACAGAGGTTAGATATGTAAGCATAGAAACAAAAGTTGAAAAACCGGTTAAAGTTTACAAAGAATATTGGTGGAAGTGGCCTCTTATTATTTGGTCTGGTTTTAGTGCCATAATTTTTACAATTTCATATAGATCTGTATTGTATAGTTTTTTTAAAATTATTATAAGATGAACTCAAAAGATAGACTTAGAGAAGGTACGACAACTTTTATAGGGTTGTTATTTTTATTATCTGCAGTTGCAATGACACTAATGAATATCTTTTTTGAAAAAGATTTTGCTGCTTGGTCTTCAATCATTCCAGTTGCTTTACTGGGGTGGGTGTTTTTATGGGCCAAGAATTCTATTTTAGAAGGTATTACACTTGGTATATTTAATTCAAATCAAAATTAAAATTATAAAATTATGAACTTAATACAAGAGCTACTAGCAATAATAGAGAGAAAAGAAACAGTTAAAACTCTTATTCCAAATAGAGATTGGTTTGAAATAGGCAGATTTCAGAGTAGTACTTTGAGTACTCCTTCTTACACTCCTAAAATGCATCCTCATGCAATACGATTTGATGATTTACTAGCTCAAATTATAAGTAATATTCCTGGTAGTAGTATAACTTTAACCACAACAGGAAGTTCAGGACCTGCAACTTTTGTAAATAATGTGCTAAACATTCCTCAATATCAAGGAATTATTACTCTAACTACAACAGGAAGCTCAGGGGCTGCAACATTTATAAATAATGTATTAAATATTCCTCAATATGCCGGACTTACATATACGGCAGGAACGGGTTTAACATTAACAGGTACTGTGTTTTCACTTTCTCCTATTAATCCTTCAACTGGTAGTGGTACTAATTACTTACCAAATGGGGGTACTTTTACGTATTATGATACTTTACAAGTTAATACATTCGGGCAGATAACATCTTATGGTACTAGAACAAGTAATCTACCAACACTAATAGCTGGAACAGGTATAACGCTAACACCTAATTTTAATGCTTCTAGTGTATCAACTATTACAATAAGCGCAGCCGCTGCAACTCCAGTAAATGCTTGGTATAATATTGCCGTAGATAATAGTTCTGCTACAGGTGGAAATGCGTCACTTGTTCCAGATACAACTCAAGATACACTTACTTTTGCTGGTGCAACTGGCATTAATGTAACAACTCTTGATACAGGCGGAACTCTTGACAGAGTTGTAATTGAAAATACGGGTGTAATAAGCGTTGGAGGCTCTAGCGGTGTAATAACTCTAGGTTCAGGTCTTAGTATTAGTGGTAATGTTTTAAGTGCAACAGCTGTAAGTTCACCAAACGCTTGGTATAACATTGCGGTAGCTAACGGTTCTTCTGCAGGTGGTTCCGGTACAATTGTTCCAGATGCTGTTCAAGATACTTTAACTTTTGCGGGAGGTACTGCTATAGAAGTTTCTACTTTGGATACTGGAGGAACTCTAGATAGAGTTGTAATTAGAAATACAGGTGTGACAAGCTTTGCAGGTGCAACAGGTGCAATAAGTATAGGCTCAGGTCTTAGTTTTAGTGGTGGTACTTTAACTGCTACTGGAGGATCAGGAACTGTTACTTCTGTTGGCCTATCAGTGCCGGTTGGTTTTAGTGTCTCAGGTAGCCCAATAACAACGTCTGGTACATTTGTTGTACAACTTACTCTTGGTAATGGTGTAGTAGGTGTTTGTAATGGTGAGTTAAGTATTTTAACCTTAAGCGGTCTTACTTTTAATGATTCTACTTGCACACTTACAGCAGACCCTGCCCCTATTCAATCAATAATAGCAGGCACAGGAATAACAGTAACGCCAGGTCCAAATGTTACAGTATCTAGTTCAGTTGTAAGCTGTATAGATAATAAGTATGATACTTATGATATGATTGTAGCAAAAAATAATGACCCAACTGTAATATCAAATGCAAATGGTGTATTAGGCTTTAAAGCTACGGTCGCAAATTTAGAATATAATTTAGTAGTTACTCTAAGTTTTCAAGGTATAGACAGCGGCAGTGTTTACCAAGAAACACATGTCAGTATGCCTGTTTTATTCCGGCGTTCTGGTCTCGATCCTTTGAACCCAACTTCTATTATTCCGCCATATATAGATATGCAAAAATGGGATGACTATATATTTATTCCACACTGGGATACTGGTAGAAGTGCAACAAGAACATACTCTTGTACTGTTAAAAATTTACCTTTGAATGAGGCTATTTCTATATGGGTGGGAGGTACTACTATCTATAATGGTCCCGGTGATATACGTGTAACAAAAGCAAATTTGTCAATAACTGTAGCAGCTTGTGAAGCCTTTGGAACTAATATAGCAACAATAACTATTCAGTAATATGGATTCTAAACTTAAAAGCGCAGGTGTTAGTGGTTATAATAAACCAAAATCAACACCATCTCACCCAACTAAATCACATATTGTAGTTGCCAAAGAGGGTGATAAAACTAAAACTATACGTTTTGGGCAACAAGGTGTCAAGACTAACCAAACAGTTGGTCAGAGAGAAGCCTTTAAATCAAGACATGCTAAAAACATATCTAAAGGTAAAATGAGTGCAGCTTACTGGGCGGATAAAGTCAAATGGTCTCCCAGTAAAACAGCATCTCCAAGTAAAAAATGGAAAAAAGGTAGTTAATTACTTTAAAATCTCCAAAATATAAATCGAGTTGTTTGTCTTAAATCTAATTTTAGATTTAGTGATATAAAATAGTTCTGTTATTGGTGTTGTAAGCCATGTGAATGCTATTCCAGGATCTAATAATAGAGATCTACCAATTGCAGGTTCATTATGAAAATTAAAATCTTGCTTTGAATTTAAAGCAACCCATTTAATTTTATAACCTACTTTAGTTAAGCCATCAGATTCTCGTGTAAGTTTATACTTGAGTTTTTTTGGCTTTGCTAATTTGTGCCTGTCTTGTTCTAAGACACCAGCTATTTTTGGATTTGATCTTAACTTTTTTTCTATTGTCATAATTATTAAAGTTTAAGAGAGCCCGGGTAGAAACTAAAAACTACCCGGGATTGGTTCTCTCTTTTTTAAAACTTAGCTTTTCTACTTACATTTATAATTATAAATAAACCTAAAAGTAAAATGAGAAAGGCTTTAGTCATTAAAGTTCAAAAGTAGAATTTTCAACAATTGAATCTAAATTAATACTATTACTATTAATATCAATATCATTTACATTAATTATATCATAAGTATCCTTAGTGTTTATGTTACTGTTAGATAAGAATTCTGCTGTCATAAACTTATGAAACTCTTTACTGTTATAAAGCCAATTTCTAGGGTGCGTTTTCTTTAATGCTAATGTAACATGGTTATATAAAGCCCAAGCATTATCATTACTTACATTATAATTAAACGAACTTTTTTCCATCTCACCTTTAATCATAGACAATTGACTAGGCTCTAGAATATCTTTTTCATAATATAAACGTCCAATTAACTGCGCTTGTTCTTTTCTAGAAAGTGTAATATTCTTCAATGCATTTTTATCATTGATGATGTTTTTAAATGTATTTGCAGAACCTAAGATTTGAGATTCAATTTGTGAAATAATGTCTAAGTCTGCAGTACCGGTGTGTTTTCTAGCAAAATTTATTTCTCCACAAATAACACCGTTGTTACATACAAAAACATAAGCACCAACGGAACACTGAAAACGAATGGATTTATCATAAGAATTTGTCCAAGCAAACATCATTCCGATATCAGGATCTTGAATGTCAGGTGTATAGTTTACAGGACTTAAATGATAAATTCCTTGAGCAACATTACCGCCCTGGTTACATTTATATAGTTCTTTTTCAATTTTATAACCGGAATTAGTTAAATTTTCCGTTACTTGATCAATCACAAAGCTATGTGGTATGACCGTGTATGATTCTGCGTGGTTAGGCAGACTAACATTCTCTAGGTATATCCTAGAAACCTCTCTTGATTTTTGGTATCCCATAATTTAGTTTTTACAAAGATAGTTGATAATAGTGAAACAAACAAATTAAAATATATATCTAATTGTTTTAGGATCAAAATATTTAGAATATATATCAATAAACTTGTTTAAAAGTTTATACTTATAGCTCAAAGGATATCTCATTATACCCTGTTTATTCTTTACTTCTGAGCTATATTTCATTAATTCCTGAGCTTCATCTGTAGATCTACTCATTTGATTTTTATGATTGGTTAGTGCAATGACTTCACATTTGTTTTCACCGGCGTTTAATTTAACTTCTTTAAAAAGATTATCATAATGCTTTTCCCATCCTGGATAAAAAACTACAGGACTATAATTACAGTGCACCTCCCAACCTAATTCTTTAAGTCTATTAATATCAAGAATCCTGCTTGATATTTTTTGCATTTTTGGTTCTAAAGTATCCGAATAAAACTGAGGCATCAAACTAACTCTTACTCTTGGTTTTTTATTAAAATGATTCACATCTAGTTTTAATAGCGAAGAATATTTTGTAGCCATAGTTGTATTTAGTCTAGGATGGTCATCATATCTTTTAAGATAGTTAATTAAAGGTTCAGGTAAATGTTTTTGCATTAATACTAAATCTGTATTGCATGCTATATCAACCATAGTGTAAATAGGATCTTGCTGATCCGGTGTTTTGTTAAAACCTTTTTCCCATTCAACTACAGATTGAAATATATCATCAACATTTTTATTTACAAAAACACGATTGTTATATCTTGACATATAACAATAACTATTAACACATCCTCCAAAACAACCATAAATTATATTTGGAGCAATGCAATTAGCGCTGTTGTTATTGTCTTTAGTTATAAGAGTTTTGGTATTTTGAATTTTAATCATTTAACGGATATGCATATTTTTAAATCGTCTGACGTCTGAGCGGTATATCCTATAATTAAAGTAGTATCCATAATGATAATTTTTATATTCCCAAATCTAATCCCACCAAGTCTTTAACCCTGTTTTTTTATTTTTTATGATATTACAAAATTCTTCCCATTCCTTTTCTTCCAATTCAGCAGAATATAAAAATACCTTGCTATTGTGTTCCCTTTCTTCATGGGTTAATTTATCTTCATAAGTAAACAAATCAGGATTACTATCCAATGGAATAAAATCACCATCATTATCAATTAACTTACCATACTTTTCTTCAGCCATATCCATATAAACATAATCATTCAATTGGTTTTTTAGGATTTGACTTGCTCTTTCCATTTTAGCAA
>Ga0172367_10008520_pt1 | contig 11449 bp, 6 predicted proteins | sample Lak10m_FD_114542 | JGI IMG/M metagenome (GOLD analysis project Ga0172367, IMG submission 114542) | Freshwater microbial communities from Kabuno Bay, South-Kivu, Congo - kab_022012_10m | ecosystem: Environmental > Aquatic > Freshwater > Lake | place: Democratic Republic of the Congo: South-Kivu...
GTTGTAATTGATTTAGGTGGTAGCTTAATGTACTTTCCGGAATAAGTGCCAACTAAAATACAATTCTCTTTATCTGTTGTTCTGTAAATATCGCCGGAAATGACATTATATTCCGTCGGGGAAATGGCTATGGAATCCGAAAAAGCAGAAGTATTTATAGCAATAACGCTTAACTTTTGTGAATCCTGACTCAGAAATGCTGAAACTTTAAGAGTGGTGTTACTGCCCGAAGTTTCTACTCTGCTGTAACCAGGCTTTATGAAATAAGCGAATTGTTTAAACATGTAATATTTGGTTCCTACTTTAAAGCCATTAGGATTTACCCAGGAGCCGGATGTCCATGGATTTTCCATATCAATAAAATCGCTTCCGGGCCAAATCAACTCCCAAACCAAATAGGCTGAAACATTCTCAATCACCAGTGAATTGAAAATGATTTGAGACAGCGTCAGCCAGTCTTTATCGCTGTACTCAGTTTGCATTTTGGCAATTGCAGGATAGGCAGTGTTTAATACAGTCATGTTTGTTGACATGGTTGCGGGGTCAGTTCCGGTATATAAATGATGTGCGACGGCATAACATTTGGTCATATCCATGTACTTCGTGTAATCGCCCGGACGCCCCGACCAAGCGTTTTCGATTCCGAGAACTTCAGGCCCAATCATTTTGGGATTGATATTCAGGGTAGTTTTGTATTTGTCAATTGTATCGTAAACGGCATTAAAAGCTTTGGCGTACGACGCCACTTTTACATTCTTTGCCAGGATTTTGTCGTAAACGGTCTGCTCGGTGGGCATAAAAATACAACCTTCGTAGCCTGGATTCCAGTTGGGTTCATTTTGAATGCTGATGTATCTGATGTCAATTCCTTTTGCTTTATAATCGAGCAGCGACTTGTACCACCATTTGGCAAAATCGCCATAAACAAAATTTCCGGAGGCATCGGTTGCCAAGGTAGCCATAGTTTCGTCGTTGGCTGGTTTTCCATTGCTCTTGTATTTTCCGGGGGGCGACCACGACGACATCATGATATCAAACGAACTTCTTTTCTTTCCTTCCGAAACAATGGTTTTGGTATCGTTCACTCCGTTATTCGTTCCACCTTCATTCATGTACATATTTCGTGATCGCAAAATACTTAGGCCCAAATCACGGAACAGGTAATCGTAAATCAAAGTACGTTTGGGATGTGAAACCACCCAATTCTCATAGTAGGCAATTGATCCTCCAAATCCATCAATGGTCTGCTTTTTACTACTGGCTTTTACTGTAATCTGCTTTTGCCCGTGCGCAAAACAAACCATCAAAAGTAAGATGAATGTCCCGACGAATTTATTCACAACCAATAGTTTAATCTTCAATAATTTCCTCATTTCCACCACTATTTTTCCTGAATAATCATTTTCTTGCTTCCTGAAAATTTTGATGTTCGTAAAGTGTAGATATAAATTCCTTTACCCAGATTTTTTGGATCGAATTCTACAGTATGAAGTCCGGCGGAATATTCTTTTCCGGCTAACTCCATAACTTCTGCACCAAGCATATTGTACACTTTCAGGGAAACAAAGGTGTTGTTCGGAATCTCAAATGAAATGTTTGTTTTTCTGCTAAAAGGATTTGGAAAGTTTTGTGACAATGCGTAACCATCGCCGGCATTTATTGAATTTAACCCAACAGCCAAAGCATCTTTCTCTCCAAATCCGGTTGGAATAGTGCCAAAACTGGAAATACACAATTTATCAAGCATAGCGCCATCTTCACGATAACCAACCGTGATTTTATGCTGTCCCTTTGTCAAAACAAAACTGGTGATCTTCAACCAGGCCCATCCGCTTGTCGTCAGCCCGTCAACAGCCACAAAGGCACCGTTGTCCAGTTTCATCCAGAATGAATTATCATCGGCCGTCGGACAATTTAATCGGGCATACAGGTTGTAGGTGGTATCTTTGGTTGCTGTAAAAGAGAGGCTGAATAAATCTGCACTTGCCGGGGGTGCTGTAACAAGCGACTGCACACCAGCCTGAACAGTTATGTATTTTTTATTTGAAGCAAGAACATCAGTTACCACATTAAAATTGAGACCGACCGTTGGAGTTACAAAACGCTCGGCTTCAAACCAAAACGATTCGGTTCCTTTAGGATCAGGAACAACAATCGGGTCAACCGGGTCTTGTGGTTCGGCTACTTCAATACCCAATAATGAAAGCATCTTTATGGCATACCGAGTACCAAGTTTCCGGTAACCCGCCGGATTAAAATGCAGGTTGTCGGCTCCATCGGTACACTTGCTCGAAGAAATGACGTATGAATTGGGAACTGTTTGAGGCAATTTTGCGATAATAGTATTCATACTGGCACAAACTCCTCCCTGATCAGCATGAACCACTTCACCCGCCAGGAGTGGCACTTTCGTGGGGTCGAGCCCCAAATCGGCTACCAGGTTATTGTAAACACCTTTCACTTTGTTGGGCCATTGGTTGTCACCCGTATTCGACTCACCCTGATGCAAAAGAATACCTTTGATCACCCCATCGTTCTGTGCCAGTTTTGCCATTTCAACAAGGCGCGCATATGGATTTCCGCTGTATTCGGCAACAATGTTTTTGAACCAGTCTTCGGTAACTGTTGAGAGGTAGGTGCTATAATTGACTTTGTCGAACAGTTCAATTTTGCAGCCGCCAACCGAAACGTTGATTATACCAATTTTGACATTTGCAGGAAGGTTGGCAACCATCGTCCTGCCAAAATAATCGGCTGGTGAAAGTCCTGTCCAGCAACGTGTCAATGGAGGAACAGCCGTGTACCATTTTCCTTTGGTTCTTCCCAGGGTGGAACAATCAACAGCCTCCATAACTTTAAACCGACTGTCAACCGTTTTATCAACAGCCTCAATAGCTCCCGCACCTTCCATATTCGACTGCCCGAAACACAGGTAAATGTAAAAATTCGGATCCTGTGAAAATCCGCTCATCGTTAACAGCATCACGAGCAGTAACAAACTTGTATGTTTTCTTTGCTTCTTCATATTTAATTTTTTCTGAATGCTGGTTTTCCAGTTCCCCACCACTCAAACCATCTAGAATAGTCAACTTCAGGATAGGGACTGATTGTAACATTTGTATTTGCCTCCATATTCCCGAGGAGAAACTTTTCAACAAAGGCTTCCACTTCAGGATACTGATTTTTGGGGAGTTGGCAATGTCTATGACCTGCAACTATTGAAAAACCAAAGCGATCGGAAATACCAAAAGTTTTCCACACCTCGAACGCAGCCCTACAGGAAACATAGCCCGATTCATCGGCAAGCCACACATAATCAGGATTTCCAAGTACCAACAAGGCACGTGGCGCTACCATGGCCATTAACTCGTGATGATCGTAGGGTAATTTGGGTACATCTTTCGAAAATTGAAACATACTTTCCATAAACCAAACATGACTGGTTGCGCCAAGTGTTTCTACTTTTCCAAGAGTTTCAGATACTCGCCAGGCAGCAGCACCGCCCCCACCCGATTCCTGAGCAATGCACAAAGAAATTCGCTCGTCGAACGCAGCGGCAAAAAGTGCCATCTTTCCGGCAAAAGAGCAACCGGTAATTGCCATATGTTTTAAATCGATGGGAAGTTCTTTGGCAACCAGCTCCAAACCATCGATCAAACGACTGACGCCCCACGACCAGGCCGCATAAGCTCCCATATGGGTAAGATGTGGATAAAGCCTGTTGATGGGCTCGTTGCCGCGTTTTTGCTGCCAGGTCATCACCTGTCCAAAATTGAACGGGATTTGAGCAATACCACGACTGGCGAAGATTTCAGCAGGCAAACTGCCCGAACCCCGGCCAATTCCAATCACTGCAGGAAACGGGCCTTTCCCTTCAGGAAGTATAATTTTTGAAGTTCAAACAAGCGTTTTCCCGTTTTCAGTGATTCGTCCGGTAAGTGTATCATTGCTATAACTGGCACTGATGGTATCCGGACGAACAGGCTTTTCGCCTATTTCGTAATGCTGTATTTCCGCGGCAATTTCGGCCCGGCGGCGACTCCAGTTTTTGAATTTTGTTGAACGACCCTTTCCGTCAGACCAGGCAAAAGGATCGGTCAATGGCTCAATAAAGGGCAATTCATCGAGAGAAGGTAAAACAGGTTTTGAAAATTTCGCGCCGGTGTTTTCCTGATCATAAGCAAGCGGTATTTTCTGGGCAGATAAACTAAAGCCCATTGATACAATCAGCAAAAAAGCAAGTACGACACTCCTGCGTCGTTTGCCCTGAGCTAATTTATACCGTCCCTTCATGACCAAAAATCCTATTTCTTTCATTACAAATCGTTTAAAAATAAGCGAATTACATTGTTCCAATTATTTCTGTTCTCATTTATTTACCCTCAATTTTAACCTGTGCTTCCTTTAATCCGGAAGATTTTGCCTTTACTATGATTTTGCCCTTTTCTCCTGCTTTTGTCTGAACAATTGCCAACACCATTCCATTGAAGGCTTCGCGCTGAAGCGAGGCAAACGATCGCATGTTCATCGGGTCTCCATTGTCGGTGGCTACAATTTCACCAGGACCCTCGATACTGAATTCAATAACAGGATTGGAATTTGGTACAACTAAACCGTCGTTATCGGTTATTCTCACGGTAACAAACGACAAATCTTTTCCATCGGCATGAATTTCTGTGCGGTCGGCTGTCGCGTACAGGCTGGTAGCTTCACCAGTTGTCTTCATCACTTCTTCGGCCCATTTGCTGCCATTTTTATACGCAATGGCTTTCAGTTCTCCAGGTTCATATTTCACATCGTCCCATCGCAAACGGTATTCATTTTGCAGCTTCCTCTTTTTCCCCAGCGACTTTCCATTCAGGAATAATTCAACCTCGTCGCCCGAAGTAAAAATATGGACGGGCGTAATTTCTCCAACACGATCCGGCCAGTTCCAATGCGGAAGAATATGAACCATTGGCAATTCGGGCCGCCAATGGGCCTGGTACAACCAGAAGCGGTCTTTTTTGAACCCCGCCAGATCAATAATGCCAGTGTACGAACTTCGTGCTTCGTAATAAGGCGTTGGCTCACCAATATAATCCCAGCCAGTCCAAACAAATTCACCGGCCACAAACGGATGTTTTTCAATTGATCCAAAAACCTTGTCGGCCGAAGAGCCAAAATCAACGGCATAAAGTTCGTATGAACTTACCTGGCAAATCTTCGAATCACCACCACGGCCATCGCGCGTGGGCGAACTGTTGGCCGAAGTTAGCGGAAATAAATAAATACCACGGCTGCTGAAGGCCGAGGCGGTTTCGGTACTTAATATTACTTTTTCAGGAAATTTAGCATGAAACGCATTGTATTGCGCGGCAGTCCTGATGCGATCAGTTCCTTCAAATTCAGGGTCCTGCCTAATTCCTTCGCCCTGATAATTCAAACCAATCAGTTCGGGAACTACCGACAATTCCATATCGGGTTTGGCATAATTCATCCCAAGAGTAGTTGGGCGTGTTGGGTCTTCTTCTTTCACAAAGTCGCGCAAACGTTGGGCGACAGCAGCGCCTTCGGCTCCGGTATATTGTTCGCCAACCTCGTTTCCGAAGCTCCATATAATTACTGAAGGACAATTTCGGTCGCGGCGGATGAAGGCTCGCGTATCCGGTTCCGACCAGTCAGGAAAAATCAGGTGAAAATCGTGGGGTGTTTTTTTGCGTTCCCACGAATCGAATATTTCGTCAATGACCAGAAAACCCATTCGATCTGTTAATTCGAGCAATTCGGGTGCCGGAGGATTGTGCGACATGCGAATAGCATTGCAGCCCATTTCGCGCAAAATCTCCAGTTGGCGTTCGGCTGCCCGGGTATTAAACGCTGCGCCCAATGCACCCAAATCGTGGTGTTGATTCACTCCTTTGATGAAAATGCGCTCTCCGTTTACAAAAATTCCTTTATCAGGATTAAATTCTAACGATCTTATTCCAAACCGTGTTTCATACTGATCGACCGGCTTTCGGTTTTGCGAAACAGTTGTGACAGCCACGTAAAGATGGGGTTGCTGTGTAGGCAGAGGCCCCCACAATTTGGGATTTTTGAGTGTCACCGAACTTTCAACTTTTGTACTCTCACCAGCAGCTATTTTTGCATTCGCACCCGAAAAAGTTGCAACTGCACTCCCTGATTTATTGCCCTTCGTATTGAGTAGAAAAATAGAAGTAGAAACATCAACGTTTGACTCTGTGTTGGAATCGTTGTCTATATTCACTGAAAGTTTAATTTCTGCTGATTCCCTGGTAATTTTTTCTGTTGTAATATATGTTCCCCATTGCCCAACATGAACCGGATTGGTTTTCACCAGCCAAACATTGCGGCAAAGCCCGGCACCAGGATACCAGCGAGCTGAATGATTGGGATTGTCGATGCGGATGGCCAGTTGATTTTCACCGCCAAATTTGATAAACGGAGTCAAATCGAGCCTAAAGGAGTTGTATCCATAAGGCCAGCCACCAACCAAATTTCCATTCAGCCAAACAATTGAGTAGGACATGGCTCCATCAATATCGAGAAAGATTCTTTGGCCTGCATCGGATGCGGGAATGTCGAGTTTTTTGCGGTACCAGGCTACCCCATTGACCGGCAATCTGCCCATTCCGCCCCCAACTTCCGAATTCCATCCCGTCTGGAAAGGTCCTTTTATGGCCCAGTCGTGCGGCAGATTTACTTTTTCCCATGAACTGTCATCGAAACTATCCTGAACAAATAGAAAATCTCCTCCGGGATTCCCCTCCGGACGAACATGCCGTTTCGAAATATCTTTGATGAAATCGTTTCCTGAAGGCAATATCCAGGATTTTAAAACTTGCTGACGGGCTTCCACCAAAATAGCTTCGGTGGGTTTGGCATCGGCCACCTTGTTTTCGGTATTGTTGGTTATCTCAGGGCGAACATCATAAATAAGTTTGTCTGCTTTATCCGAAGATTCGTATTTATAAAAACGCCAGCCTTCGTTGATTGAAATTCGTTTTCTGGAAGAATTTAAATGTTGTCCATCAACTGAATGGAACAAAATCAGGAAAAAAATGAGAATTAAAATTTTATACATTCCTAATTATGAATAAAAGTTACGGCTAATTCGTCTTGCTTTAAAATCGGAAGTGAAATTAGCGAAGACTTTAATGTAAAGAGTACAAAAACACGATTTTTGACTTATTTTTTTGCAGCTATTTTCGCCCTGTCAACTAATGAAAAAGCTACTTTTACCATTTCATGTAATATTTGTGTTATAATGGCTCAGACGGTTCACCTGCTCATCATGTACACTATGCTGGTACTGACCCTTTTGTTGTTTCACAAGGGGAGAAAGCATCCGCAAAGTCTGATGCTGGCAATATACGCTTCGGTTGAAGTGCTGACTAACGGATTAAACAGTCTGACCCTTTCTTCAGGAAATGATTTTTTTGACCGTTTCCCATTTTCACACTTCATCTACAAGCCAATTTATTGTCTGTGGGTTCCACTGTTTTACTTCTATTTCCGAAGTAATCTTTCGCCCGACTTTAGAATAACAAAAAAACACTGGCCACATTATCTTCCATCGGCGCTGTTTTTATTCTCATTTCTATTCATCTGGGTTTTGAAAGGAAATCATTACATCTGGGAAAACCTTTACAATGAAGGTTCACTGATTTACAATGCAGCCTATGCCGTTGATGCCACAGTAAAAATACAGTACCTGATCTACAACTTCCTAATGATCAAATTTTTATTACGGTACGAACAGGATTTTTTGCTTCAAAAACAGGAAATCACTTCTATAGGAGCAGATATCCGCTGGCTTCGATTTATAGTTTACGGGTATGCTTTGGGGAGTCTGGGCGGCATTTTGCTCTTCGTTTCAGGTTTATTCAACAGCCCGGCAACATCAATGATTAATATCCTGAGCATCACGTATTTTTTTCTGTTCTTCTTCGCCATTTTTTACTATACAATTACCCAAAAATCTTATACCGGTGAAGTAAAGCAAAAAGGCATATTACCTCCAGAAGATGAGATGAAAGCGTTGATGGACAAAATTGAACAGGCCATTCTCGAGAAAAAGATGTTTCTAAACCCTGAATTGAATCTGCAACAATTGGGTACGGAACTTAACGAGAAGGAAAGGAACATTTCGCAGGCTATAAACGCAATTAAAAAACGTAACGTAAACGACTACATTAACTCGCTTAGAATTGAATATGCGTGCCAGCTGCTTGTTTCGGAAAGGAATAAACCGATTTTTGAAATCATGTACGAGTCGGGTTTCAGCACAAAAGGCGCATTTAATCTGGCCTTTAAAAAAATTACAGGAAAAACACCCACCCAATACCGCGAAGAAAAAGTTGTCAACTAAATACGATTTTACTTCGATTCAAGGAATAACCGCCCCTGCCAGGTATTTCGCTCCTCCAGCAATTTTTCGAGTTTGGCTGTAAATTCAAAGTTTTTCAAACCCCAGCGCGGCGCCACCAGCAATTCGTCGGGTGCCTCGCTCACAAAACGCTCAACCACAATCCGGGGATTCAGCAATTCAAGGTATTTTACGCACACATCAAGATAATCGTCCACCGAAAACATACAGAATTGTTCCGGCTCGCTCAGATATTCCTTGTACATGCGTGTTCCTTTATGTATTTGCAATTGATGCAGTTTCAGGTTTTCGACCGGAAGTTTTGAAATGATTCGCGCCTGGGTGAGCCAATCGGTTTCAGTTTCGCCCGGCAATCCCAAAATCAAATGCGCACAATTGTGAATGTTTCTTTTGGCAGTTTCTTCAATTGCCCAAACCGACTCTTCAAAACTGTGCCCTCTGTTCATTTTGTCGAGACTGGCATTCAAATGCGATTCAATCCCAAATTCGAGCATGATGTAGTGTTCAAGCGCCAATTCCTGAAGGTAATCCAAAAGCTCTGCCGTTAAACAATCGGGACGGGTAGCAATCACCAATCCAATAACTTCGGGATGAGCCAGCGCCTCCTCATAAAGCAATTTCAGGTTTTCAAGCGGTGCATATGTGTTACTGTAAGCCTGAAAATAGGCCAGGTATTTCATCGAATTGTATTTTCGCGAAAAAAACGCGATACCTTCCTCCAATTGAGTGTTCACACTCTTTTCGAGATGACAATAAGCCGGCGAAAAGGTTTGATTGTTGCAATATGAACATCCACCTGTTCCTCGTGTACCGTCACGATTGGGGCAGGTAAAGCCGGCATCAACCGATATTTTCTGTACCCGCCCATTAAATTTCTTCCTGAAGTATCCGGAAAAATCATTGTATCGTTTATCGCTTTCCCATTGAAATCTGCTCATCAGAAGGTCATGATTTGGAAAACAAAAGTAGCTGTATTTCGATTTTTCACACGCTTAACTCAACTTATTTCAGGAAGAAATACGACTTCCACAACTGTTTTAAACTATGGAATATCAAGTCAAACAAGGACTCCGGAACTATTTTATTCAAATCTCAGGTAACTTCACCAACAACAAAAACCACACAATCAACAACTTGAACACCTTCTACAATTCAAAAATTGTTAAAAACTAGTTTATAACTTTTGTCGCCACCAACCAGTTTGGTGATTATTTCTTCAGCCCGATTTAATAATTTTAAGAAACGATAAAAAGCTGTTATGCTAAAACCTGAAGATCTCAGCCAGATTAAGGAAAGAGGGATAAGCCCTGAGACCATCGAACAACAACTGCAAAGTTTCAAAACCGGTTTTCCATTCCTCCGGATAACCCAACCCGCAGGCATAGGGTGTGGCCTTATTCTTCTTAACAACGATGAAATCCACGACAATATTTCTGTATTCGATGAAGCAATTTCACACGGATTAAAGCCGACCAAGTTTGTACCAGCGTCAGGGGCGGCAAGCCGCATGTTCAAATCGTTGTTTGGGGCACTCGATAACCTTGAAAAAGGACAACCGGCGGAAGAAGTTTTAACCGACCGCGAAGTGGCACTCTTTAAGAATAACCTTGCCCGGTTTGCTTTTTACGACGATTTAAAAACTAAATGTGCAGCAGAGAATATTGATATTGAAGATGCTACTATCGGAAAGATTCTGGAACTGCTTTTGACGGAAAAAGGACTAAACTATGGCAATTTACCGAAAGGCTTGCTTAAGTTTCATGCCTATCCAACGGTGACAAAAACTTCGATGGAAGAACATTTTGTTGAAGGGGCGCTATACTCAAAAGATTCCAGAGGAAATGTAAACCTTCATTTTACGGTCTCTCCCGAACATCTTTCGGCTTTCGCTGAGCATGTTGAATCAATCAAACCAAAATACGAACAACTTTTTGAAGTCAGTTATCAGGTGAGTTTTTCGATTCAAAAACCATCGACCGACACGCTGGCCGTAACTCCCGACAACGAGCCGTTCAGAAATCCGGATGGATCACTACTTTTCAGGCCAGCCGGTCACGGAGCTTTGCTCGAAAACCTCAATGATCTGGATGCCGACCTTGTTTTCATTAAAAACATCGACAACGTGGTTCCCGATCATTTAAAAGAACCCACGGTCAACTATAAGAAAGCACTTGCCGGATTATTGCTGAAACTGCAAAAACAGATTTTCCATTATCAGCAACTACTCAACGAGCATCATCCGGCAACGCTCGAAAGTGCTTTTTATGCAGAGGCGGCCAACTTTCTGGAAAATATCCTGAACATTACTCCGCCAAACAACCAGTATTACAGCGAAAAAGAAGAGCTTTACCATTATTTCAGGGAAAAATTCTTCAGGCCAATCCGTGTTTGCGGAATGGTTAAAAACCTGGGAGAGCCGGGTGGAGGACCATTTTTTGCTCAAAATAGTGACGGCTCTGTTTCACTTCAAATTGCCGAAAGTTCGCAAATTGATTTTCAGAATGCTGAACAGACTGCTTTGGCTCGGAGTGCAACGCATTTCAACCCGGTTGATCTGGTCTGCGCCTTTAAAAATTATTCAGGAGAAAAATATAACCTGCCCGATTTCAGAGATGCGGAAACTGGATTTATATCGCTAAAATCTCAGAACGGAAGAGAACTGAAAGCTCAGGAACTGCCGGGTTTGTGGAATGGCGCCATGTCGGACTGGAACACAATTTTTGTTGAAGTTCCGCTCGAAACTTTTAACCCGGTAAAAACAGTGACCGATCTTTTAAGAAAAGAGCATCAACCTAAATGATGAATCAAATCGAAAAGTATTCTTAAATTTGCAATCTTTAATGAGAATATATGAACGAAGACGCAAGAGATAATTTTGAAGAAGACGATTTTGAAGAAGCGGTAGCTCGCTTTCGAAAAATGGTAAAGTCGAACACTTCAAAATATTTCGATGTATTTGAAGTGGAGGGAATCGTTGACCATTTTCTCGAAGATGGCCGAATAAAACTGGCTAAAAAGGCAGTTGAAACCGGTCTTAAATTGCATCCTGCATCGGTA
>Ga0172367_10008521_pt1 | contig 11448 bp, 11 predicted proteins | sample Lak10m_FD_114542 | JGI IMG/M metagenome (GOLD analysis project Ga0172367, IMG submission 114542) | Freshwater microbial communities from Kabuno Bay, South-Kivu, Congo - kab_022012_10m | ecosystem: Environmental > Aquatic > Freshwater > Lake | place: Democratic Republic of the Congo: South-Kivu...
CCTCCGCAGTAATTTTTTAAACAGCTTCTAAGGGTAAAGCTATCCTGTGTTTCAGATGCCCGGATCATACATTCAACTCCGGGGTGAAACTTGAATTCTCGGCAATCGGCATGCTGACTCAGGATTGTGACAAACGTCATTACTCCTTACCCTCAGCCTGATCCACTATCCATTCCGAGAACGCCAATGAACTGGTAAACGCCGGCGATATGGAGTTGAGTACATGCAATGAATCCGGCGTCCGTTCGATGATGTAGTCCATCTCCAGTGATCTTGTTTTTGTGTTGACCAGTTGTGGGCGTATACCCACCTTGTCACACGGCACCAGATCATCCGCCGCCAGCTCTGACATGAGTTTACGGGCAGCCGCAACAAAATATGGCTTGAGATATTTCATGATTTCGGTATGCACCAGCAGCCGGAAATTCTGCTTGTTCTCCAAATACATGCCTATGAGTTCCGTTCCGATTTTCAGGCTTTCACCCAATTCCATACCCTTGAATATGCCGTAATTTTCACGTCCGAAAGCAGGGATCGCAGTCGGCCCAACGTAGACTTCTCCGCTGATCACCCGAGTCAAATGAACTCCAAGAAAGGGTAAATCAATGTCGGGAACAGGATAGATATTACTGCGGACGAGGTGGTTTTTCTCCGTACGCAGCTTGTAATAGATGCCTTTGAACGGCACCAGGGTGTAGTCTTCGCCCAATCCGAATCGATTGGCGACAAGGTCTGCACTGGCCCCCGCGCAATTGTATAAATAACCGTAGGAGTACGTTCCATTGCGGATTTTTACGAATCTTGATTCTGGCGACACTTCCAGCAACGGCGCATTGAATTCGAACTTTACTCCAGCATTCTCCAGCAACTCCCGCAACTTCCTGACGACTGCTTTGCTATCTATTACCGCGGTATCCGGGCTATAAATACCCGCCTTATATGGAGTTGCATGTGGCTCGATTTCCCTGATGCCTTTTTCATCCAGCCGTTCCGCATTGATGCCATTCTCGCGGGCGTTCTTCAACAGGCGCTCTACTGTCGGGAGATCACGTTCCGATGTGGCAATGATGACCTTGCCGGAGCGGTTGCAGGCAATCCCATGTTCGGCAGCAAATTCGCGCATCCGGGCTGCCCCAGTCGAGCACACCTTTGCCTTGAGGGTACTGCTGCCATAGTAAATACCGGAATGCATGACACCGCTATTGCGCCCACTGGCGTGCATGCCAACATCGGATTCTTTTTCAAGAATGACGATGCGTGCTGCCGGATGACGTTTTTTCAGTTCGCGCGCGACCGTGAGGCCGACAATGCCGGCCCCAACAATCAAATAGTCGCAGGTTTGTGCCACCGCAAAATCCCGTTATACATTGCCGTAACGGGTATTCTTGATCATGGTGTAGCCCTTGATCAAATCGGCAATGCCGGCATCGAGAGAATGTGCGGTCTTGAAACCGGTCGCCTCGATCTTGGCATTGGAAACGATGTAGTTGCGCTGATCCGGATCCTTGCCGACGGCAGCTTCCGGAAAAATGAAGTCGGGAACCTGCTTCTTGATTGCCAGGCACAGTTCCATCTTGGAAACATTGGCCTCTGACAGACCGACGTTATATATCTGTCCCTTCATCTTGTCGAAATTGGCAATTCCGTGCAGAAAGGCACGGGTCACGTCGCGCACATGGACATAGTTACGCTTGAAGTGCGGCTCGAACAACACTACAAATCGGTCGTAGACGGCACGATAGGCAAAGTCGTTAACCAGCAGATCGATACGCATGCGCGGCGACATGCCGAACACCGTGGCCAGACGGTAGCTGATGGTATTGGCGTGCTGCATCAGCTCTTTCTCGATCTTGACCTTTTCGATGGCGTATTGGGAGATTGGGCGTAGCGGAGATTCTTCGGTGCAGAAATTGTTTTCATCGCCGGTACCGTAAGCGCTATTGGTGGTGGGCATCAGCACCCACTGATCCTTGCTCAGGTTTTTAACCATCATGATGATGGCATCATGATTGACGGTCGAAGCACCTATGGGGTCTTTTGCGCAAAGCGGTGCGCCAACGTAGGCGGCTAGCGGGATGATGATATCGGCTTTCTTCATCAGCGGGAGCATGACATTTTCCAGACGGATGTCGCCGCGCACAATATTGAAATTGGGATGATGGCAAACATGGTTGAGGCTGCTCTGGCCATACATAAAATTATCGACCACCGTCACCTTGTGGCCAGCCTCGAGCAACGCAGGAACCATGGTGGAACCAAGGTAGCCAGCGCCACCGGTAACAAGAACGTTATGAGTCATGCTAAATCCCTCTATATATTCAATCTATTGAAATAATTCCGCTTCCACGCAGCCGCAAAGTGTGTGCCCAAGAACAATGTGTAGTTCCTGGATGGTGGCTGTCTCCTCGCCGCTGGCAATAATGCAATAATCCGCCAGCGCTTTGACTTTGCCGCCATCCTTGCCGGCAAAAACGATACTTTTTACCCCCATCTTCCGGCATTGCTCCAGGGCGCGAATGATATTCGATGAGTTGCCGGAAGTGGTAATTCCCAGAAACACGTCTTCCAAACGCATCTTTCCGGCGATCTGGCGTGCAAACAACTCGTCATAGCCGTAATCATTGCCGATGGCAGTCAAAATGGAGCTATCCACCGTCAGCGCCTCTGCCGGCAATGGCGCCCGGTCACGCGCCAGTTTACTGACAAATTCGGCGGCGATATGCTGCGAATCCGCCGCCGAGCCCCCATTCCCCGCGATGTAGATACGACCGCCCTTGCGATAGGCAGAAACCAGCATAGCCACGGCTTCCTGGAAAATCCCGTGCTGCTCGACGTTCTTCAGGAACTGCTGCTTGGCCGCAATGGAGACGTTCAGATTGTTTACCAGTTGCTCAGCGTAATTCATCTCTTATCTCGATCCGTTCATTCCCGATCACAGTAGCGGCGCGTCGGTAATCGTCAGGCACACCAATGTCAATGAATTTGCCTTTATACACCATGCCGCAAAGTTTTTTGCCGGATTGTCGGCAATGGCCAAACAGATCATCTTCCAGAGACAGCTTATCGCCCGCTTGCCAGGGCAGCCCATCGAACAGGCTGCGATTCATCAGATACACGCCGCCATTGGCAAGCTGGCTGGCGCCGGGCTCTGACTTGAACGAGACAATGGTGCCGTCAGCATTTAACTGGACACCCATATAGCGATCGTTATTCTCCACCTCGAACAACCCCACGGTGACCGTCGCGTCTTGCTCTTGGTGGAATCTGCTCAATGACGCCAGATCCACCTCGAAAAAAGTATCGCCATTCATCGCCAGGAACGGCTCATCGCCCTTCAGCTTTTGCACCGCCAGCAACAAACCGCCGCCGGTACCCAATGGTTTTATTTCCTCGGCATAAGCTACCTCGCAGCCGCGATAATTGTCGCCGAAATGCGACATGATCCGCTCGCGCCGAAAACCCACCGACAATACGAAACGCGTCACACCCTGCGCGATCCAGTAGTCCATCTGGTGTTCCAGGAACGGCCTGCCGTTGATCGGCGCCATCGGCTTGGGCAAGTCCGGCACGGTATCGCGCAAGCGCGTTCCCAAGCCTCCGGCAAGTATGATGGCCTCTCTCACCGATGTTTACACGGCATTAATGATCGCACAGATATCGTCCACTTCCTCATCTTTCAGGTCGGGGAAATTGCCGATATAAAAACCGTAGAAATGGATATGATCGGTTTCCGGAAACTCCTTGTAATGGCTGTCAGGAACAATGCCTTTCAAGTACGGTTGACGCACCTGATTGCCGCCACCGGCGCTGCCACGACGGAATTCCACACCCTCAGCGCGCAGCTTTTGCATCAAGCGCTCGACCAGTGCATCGTCCGACTCTTTGAGGACGAGGTTGAACGCGTAATTGCTACACCCCTCCATCTTGAAATCGGTGCGATATTTCTGGGGGTCGATCTTCGACAGGAAGCGCTTTAGATTATGGTTGCGACGTGCCACATTCTCGTCCAGCCGCTTCAACTGGCTACGCCCCATGATGCCGCCGATCTCGGTATTACGCACGTTGTAAGCCGGATAAGCGAAAATGAAATCCGGGTTGAGGTCGGGCCAGGATTTCTGGAACGATTCGCGTACTGCAGGATCATTCGCCTCGCGTACCATGCCGTGCGAACGCAGCATGCGGATCTGCTGGTAAACCTCTGGGTCGTTGGTGCAGACCATGCCACCCTCGATGGTGCTCATGTGATGGGCATAGTAATAGGAAAAGTTGGAAATCCAGCCTATGCTGCCCGCCTTCTTGCCGTTATGCGTCGCGCCATGTGATTCGCAGACGTCCTCGATCAGCGGAATATTGCGCTTCTTCAGTTCCGCGATCAGCTCATCGGTCAGGCCGTCGAAACCCTGCACATGGGTGAGGAACACCGCTCGCGTCTTGTCATTGAGCTTTTCGATGATTTTCCTGGAATCCATCGCCAGCGATTGCGGGTCGATATCGACAAACACCGGGGTAAAACCGTTTTGCAGCACCGAAGCCACATCGGAAATCCAGGTCAGCGGCGGCACGATAACCTCGCCGCCTTCCGGATGGCGGATTTTCAGAACGGCCATGGTCAACAAATTGGCCGATGCGCCGGAATTGATAAACACGCTGTATTTCACGCCCAGCCAGTCCGACCATTCCTGCTCGAAGGCGCGCACATTGGCACCATGAGTAAGTATAGGGTCGTCCTGTTTCAAATGCTCGATCACGGCATCCAGGTCTTCACGCAGGATGTTGTTGCGCATCAACGGAAATTTCATGTTGCTCCCTGTTTTTCTTGAGTCAAAATCAGCCCGGCAAGTTTTCAGGGCTCTTTCAGCATCAGGCTTCGCAGCCTATTGGTAACGGCTATTGCGCCTATGCCTGCCGCCTCGTGAATCGATTCGCGCGAGCCGAGTTCGAACCTGTACCGGTTATCCAAGCCACAAGCAACGACACGAACCGGCAAACACCGTTCGGAGACAAGGCTCAATATCAGCGAGTCCAGCCCTCCCCTAGCGCGGAAACCCTCTTCCATAGTCAGTACGGTTTCATATTGCGCCAGGGTGGCGGCAAGGGCATCGGCGTCATACCCGCTCAGGTCGAAAATATCCAGCAAGCCTGCATGAGCACCTTCTGCAGAAAGGCTATCCACAGCATTCATGGCAACGTGCGTCATATACCCTGTAGAAACCACGCAAACACCGCTTCCCTGTCTGAACTGGGTAAACCCCCTGGAAAAATCGGGATTAGTTCCGTCCGGATAGAGCTGGGGTAAAAGCTGGGCGTCAAGGCGGACATATTTTATTCCGGAAGATTCCAGGCAGGGCACTACCATAGTCTGTGCTATTTTCCAGTCGGCCGGCGAGAGCACTCTCATGTTAGGCAACAGACGCATGATGGTGAGATCTTCGTAGCACTGGTGGGTTGGGCCGGACACTACATAACTGTAGCCGGCGCCCACACCGATCAGCGTGACGTTCATGGGTCTGACTTCGGAAAGCAAGGCCAGATTGACTCGGGTCTGCTCATAGCAACGCATGGTGATAAAGGGAGCAATTGCGTAGGCAAATACCTTATAACCTTCCAGCGCAAGCCCAGCAGAGACATTGATCAGGTTCTGCTCGGCAATTCCCACATTGATAAAACGATCCGGAAAATCCGAGCGTATCTTATCTAGCACGGGAGAGCCAAAATCCGCGGAAACAAAAAAAACGTCGCGATCCCGGCCCATGGCGTCATGCACTGCCACAAGCATGGTATCCCGCATTGCTTTCGTAGGGTTCATGGTGGGTGCATTCATGCCGGTGGCTGCTCCAGCAATTGCTCGATCAGTTCGGGCTTGATGGCGGTGACATGCGATAAGGGAGCCCCGGCAAGTCCCGGCACTCCTTTGCCTTTCACCGTATTGACGATCACAGCTCTGGGCTTCCCAGATTTATCCTCTCTGCTTTCGGCAAGAACCCGATAAATTTCTCCTACGGAATGTCCGTCGGCAACTTCATAAGTGGCCCAGCCAAACGCATCGAACTTGCTGCGGAGGGAACGATGGGTCACGATTTCATCGGTTGGGCCAAGCATGCCGATCCGGTTGTTATCCACGATTACCACCAGATTATCCAGACGGTGATGGGCCGCAAACATGAATGCCTCCCAGTTCGAGCCTTCGTGCAACTCACCATCACCGGTAACGACATAGACGATCTGATCCATGCCGCGTCGTTTGAGCGCCAATGCCATGCCGGCACCCACACCGGCACCGTGGCCCAGGGAACCATTGATGGTTTCGTACCCGGGAATGACGGGGTCGGGAATCCCCCCCAGAAAACTGCCCTCCTGGCATACCCGCTCCAACTCGTCCAACGCGAAATAGCCCAGATCAGCAAGGATAGGGTACATACACAGCGAGCCGTGCCCCTTGCTGATGATGCAACGGTCTCTATCTTTCCAGCGAGGGTTTGTTGGATTCTGGCGCAGAAACCCGCCGTAATAAAGCACCACAAATATTTCAACCGGGGACAGGGACGAAGCTACGCGGGTTTCAGGGGAACGCCGATGGATCTTTAGGGTTTCCTCCCATACCCAACGTGCCTTGCCTGAAAGTTGCGTACACGTCTTTTCGTCAAGTTGTGTCACGTTCCTTCCTTTTCAGGCGTCCTGGCCCGCATTAGCCTTTGATATTTTCTGTTGCAAATACCAACGGTAGGTTTCCTGAATTCCTTCTCTCAGTGATGTCTGGGGGATCCATCCCAGTGCCTTCATTCTTGAACTGTCCAGCAATTTGCGCGGAGTGCCGTCCGGCTTGGATGTGTCCCAGCCAAGCTGGCCTTGATAACCTACCACCTCCGCGACCAACTCGGCAAGCTCGCGAATCGACACATCCTCACCCGGGCCTACATTGATGGGCATTTCCACATTCTGCAAATCACCCTGTAATAAAATCAGGCTGGCATTCACCAGATCATCGGCAAACAGGAATTCACGCCTTGGCGAACCGGTACCCCATAGGACTACCTGCTCATCCCCTCGCTCCCTGGCTGCGTGAAAGCGATTGATCAACGCCGACAGCACATGCCCGGCGGCAGGATCAAAGTTGTCGTTGGGTCCATAGACACTGTTGGGAATCATGGGGATAAAACGCCCTTGTCCATACTGCTCATTGTAGGACAGGCACATCTGTATCCCGGCCAATTTTGAAATAGCGTAAGCGATGCTGGTGGGTTCCGGTTTTCCGGTAAGCAACTGCTCTTCATTCATGGGTTGCGAACATTCACGAGGATACATGCAGGATGAACCAAAAAAGACCAGCCGCCGCACCTGGAATTCCAGTGCGGCCTTGAATACATTTAACTGGATATCAAGATTCCGGGTAATGAAATCACCCGGGAATGTCTTGTTCTCCATAATGCCACCAACCTTGCCCGCGGCTAAAACGACATACTCGGGGCGTTCCTGGCGAAAAAAATCAAACACGGCGGCATGGTCGGAAAGTTCCAGTTCGGACCGGGGACGCGTGATCAGATTCCGATAGCCCTGAGCCTGGAGGCGGCGCATGAAGGCCGAGCCAACCAAGCCACCATGGCCTGCCACGAATACGCGCGAGTTCTTGTCCATGCCGTTCATAGGCCTTGCGGCTGATACAGTACCACCCGGCTACCACTGTTTTCAAAACGAAATGGGACATGGATCAAATGATTGAGGGCCTCCCTGACCTTTGCCTGAAGTTCCGGCTGGACAAAGAAAACCACGAAACCGCCTCCCCCGGCACCCAGCAATTTACCCCCGATAGCGCCGGCTTTCTTCGCCGTCTCATATATCTGGTTGATTGCCGGAGTGGAAACCTTATCGGAAAGACTGCGTTTGTATTGCCAGTTCTGGTCGAGCAACCAACCGATCTCCTCAATCGGAGAATTACTCTGCAACGTGGTAATCGCCTCCTGCGCCATTTCTTTCATCAAGTGCAATTCGGCGGTACGTGACTTGATATTATCGATCTTGGACTTGGCAATCTCCGAGGCAATCCTGGAGAACCCGGTAAAAACCAGCATCAGATGGTTCTGGAATTCCTCCAGGCGTTCCTGCTGCAGGATAATAGGATCCACCTTGAAAGAACCGTCGCGTAAAAATTCGATGCGGTTGAACCCACCATAGGCAGCAGATATCTGGTCCTGGGAACCGACATTTTCCTTGATCAGCTTCTGCTCGATGTGTATGGCTTTGCTGGCAAGTTCTTCATTGCTAATATACTTGCCGTTAAGCGCCATCAAGGCATTCAGCAGGCCTACCGTAAAGGAGGAACTGGAACCCAGTCCCGAGCGCGCCGGCAGGTCCCCATCATGATGCACCTCGAGGCCCTGCCCGCATGTCATATATTCAAGCACGGTGCGTACCGAAGGGTGCTCTATCTGGTCGATGGATTTACAGTTCTCTATTCTGGAATAGACAATGCGGTAATTGTGTTCAAAAAATGGCGGAAGATAACGACAACTGATATAACAATACTTGTCGATTGTGGTCGCCATGACGATCCCTCCATGCTCTTCATACCATGCGGGGTAATCGGTACCACCACCAAAGAAGGAAATCCTGAAAGGTGTACGGGTAATAATCATTTTAGGTTTTCAATCGCCCAATATTTTTCTGTTTAGTTTGATGCTCGCCATATCCTGAACGTTTTTTCTTTCCTGTTCACCGAATTTTCTTTCGACCAGATCAAGATATGCGGGGTTGGTGAAATATTTCTTCCATGCATCATCCCTAAACCCAAGTACCTGGGCAGAACTGATATGCTTGGTCGGCAACGGCTGGCTCTCATAGGCCAGAAAAGCGTAGCCCTCGTAGGAATCCGGCAAGGCCCAACCGTTCTTTTTCGCGATATGGTACATGGGGCTGCCCGGCAAAGCCTGGCACGGGTACATGTTGGCCATCTCGGTATTGAGTTCCAGAGCCAGATCCAGAGTCTCCTGCATGGTTTCCAAGGTGTCCTCCGGGAAACCGAAAATATAGTTGCTGATAATATTGATGTCGGATTCATTGATCATATTGCATACGTCGCGGATATTGACTTCCTTGAACGAGCCCTTGGACACTTCCTGGCGCACCATCTGGTTACCAGCCTCGATACCTAGCGCAAGCCAATTAACCCCTGCCCGTTTGAATAATTGCAGATAATCGTGCCGCACCGTATCAACCCGGGAATAGGTCCACATATTGAAGCCAAATTCACGCTCGATAACCTGTTGAAGGACAGGCTCGTAATATTTGCGATTGAGAAAAAACATCTCGTCGCTGATACGCAGGGTACGCACGCCCAGATTGGCAAGTTTTTCCATTTCGCGAGCCACCCATTGCGGACTCCAGAAGCGCATGCCGCGCGAATCGGCTGCATTGATTCCTTCGCCGTTATCGACCCTGTTAACAACATTAATCATGCAGAAGTCACAGCCGAAGTTACAGCCCAGCGATGTGTAGATGGCCGCAAACGGCGTGCGCTTGCCGTGGTCGAACTCCGCGTGCCAGAAGTGCGCACGGTAGAGATCGAGCGGCTTTTCCCTGTAAGGAAGCAAATCCCACGCATACCCCGGCATATCCTCATCCATTCGTTCTTGCGGAACGACACTTTGCGGCGGATTAAGCGTCGGGATCGGAAACCCGGCGGGACCTTTTTTCTTGTAGCCTATCCCCCGGATTTGTGCCAGATCCCCGTCGAGATTGCTCTTCAATAAATTATGGAGCGCGTACACCCCTTCGTTGAGCAGCACGATGTCTACACAATCGTGCGACAACACATCCATCGGCAACGCACTGGTATGCGAGCCCACAAAACATATGGGGTACTCGGGATGGGATTGCTTGAGTGCCCGGGCCAAAGCCAGCGCACCTATCATGCTGGTCGTCCCGGAATTTGGGTTCTGTCCGTAGACAACCATCACGACCAGACGCGGGTCTACGTCAGTTACCCTCCGAACAGCCTCGTCCAACCCGAGTCTCTCGGCATCGGTATCCAGAATACCGACCCCGAAGCCTTTGGAACGGCAAGATTCGGCAAGCAACAAGGACCAGGTCGGCGGTTCTATGGCCGAGTAGACTTTAGCCAAGTCCTGATAAGCCTTGGCTGACGAATTAGGATTTACAAAAAGGACATCCAGCTTTTTTGACATTTGATGGTGAGTTCTGAAATCAGGCTAAATAATCTGTGAGCGCCACACGGTATCGAATACCGATGCAACGCGTGCGGTTTCCAAAGATAATGAAATGACTATCGTATAAACAATGGAATTTAACATTTAGGGCGTATAAAGTCGATCCCGCCAGTCTCTCAATCCGCCCGTCCGTAATATTCCCGGTACCAGGTGACGAACCGCCCGATGCCTTCCTCAATGGAGGTTGCTGGTTTGAAGCCTACATCGCACACCAGTTCGTCAACATCGGCGAAGGTTTTCGGCACATCGCCAGCCTGCATTGGCAGGAGATTCTTTTTCGCGGTTTTCCCCAGGTGTTTCTCCAGCACCCCAATCAGGTACATCAGGTCAACCGGATTGTTGTTGCCTATATTGTAGATTTTGTACGGAGCGCTACTGGTACCGGGATCGGGATCGTCACCACTCCATGTCGGGTTGGCTTGAGGTACTCGATCCAATACTCGCAGTACCCCTTCGACGATATCGTCGATGTAGGTGAAATCGCGCTGCATGTTGCCATGGTTGAACACGTCAATGGGCCTGCCTTCCAGGATGGCTTTGGCAAACAGGAACAGTGCCATATCCGGCCTGCCCCACGGCCCATAGACTGTAAAGAAGCGCAGGCCGGTCGTCGGTAGCCCGTACAAGTGGCTGTAGGTATGCGCCATCAGTTCATTGGCTTTTTTGCTCGCCGCATAGAGACTGATGGGATGATCGACGTTGTGGTGTACCGAGAATGGCATTCTGGTGTTGGCGCCGTAGACCGAACTGGAAGAGGCGTACACCAAGTGCTCCACGGCGTGATGCCGGCAGCCTTCGAGTATGTTGACGAAGCCCAGCAGGTTGGAATCGACATAGGCATAGGGATTCTTCAGCGAATACCTGACGCCTGCCTGGGCAGCCAGGTTGACTACGCGCTGTGGCTTGAATTTGGCAAACACTTCCTCCATTGCCGCCCGGTCATGGATGCCGATACGGACTTCGGTAAAACCTGGATTGCGTTTAATCCGTTCCAGCCGTGCTTCTTTCAGGCGTACATCGTAGTAGTCGTTGACGTTGTCCACGCCAATCACTTCATCGCCACGCCCCAGCAGCCTGAGTGCCAAGTGGTTACCTATAAAGCCGGCAGTGCCTGTTACGAGAACCTTCATCCGTTACAGACGACCATCAGTCTGGCTAGCCGGGAACAGGTATTTAACGTCGTACAGGATGGAAGCCGTCTTAGCGTAGGAACGAATCCTGTCCAGCC
>Ga0172367_10008522_pt1 | contig 11446 bp, 14 predicted proteins | sample Lak10m_FD_114542 | JGI IMG/M metagenome (GOLD analysis project Ga0172367, IMG submission 114542) | Freshwater microbial communities from Kabuno Bay, South-Kivu, Congo - kab_022012_10m | ecosystem: Environmental > Aquatic > Freshwater > Lake | place: Democratic Republic of the Congo: South-Kivu...
AATAAATCTACAGGTCCCCCAGCTACATCTTCACTTGCTGTTATATTACTAAAATCAAATGTTAATGAAGTATCTAAAGATGCAGAAAAAGTAAATGCACAAGGATCTATTGGTGGTTGAAATGATCCACTCAATACACTTGCTATAGTATCTGGAATAATTGGTCCTAACATTTGAATATTACATTCACCTGTAGTTAAGTTATAATCATTAATTGCTCTCAAGTGATAATAATTACCTCTAAATTCAGCTATATCATTTAACTCTAATTCAAAATAATCAGCTAAAGGAATTACGGCTGTTGCATTTACTAAACGTGTTCTTGGATTGTATAATAATTCTAAGTATTTGTTCCAATATTCATTTACTAAATTTTCTGTTGGTGTTGTACCCCATACTGTTTCTTCATTATTGAATAATAATGATCTGGCGTTTAATTGTGGATAAATTGATGCTGTACCTGCTACACTACCAGTTGAGTAATTATCAAAATATGGATATGATGTTAATAATTTTTGAGTTACTGAAGATGTGTCAGGTAAATTATATCCTTCTATAAAGTAATCAGGTGCATTTATTAATCCATTAAAAAACATTATACGTGGAAGTACTCTAGTTGGAGTAAAATTCTGATCTGATATATAGTAAGGAATGTAAACTGGAAATTGACTTCCTGACACTACATCAATTCCACCAGGAGTACAATCACCTAATTCATAAAATTCCCAAGTATAAGAACCACCAATACTGTATTGATCTGTTTGAGCACAAAATTCTGCTTGTCTACCAGCCCCTAAAATTTGATTACCACTAAAAGCTCCATTACATGCTGTATAAGAATATTCTACATCATCTTCACCCTTATCACTTGTATTAATAATTCTGTATGTTGTACATGTTTGGTTTGCAGCAGAACCAGAATAACCTGATCCTGGAACTAATCCAATAGGTCCACTTGCAATACTATTTGCTATTACCTCAAGTGTATTTTGAGAATAAAATGATCCAGTATCATAAAAATTACTTTCACCATATGTTCTATTGTATTGACGTTTAAATAAAGTAGAAATATAGTCATTATCTGTTTCATCACTAAATCTTATTTGTCTATATGCTAATTGATTAGCAGGAATAAATTCAATTTTATCTTTGAGATTAATAAAGCTATTAAAGTTTCTAATTTCACCCTGTTTATACCAGTTATTGAACGTTTCAACAATAAATTGATCTGGATTTTGTTTATCAGGATAAATTATTAAATTAAATTTCTTTTGAATACCACGTATAAAATCAATTACACGGATACCTGATGTACCAAAAGGCATATTTTTAGGTACATCTAATATTTGACCATCAGCCGCTTGTTTTGCTTTTCTAAATCTTATTGATGATTGATTATCAAAATCAGGATTTAAAATAACATTAAAGTTATTTGTACCTGTTACAGAATATAATATTTTAAATTTAAATGTTCCTGGTCCTAAAGTAGGTGTTGTAAACAAATAATCTTTAACATTAAATGTTTCTGATACTGTAGTAGCTCTAGAATCTTTGATAACTGCTAATTGTGTATTCAAACGTGTTAATGCTTGAGTATGAAGTACAGCGTTGGTATTGTAATCACAATATTGCAAACTAAACTGAGGCATACCTGATCCAGCAGTACCTAAATGATTTACTCTAAATGCTAAATTTAGTGATATTTCTGATTTAGTTGCAATTTCAGTTGTGTATTTAAAAGTTCCAAATTCTAAATCATATGCATTATTATAATCATACTCTTTGGAATTAACAGGAAAACTAGAAGTAACAGCAGCAGTTAAAGGTGTGCTTGAAGCAGATATATTGAGTAAATGTGATTGTAAATAGTATTCAATCCCTTGTGGATAAACAGGTGTGCGCTGATTATTGTTTAGTAATAGATAAACATCATTTAATGCAGAATCATCCCAAAAACTACCTGTATATGTGTATCCAAATTGATTAAAGATAGCATCCCATACTTTTTTAATACGGATTGCTGGTTTGTAGTCTTGTACACAAACAGCTCCTTCAGGATCATCTATACCTAATTCAGCTGTGTTTGAATAATAAAATGTTGGAATAGATTGTCCTACTGGACTACCATACTCAGCCATAGGATATCTAATGTCACCATTAAATAAACCACCACCCCAACTTGAGGTAATATTAGCAAATGAAGACGTATGGTTAAAAACGCTTAAAGAACTAAGATCTGTTAGGAAAGATGCTCTTACATCAATACTGAAATTAGAGATAATTCCAAATAAAGTACATTCATATGAGTCAACAAACTTGTTTTCTAACATGTTGACTTTATTTAATTGCAAATAACCATTTGCTATATAAAACCCATCAAAATCAAGATATGCTTCTACAACTTGATTTGTATTGAAAATATCTGGTTCATAAACACTGATATCATAATACTGTTCAAAAAATGCATTATTTTTCTTTGTACCTGGTAGTGTAATTTGTTGTGTGTATGTACCTGGTATTTCACCTAAATCAAATAGATCAAGTATATTATTAGATACTTTAATATCCTCATCACCAAATTGATCTAATATTGTACCAGTTAATTTGTCAACCAGTTTACCTCTATATCCTTGTGTTGAAGTTAATCCCATTACAATAATAATTTAAATGGCTGACCTATATCAAATGTAATTGTATATTGAATTAATTTATTGTTTACACCTGTTTTGAATTGTAAACTATTAGTTTGAATTGTTAATGGTTTGACTAAATTATTATCTTGATCATACATCCAATATATCTCATCTGATACTAATAATTGTTTAAACAAATTATTGTATCCTTGTTCAATATAATCAGTATTGCATTCCAATACTTCAGTTGCATCAACAATATAACGTTGTTGTCTTGTTTGATATTGATTATAAGATAAAGTTGATGATTGCCAAGTACCTAATTGGGGTTGAAATAAACGTTGATCAGTATTAAACGTTTCATTATGACGTTTAAAAAAGTTAAAGAAATCAAATTGACCAAATCTATTTTTGTATGCTATACGCACTGGTGTATAGTAGCATTCATCTTGTATAACATAATGTAATGTAGATAATACTGCACTTCCACTATATGCTTGAATTTTATATTTAGTTAAAGTAGCAGCACCGTTTGTAAGAGGAATTAATCCTGAATTATCTCCAGGTGCAGCACCAAATTGGTGTGTTTGAGCAGATGATGTTGTTGATCCTGTAAGTGAACTCAAACTTGAACCTGATACTATTGTAGTGTTGTTTGAATAACTACTAGTAACAGCAATTTTACTAGGAAAACTTGTATCATTTTGTCCTACCCATAAAGTAGCACCTCTTGCCCCACTACCTAAATTTGATTTATCTGTTGATAAAACTGATTGAGTAACACTACCCATATCAGTCATGAACGGCCAATATGCTGATTGTGAAAATAAACTATCATTGATTGGGTCTGGAAACACAGCATAACCATCATATGCTTTAAACATTGTACCACCAGTAGAACAAGTAACAGGTGTTAATGCACCTGACTGTGTTACGTAAGTACTACCGGATTCATATTGCCAACCAAATTCTACTTTATAATATTTTATATTACTATTATTCTCAGCGGATAAGTTAGTCAATGTAGAATTAATCATTCTACTAAAATCAAATATACCTGATCCTGATACGTTTGGAAATTTTCTAGCTTGATACAAATATGAACCTGATTGGTTTTGAGTTCCTGACCAGATGTATAAATCAGCTTTATATTGAAATTCACTAGCGGTATATGCGTTACTACCACTTTCAAATACAGAAAACACAATTGGTGATTGTGCTGGTTGAATATCTGATGGTTTTTGTAAAATTTGTATTGGCATGCTATTATAACATTAAAGTGTTATTCTATGGTTTGCTTAACTGATTTTCTTAAACGTGCTATAACCGCTCTAGCTTTTACAGGAGCTAATTTAGGTCCTAATTGTTTGATACTCAAAGCAATTGCCTGTTTCATAAATGGTACTGGTTTGATACCATCACGCGCAATTGCTCTACTAATTAAAAACGTTAATGATTGTTGTGATATTGGTGTACCATTTGCTGTTACACCTGCAATACCTTTAGCTCTGATCCATGCTGAAATTGGTCCTGGAGGAGGAAATCTATCCCCTGGTCTTCTACCTTGTGTTACCCATTTACCAGCCTGATTATAAGAAAATATAATTTTGCCTTGAGCATCTACGTTGTATGTAACTGAATTATATAAAGCGCCTGTAGCAATTTTTTTATTGCGTAATAATATGGATTTAGCATTTGCAACTACCTGTTGCGCCCATATTTTTTCTTGCTCTATTATTTCTTTTTCTAGCATGACACATCACTACCTGCTGCTAATGCTGTACTTAAATTAATAACACACATATCTTGAGGATTACCTACTGCTATATTCATATTAATAGCCCATCCAGCAAGTAAATTCTGAAATCTCTCCTCAAACGGTGTACATAATGAAGAACCAATTACATTGTAATCTAATGCATCTGGATTTCTATAAATGTAAGATACTACATCATTAATTGTAAGTAAAGTAGTATTGTGTACATCAACTATATTGCTATACCCTCTATAGTCTTTAGTTATTGTGTTGAATTTACCTGCAGACAATTCTTCTACCTCTACAACTCTATCCATTACCATAAATGTAACGTTATAAGTCATTACACCACTGTCAATATTAACATTATTGACAATTAAATTAGCATACGGAAACAATGTTTGTTTTTCTGTATCTAATGTTCTAATGTCAGTCATATCAAACGTAGTAATGTTTGGATGTACATTACAAACGTTTGCAAAAAACTGAGTGAATGAATAGTAAGTCTGCATTTAAAAACGTTTATTTTTCAATACTTTGTTTGTTGATAACTTAGTTACTCTTTCATTTAACGCGTTTTTATCAATTGATTTAGCGTTTTTAACGGTCAGATACTGCGCTAACTTAACTAAATTATCATCTTTAGGCTTGTAGCCGTAATATTTTTTATCTAAATTACCCATCCGTTTCTATATTGCTGTCCTTTATCTGGATAAACGTTATCACTATATCCTGTACTTAACACGTAATCAGGATACAAATCATTTCTAGCAATTAAATGTGTTGTTAAACGTTCAGCATAGAATTGTGCTGTATTTAGTTCTTTTTGTAACAAGTAATCAATTTCATTTTTAGTTGTACCTGTACCTTGTTCTGCTGGTATGTTTCTTGAAATTGAACCATTTGCTATTGTGTAAGCTAAAAATGGTAATGCCTCAACCATTGCGTAGTGTACTACAGTATCAATAATATATTCATTCATTAATGTTAAGTACTGATTTGCAATTGTACCTGCTGCAATGTCATTTTGTAATTTATCAAACAACTTAGTACCTAAAATCAATAACAAGTATTTGTCCTGAGCCGTTTTAACAAACGGAATAATTTTTTCAGGATCAATATTGCCACCAAGTGGTGTACGTTTTACAATATCATTTCTGCTACAAAAAAGTATATTCTTACTCATTATTTTGCAATTTCATAGTTTTGTTCAATTTGCCAGCTGTTCCAGTCTTTAGATAAACCTTGTTCACCTACATTTTCTGGACCTATAACATCACCAATTGTTTCATTTGGATTAGGAGCCATCTCATTATCTTCTGGGGATGGTTCTTCTGCTTCTAAATCAGGTACATCATTTGGATTTTGTATAATTTCTTTAGCGTTTGCTGCACCAGCATCATCCATTAATTCAGCTAAGAATCCAAATGGAATCAATGGAGCAAAGTATAGATCTTCACCATCAATACCATTAAACTCAACTATACCTTGGATTTGTTTCATAATTTCCTGTTGGAATGGATTAATAACCATTGCATAGAAAATTTCATATGATGTTTTTAATTCATCAGCGTTTGAGCTAAATCCAGCTGCTGTTTTAATACCCAATAACATTTGAGAGGTAATACGGTGTGCTAACATGATTTTACGTGATGCTTCCTCAGCAATAAAATCATACTGTTGATGTAGGTTTTCTGGACGCAACATTTCAACAGTTGTTTTGTACTCTGGATTGTCATTGAATGATAAGATAAACTTACCAGCGTTTGTTGTACCAGAAAATTTATTTATGATGCTCTGTTCAACCATATATTGTTCTTCAACTGGAGGAACACCACCATTAAAGTTAATAATGCTTGAAGGCATGAAGTTATTTTTAATATTGTTTACGTGTAAGTTAGAAATTTCTTCCTCTACATTACAATATTGCAAACAAGAATACCAATCAGGAATACCATAGTAGAATTTACCAGGTGAATAACGTTTGAAATAAATTATTTGAACATCTTCTTCCCATTGGTTTTGACCAAATGCTGGAATATATTTTGGTGCAATACGTTTGTTACTCCAATCAGGTGAATAGTAGTATCCAGGTATATTACCTAGTTCATTTACTTTTTCAGCACGCAATGTATCTACTGGAATATGATAGAAACCAATTATTTTATTTCTATCTGTATTAAACACACACTGTATAGCTGCATTACCAAATAATTTATAGTCAAAACATATCTTGCGGATTTCATCCTCAGTAGTTAAAGTATAAAGATATTCTTCTAATTGCAATCTATCTTTTGCTTTAACACCTTTACCAAAAATCAAGTCAGTTGAGCTATCAATTGCTGCTTGATTTGTAGGTGATGTTTCATAAGTTCTGATCAATTGTATAAAAAAATCATCAGTAGATTCAATACCATACTCAACGTGTGCTTTTCTGCTGCGTGATGATTCTGTTATTTTAGGTAGTATATAACCACCCTCAGAACTCATGTTCACAACCCTGATATTCAGGTTTTTTTCTACTGATTTTTTATCTGTTTGCTTCATGTTTAAAATATTATAAACGTATTACTTGCTGTTGTATAAGATGAGAACGGTGCACTATCTAATACATAAGCTGATGCTGTTGTAGGATATAATTCACCACGGTATAATTCATTACACTCAGTACTACCACTCATTTGCACCAAAGTAAATTTATAAAAATTACTTGCTGACACATATAATGAGGCAGTTACCTGTAAAAAATCATTTGAGTCATAAGATGCAGTAACTGTTGTGCTACCTGTTACATTTGATTCCTCATTAGTGAAATTCATTTTAACTACAAATGAGCTAAATGATTGAGTTGGTCTAGTTCTAACATCAAATTGTATTATGTTAGCCTGTGGAGTTACTATATTCATAATATTATAACCACAACGTTTAGATTTATTTGATAAAAAAAGTGCCCTCCTAGACGGAGAGCACCTAATCATGAATATATAGAAGCCAGGGAAGTTATCCCTTAGTTTAACTATTTGTTCCTGATACTACAGTTGGAGCATTGCTCACAGCTGCAAACGGATTTGCTATTGTTGAACCTGAAATGAAGTTAGCTGGAAGTATTTCCTGTCCAGTAAATACCATTGTGTAACCATAAAGGTCACCATAAGCAGTTCCTGCTTGGATAGTACCACCAGTCATATCAGCACCTTCAAGTCTACCTACTAACAAAGCATCACCTGCTCTAGTATGTACAACAATCTTTGGACGGCCGTAAGCTAACAATTTAAGTTCCTTAGTCTGCTCAGCAGCTAATTTCTTTATTTGTAAACTTAACTCTTGACTAAAGAATGTAGTACCGTTGTCACGTGATGTGTTAACAGTTTCTGTGTATCCGTTTGTTCCCTTCAATTCATATTTGAAAACTGTAGATCCTGAAGGAAATGCAGTTACAACGTCTGTAGCGTTCAAAGTGAAGCTACCTGTGTTGAAGTTCATGAAATACACAGCTTGAAGACCAGCTATACTGTCTTTACAAGGTTCATTATATCCTAATGAAATATTACAAGCCATGTTAATGTTTATTTAAAAATGAGTTAATGTTTTTTAAAGTGGAGTTTTTTAGGCCCCACTGTGTATTGAGACAGTTATTAAACTGTAGGTACAAGCTTAGCGCTATAAAGTACAATATCACCTATGATACCAAACTGAACACCAGCTGTGTATCTCATGATAATGCGTACGTTCTGGCTACCATCTAAGTCAGCCATATCCAATACTTTAACTTCATTCTTATCACTTAACAATGCAGTACCAAAGAACAAATTGCTCTTTTGTGCAGCAATCATAGTGTTGCTTGGCATACCTGGGCACCATGCTAAATTGATACCTTGGAAGTTCAATGGAGCAAATCCAGTGAATGCATTGAATTGGTAGTTAGCGTTACCTAAAGCTACTTGATAAGCCTTTACAACGTTGGTTGGAACGTAGATGTAAAGATCTTCCTTACCGTATACTGTGTTAGGAATAGCATTTACTACTTTAGTTAATTCAGCAACAACGTTGCTTGAAGTTACTTGAGCAGAAGCTGTAATAAAGTTAGCAGCTGGTAAATTTGCAGAAGATGAAATTTGATCTAACAAACCAGCAAACTCACCGTTTACTGCAGCTGAACCAGACCAAATGTTTTCTTCAATTTGCTGAGCTACTTGACCTGCAGTATTTGCAATCAAGAAGTCAGTGAATGATGCAGGCAAGTTATCATAAACAGATACACCCATTTCAATTGCTTCCCAGTCAGAACGGAAATCTTTCTTACACAATTGAGTGTTCACTTGGAACTCATCTGGTTGTAAGATACGCTCTGTTAAAGCAACAGATCCTGTAGCTGCATAATCACAAGTTGCGTCTACAATAATATTAGATTGAGATAATACTTTAACTACCTCTTTGAACTTGATATTTGGTTTAATAGTTATGTACTCCTTATCAAGTGTAGGAGCAGATAATAACGCTGCGGCAATGTATTTTCCTGAAAATTGGCCGGCGTACGTAGTAGTAATTGATACTGAAGTTGCCATGTTGACAATTTTTATTTTTTGTTAATAATTTATTTTCCTATTTTAGAATTAGCAATTTTATCAAGCACAGAAGCCATAGTTCCACTTGGCTTAGCCTTTACAATGCCACCTAAATTTAAATTTTCTTCAACTGGAGCGCCATTAAATTTCTTCTGTGCACTCATGTTGTACTTACTTGGTCCACCTTCATTTGGCATTCCTTGTAATTGATCTTTTTCTTGGATTTTCTTAATTTCAGCATCACTAACTACTTTAGTTTCAGCTCCCATTTCAGCTTTTCCCTTTTTCATTTCTTCAAATATTTGAGCAATATCAACACGTAATTGATTTAATTGCTCTTCTAATGAGTCAAGGCGTGAAGAATCACCTTCCTCCATTTTTTCTTCTTTTTTAACGGCTTCTGCTTCATTGTAAGATTTCTCTCTCAATTCTACCTCAGCTGCTTTTGTTTCAATTGTTTCCATTTGATTTTCATTTTCAGTTTCAGAGGCAAAATTTACATTTACTTTCTTAGCACCGTAGTTGTCTTCAAGGTGCATAGATGTAATGATGCCATCTTTTGTTGTGATAAAATATCTTTTACTACCACCAGCAAGACCAACTGGTAAGTAAATAATGTGATCAGCGTCTGGTGCAGCTACTTTAGAACCGTCTTCCTTGATTACCATTAATGTGTGACCTACGTCAAAGTAATCTGTTACTACAGGAGAACCGTCTTCTAATTTACCGTAGAATGGACCACCCGCGTTTGCGTTTCCGCCTAATTCAACATTTTTACTATCCATGCCTAACATGGTGATAATTTTGTTAAGAATTACTTTAGAATCCATTTTATTGTCATTTATATTGTTATAACTTGATGTGTCAGTTCCATTTGATTTTGTACCAGCCATTCTGGCAAAAATACTATTTTTTAATGCTTTTTGATCCATGATTTATTTTTTACTTTCTTCTACAGTTTTATTTCTGTATTGGGTTAAACATGTTGATTCTGGTTTATTCAAAAATGACTTACGCCATGCTGAATCTAGTCCTAATTGGACACTTAGTTGTTGATAACAGATAGCTAATGCTTGATCACGCTCATATCCTTCTTCACTTATTAATTGTGAAGAGCAACGTCCAATAAAGTTCTGTTCTGCTTCTCCTGATTTACGGTTTGGTATTGGCATTTTAATTTATTTTATTTATCCATTCTTGGTAAAGTTCACTCCATTCTAATCCGTCTTTATATCCTAATGAAGCGGAAAATTGTTGAAGACAATTAGATAAAGCCTCATCATATTCATACCCTTCATTTTCAATTAATTCTATAATACAGTTATTGAGAATTTCTGATTCTTGTTTTTGAGCTTTATAAAAATTACTTGACATATTATAGTTTTGCCCAGTCAGGTTTTACTAACCATTCTGGTGTTTCTAATATATTTGAAATTTCTGTGTGTGTATATGGGCCTTCTTTAGTTGTTAGTAATGCTACGCTTGCAGGCATATCACCAGTATATTTAACAAACGTTTTAAGGCCGTTTAAAGAACGTCTAACAGTATCTGCAGACGTCTCATGTACTTCTTCAAAATTGATTTTATTTAATTCTGAAGTAGCAAATATAATATATTGTTTAGAGTCCATATCTTGCTTTTGTATTGTTCCAATTTGTTGTTATTTCAGCATCAGTTAAAGCTACATTATAAATAAATACAGCTCCATATCTAGCATTGTAATTTGTACCACCATCTGGTGCCTTTCCAATTTGAAATCTACCAGCACCACCTAATATAGTAGAAAATACTGAAGTATTGCCATTTTTATATTTTGTGTCATTTGTAAAGTAAGCAAATGGTTGAGATCCAGAACCTCCACTAAATTTAAATTGAAGTAAATTCCAAGCATTTACAGTTAAAGCATTTTCACCATTAAAACTACCAGCCCAAGGACCATAAACGTTAATAAGATGAGTTGGATTATATGGTGATTGTCCTCCTACTTGGAACCAACCAACTTGTTGATTAAAATTAGATGTACCATAATAGAATATTCCTTTAAAGTCTGCACTTGTTAAAGGATAAACCCAAACACCAATTGTAAATGCTGAATTGCCACTTGGGAATCCACTATCAGTTCCATCAGCATAATCATTTGATCCATCAAAAGTAAAATAACTACCAGCACCACTACTTGTGTATGTTGGTCCATTTACTAATGTTAAATTATTTCCTGTACCCATTAAATCAGTCCAAGTAGTACCTGATCCACCGTATGAAGCAGCATTACCAGCATCATAATATCTAACTAAACCAGTTTGTACAATATCAGTTGCCCCTGCGGCTGCAACAGGTTTTCTAAAGGCAAATGGAGTATAAAAACTCATATTATACTAAGTTGTTTACAGCAGTCATTAATAAATTGGTACTATCAAATGCTACAAATGTTAATACATCCACTGCACTACCTGTTTTACTAGGAACATATGAATTACCAAATGATTGTTTTA
>Ga0172367_10008528_pt1 | contig 11441 bp, 13 predicted proteins | sample Lak10m_FD_114542 | JGI IMG/M metagenome (GOLD analysis project Ga0172367, IMG submission 114542) | Freshwater microbial communities from Kabuno Bay, South-Kivu, Congo - kab_022012_10m | ecosystem: Environmental > Aquatic > Freshwater > Lake | place: Democratic Republic of the Congo: South-Kivu...
TGATGGTTTGGGAGAAAAAATTGTTGAACAGTTGGTGGATGAGGGTTTGATAAAAAATGTGGCGGATATTTTTACGTTGACATATGGCGATTTGGAGTCGCTCGATCGTTTTGCAGAAAAGTCCGCTGACAATTTAATTCAAGCAATTGAGAAGTCAAAAAACACCACTTTGAATCGTTTTGTCTATGGTCTTGGGATCAGACATGTTGGCGAAGAAACGGCTTTGCGTTTGGCCAAACATTTCGGTGATCTGAAAAAAATAATGGGGGCAGATTTGGAAGAGCTTAAAAAAGTAAATGATATTGGGCCAGCGGTGGCAGAATCAATTTATGAATGGTTTAGAAGTAATGAAAATATTAAACTGGTGGAAAGTTTATTGGACAATGGAGTAAAAATTAAAAAGTTTGAAAGAGAAATTGGCGGTAAATTAGCGGGTAAAAGTTTTGTATTGACCGGCAGCCTAGATTCAATGTCACGCGACGAGGCCAAAGAAAAAATTCGAGCACAGGGCGGCGAAATGAGTGAATCGGTTTCAAAAAATACTAGTTTTGTGGTTGTTGGCGCCGAACCAGGGAGTAAATTTGCCAAAGCGCAAAAATTGGGGGTAAAGATTTTAAACGAAAAGGAGTTTTTAGATTTGATAAAATAAAATATGCAATACCTTGCTCTAAATAATAACCAAAAAATGCCGATTATTGGGCTTGGCACTTGGCAGGCGGTCAAAGATAAGGTTGGTCAGGCGGTTGGAGCGGCGATTTTGGAATATGGTTATCGTCATATAGACTGTGCTTCAATTTATCATAATGAAAAAGAAATTGGTGTGGCTTTTGGAAATGTTTTTACAAAGATTAAGCGTGAAGAAGTTTTTGTTACGAGCAAGCTTTGGAACAATATGCATGCGCCAGAAGACGTAGAAAATGCCTGTCGGCAAACCCTAGCGGATTTGCAGTTGGATTATTTAGATTTGTATCTAATGCATTTTGGGGTTGCCAGCCCACGAGACTTGGGGCCTGAACCAACAGATAAAAATGGTGTAATGATTTCGGCGCCAATTTCGGTACAACAAACTTGGCAGGCTATGGAAAATTTAGTTTCTAAAGGGCTGGTTAAATCTATTGGTGTGGCAAACTTTACCGCGCCAATGTTAGTTGATCTGTTAACCTATGCTGAGATTAAGCCGGCAATAAATCAGATCGAGTTGCATCCATATAACCAACAAACAGCTTTGGTAAAATTTTGTAAATATAAAAATATTGCCGTGACCGCTTATTCACCCTTGGGTTCACCGGGAGGCGTTGGGAAAGATGATCCGATTCTTTTGCAAGATCCAGTGATTGTTGATTTAGCCAAAAAATATCAAAAAACTGCAGCGCAGATTTTATTGCGTTGGGGAATAGAACGAGGGACAATTGTAATTCCCAAAAGCACTACATTGGAAAGGTTAAAAGAGAATATAGGGATATTTGATTTTTCTTTATCAGCCGAGGATGTGGACATTATTGCTAGATTGGATAAAAAGCATCGTTTTGTTCGTCCAGAAGAGTGGTGGGGATTTCCTTATTTTGATTAATTTTTAATTTTAAATATATGGACAAAAAAACAATATTGCTGACAGTGGGAATATTGTCAGTGGCAATCGTTGTTGGTCTTTTTATTCACGGTTATGAAATGGGGGTCAGAAGCCAGGTCAAAGGTTTAACCGTAACTGGTTCGGTAAAAAAGAATGTGACCGCCGATTTAGGTAAGTGGAGCGCCTCATTTACCTCGCGCGCGGATTTAAGTAACTTAAAAAATGTTTTGGCTAGTTCTGAGGCTATAAAAACAAAATTGTCTAATTATTTAAAAACTTTAGGTATTGAGGATAAAGATATTACTTTTTTGACTGTACAGATAAATTCTATTTATGAACAGATTCCAGGTTATGGCCAGAGTCAAAATATAATTGGATACAATGTTGTTCAAAATGTAAAAGTACAAAATTCAGATATTCTAAAAATTGAAAAATTAGCCAGTCAAACTAAAGATTTGTTGAATTTGGGCATTGTTCCGGATTATCAAACCACTGAATATTTTTATACTAAAATTAATGACTTACGTCCTGAACTATTTGCTGATGCCACCAAAGACGCCGCTCTTCGGGCTGAAGCGATTGCCAAAGGTACTGGCTCAAAGGTGGGTAAGCCAATTTCTGCTCGCACCGGTGTGGTTCAGATTTTGCCGCCAAATTCAGTTGATGTTAGTGATTACGGCGCCTATGATTTGAGCACTAAAGAAAAGGAAGTTTCTGCGACAGTATCAGTGACTTTTGAATTGAAATAGTTCCCAAATTATCGCAGTTGTGTTATATTAAATAGATAGTAAGTTAAAATTATTATATGAAAATACAGCACTTAGGACATGCGGGGTTTATTTTGGAGGATTTATTAATCGACCCCTTTGTTACAGGTAATCCAATTTGTCCAATTAAGTGTGAAGAAGTAAAGTGCCAAATTATTTGTGTTACTCACGATCATCCTGATCATTTGGGTGATACAGTAAAAATAGCCAAACAAAACAATGCAACAGTTGTGGCAATTTATGAATTAGCAGAAAAAATTGGGGCTGAAGGAGTGAATGTTGTTACTATGAATATGGGTGGCACAGTAACAGTTGGTGATTGGAAAATAAAAATGGTAGAGGCAAAACATTCCTGTGTGCTGGGCGCTCCAGCGGGATTTGTGTTGGAAAATACGCGTTTAAATAAAAAGATATATCACGCTGGTGATACGGCGCTTTTTAGTGATATGCGTTTAATTGGTGAAATGGGGATAGATATTGCGTTCTTGCCAATTGGTGATCACTTTACTATGGGTATAAAGGACGCGGCACAGGCGGTAGATTTAATCAAACCGAAATTAGCAGTGCCGATGCATTACAATACTTTTCCGATGATTATGGCTGATCCAGCAGAATTTAAAACAAGCGTATCAGTGCTGGTTGAGATTTTTGCTGTCGGTGAAATTAAAGAGCTTTAAAATTTTATGCAATACATTCGTTGGTTTAAAGATTTAACAATCAAAGATATCCCGTTGGTGGGTGGTAAAAATGCCTCACTCGGAGAAATGTATCGTGAATTAAAAAAGCAAGGCGTACCAGTGCCAAATGGTTTTGCATTAACCGCGGATGCCTATCGAGCATTTTTAACATACAATAAATTAGATAAAAAAATAAAAGAAGTTCTAAAGGGATTGGATGTAAAAAATGTTCGAGCTTTGAGTAAAGCTGGGGAAAAAGTGAGAAATTTGATTTTATCAGGTGATTTCCCAAAAGACATGGCGGAAGAAATTTCTAATTCCTATAAAACACTTTCTCAAGAATCAAAAAAAGACAAAACCGATGTGGCGGTGCGCTCAAGTGCAACAGCCGAAGATTTGCCCGATGCCTCATTTGCCGGCCAGCAAGAAACGTATTTGAATGTTCGTGGAGAAAAAATGTTAATGAGCTCGGTTAAGAAATGTCTGGCTTCGCTTTTTACCGATCGAGCGATCTCTTATCGCGAAGCTAAAGGATTTGATCATTTAAGTGTCGCCCTATCCGTTGGTGTGCAAAAAATGATCCGATCCGACGTTGGTTCGTCGGGTGTGATGTTTACGCTTGATACTGAGTCGGGTTTTAATGGTGTGGTTTTGATTAATGCTGCCTATGGTTTGGGTGAATACGTGGTAAAGGGACGAGTAACCCCTGATCAGTTTTATGTTTTTAAAGAGGGTTTAACGAAAAATTTTAAATCGATTATTAGTCGGCGACTTGGCACCAAAGAAGTTAAATTAGTCTACGCGCCAAACAACGGTACCAAACAAGAAAAAGTAAAAATTGGCGATCAAAAACAATTTTGTTTAACTGAAGATGAGGTAGTGTTGTTGGCCAAGTGGGGTGTGATAATTGAAAAGCATTATGGTCATGCCATGGATATCGAATGGGCCAAAGATGGTATTAACAAGCAATTATATATTGTTCAGGCACGTTCTGAAACTGTGAAGTCGCATGCTAGTAAAACAGTAATCGAGTCATATATTTTAAAAAAGAAAGGAACAGTTTTGGCAACTGGCGCAAGTGTCGGCCAAAAAATTGGTCAGGGGAAAGTGCGAATAATTAATTCGCCAAAACAGTTGAGCCAATTTAAAGCGGGTGAAGTTCTGGTTACGCGTATTACTGATCCAGATTGGGAGCCGATCATGCGAATTGCTTCCGCGATTGTGACTGAACAGGGTGGCAAAACTTCGCATGCCGCAATTGTATCGCGTGAATTAGGTGTTCCTTGTATTGTGGGTGCCGCTAAGGTGCGTCAACTTTTAAAATCAGGTACAGAGGTAACGGTTTCTTGTGCTGAAGGGGAGGTCGGTTATGTTTACAAGGGGCGTTTACCATTTGAAGTAGAAAGAACCGAATTGAAGAAAGTTTCTAATACCAAAACAAAAGTGATGATGAATGTGGGCGATCCGGATTCGGCCTTTACTTTGGCAGCAATTCCAAATAATGGCGTTGGTTTGGCACGCGAAGAATTTATTTTCACCAATTTTATCAAAATTCATCCGCTCGCGTTGGTAAATTATACCAGTATAAAAGATAAAAAAGTAAAAGAAAAAATTGACGAATTAACTTGGGGGTATAAAGACAAAACTCAATTTTGTGTTGACCGTTTGGCTGAAGGTATTGCTTTTATTGCCTCGGCTTTTTATCCAAATGACGTAATTGTGCGTTTGTCTGATTTTAAAACCAATGAATATTCAACCTTGATTGGTGGCGCAGACTATGAACCCAAAGAAGAAAATCCAATGATCGGGTGGCGTGGTGCTAGTCGCTATTATGATCCGAAATATAAGCCTGGCTTCAAATTGGAATGTGCGGCTTTGAAAAAAGTACGCGAAGAATGGGGCTTAAAAAATGTAATTGTGATGGTGCCATTTTGCCGTACAGTAGAAGAGGGTGAGAAAGTGTTGGCGACCATGAAAGAATTTGGGTTAGAGCGTGGCAAAAATGGCTTGCAAGTGTATGTGATGTGCGAGATTCCTTCCAACGTAATTTTGGCCAAAGAGTTTGCCCGTATTTTTGATGGTTTTAGTATTGGTTCAAATGATTTGACACAGTTGACCCTGGGGGTAGATCGTGATTCTGCGTTGGTGAGCCATGTTTACAATGAGCGTAATTTAGCGGTTAAGACTTTGATTAGGCAGGTGATTCGCGATGCTCATTCAATGAAACGCAAAGTTGGTATTTGTGGTCAGGCGCCAAGTGATTATCCGGAATTTGCTGAGTTTTTAGTACAAGAAGGGATTGATAGTATTTCGTTAAATCCAGATACAGTGATTAAAACCAAAGAACGAATTGCGCGCATGGAAGAAAAAATGGGTAAGACTCAAAAAATATTAAGTCCAGGGACGGCTGCTAAAGCTCTAACTATTTTGGGGGTGGCTGGCCTAACTTTTATGTTAGCTGGTTATGGTTGTGAAGCAGTTAGCTACAAACAAAATGCTGATGAGATAAAACAGGCGGTTAACGAACAGTTGACCCAGTTTCAAAATAATTGGAAAGAAGAGTTAAAAACTATTGCTGCCGGGAAAAGAAATGTATACACAGAAGAAGGTTTTGCTAATTTTTCTTTGAAGTATCCGGCTGATTGGCAGGTAGATCACTGGGAAGATGGGGTTAAATTTTCTTCTGCTGGTGGTAAAGATTATTTAATGGTGTTTGTACAAAAGATGGGACATCCAGTTGCTGAAGAAAAAATATCAACCACTACATTTTTTAACTATCCCGCTAAACGCTTGCAGGATAGTGGTTTGAAAGGGGATGGTGCTGATTCTGCTTATGATGTTCTTGAGATTTATCCTAAAGGTTATAAAAAGAATGATCAAATTATTGAAATTAGAAGTAATGGTGGCAAGTTGGATGAAAGGTTAAAAGAGGTAGTTGAATTTAAAGTGAAGTAAAATTTTATTAGGATGAAATAAAATAAAAAATCCTCGATGATAAAAACGAGGATTTTTAATTTGAGAAAGTGAGGGTGACAGCGGTGGGCGTGTCACCCCCGGGGGTTGGTTCGACGATAACCGGAACGCGGGCGATGGCGCTGCTCCCGAGTGTTTCGGTGCAGGCGACCTTGCCGTTGATCCCGTTGCTCGTACTGTTGGCGGACAACGTCTTCCCACAAGGCAACACGTTCGTCGTCATCGTAAAGATCCTGATTGGGCTCTCGGCTCCATTTGGAGTCGAGGAGTCTCATGCCCGGGCTGGCCTCGTTGATCCGCGTGGCCGGCGGTTCTTCCGAGATCACCAGGTCGTCACGTTCGACGATTCTGACCAGCGGGGTCTCGGCTTCTGGCAGCGACACTGGTGTGTCTTTTGCCATCAAGCCGATCGCGCGCAGGAACTTTTTCAAGCCCTGCGAAAACCATGATTTTCGCATCATGCCTCCTCCCTTTGGGCCCACAACCGCAGGGATTAGGATTGTATACTCAAATCTTCTTTTTGTCAATAAGGCTGGTGCTATTTGCTCTTGACGTTTAATATTTTTTCCGGTATAATTTTTCTGTATTTAATTGTGGGTCGGTAGTTCAACTGGTTAGAGCACCGCCCTGTCACGGCGGAAGTTGCGGGTTCGAGTCCCGTCCGACCCGCAAAAAGCTGATATCCTTTTTAAGGAATCAGCTTTTTGTATTATAAGGGACTCGAACGGGGAATGGAAAAACCGGGAGGTTTTTCGTTTTGAGGAAAGATTGGGAAAACCCGAAGGTTTTCCCAAGAGGCGCGAAGCGACGAGTGAGATGTCCCGTCCGACCCACTCTAACAAAAAACTCAACCTTTTAAGGTTGGTTTTTTTGTACAAAAAAAAAGACCCTGTAGGTGTTCGGTAGGAAACGAGGAGCAAAGGAGGGGGTGCTCCCGCTTCTACCAAACACTCACAGGGCCTTTAAAGAACTTTATAAATACATTTTAGCAGTTTTTTTTCGTTTCGTCAATATTCATTCCAACCAACTTATCCACAATTACTTCTTAACTGCTTCTACGATCGCGGCAAAAATTTCTTTGTGCTCAGCAGCGAATTTTGCTAATATTTTGCGATCCAATTGGCTACCAGCTTTCTTAATCAGGTTGATCAATTTGCTATATGATAGATCATATTGGCGAGCGGCGGCGTTGATGCGGACATTCCACAATCCACGGTTAAGACGTTTTTTAGTGCGTCTGGATTCAAGGGCGAATTGGCCAGCTCTCATCTTAGCAACTTTAGCTACTTTGATTTTTGATTTGCGACCCCAGCGGAAACCCTTGGTATGTTTTAAAATTCCACGACGGCGTTTGGCGTGTAATACGCCACCTTTAATTCTTGTCATATATTTTTAAGTGTTAGGCAAAGCGATTTTGATAACGCGTTTTAAGGTTTTGCTAGCCACAATCTGATGTTTCTTTTGGCGGCCGACTTTACCTTCTTCGCGAGCATTGAAATGACAATGACCGCAGACTTGTTTTTTTATTTTACCATTTTTGGTAACGCGAAATCTTTTGGAAGTCGCTTGGTGGGTTTTTAATTTTGGCATATTTATTAATTAACTTTTAGCGATAATAGCAGTAACCTTATTGCCCTGTCTTTCAGCAGGTTGGTCGTAACGTACCGGCGTTACGGCGTTTACCTCACTGATGACTTTCTTCAAAAGATCGAAGGCGAGCGGAGCGTGCTGCATTTCCCGGCCGCGTAAGACAATTTCGATTTTGGCTTTATCACCGTTTTCAAAAAATTTAAATATTTGGTTTTTGCGAATCTCTAAATCATTCTTTCCAATACGTAGTGATAGTCGGACACATTTTATTTCTACTTCATGTTGATGGGCTTTTCGGATGCGAGCTTCTTTTTCTTGGTTATAGCGGAATTGTCCGAAGTTCATTACCCGCACTACTGGTGGATCAACTTTTGGGTTGATTTCTACTAAATCTAGTTCTTGTTCTCGAGCTAGGCGAATTGCTTCGGCAGTTTTCATTACACCCAAATTCGCACCGTCTTCACCTAAAACCAAAACAGTTGGGGCAGTGATTCCCTCGTTGAACTTGTAATCTTTTTTTGGTTCTTCTTTTTTCTTTTTATGCGAAATGCGCATAGGTTTAAATTTGGTGGAGGCGGCGAGAGTTGAACTCGCGTCTAGAAAATCGTTTCCCCACCCTCTACATGTTTAGTTCTTTTGTTTGGTAGCTTCTAATCTATAAAAGAACAAAATAATTAGAAGTGAGCCGAAATTATTTTCGATCAAAATTCATCGGCACTAATTTTGATCTACGCTTCGTGGGTTACGCCAGGATCGGATTACGAAGTCTTATCCGACTGACGGGTTGCAGCCCTTAGGCCGCGACCGGAGCGAACTGGCAACAGTCTCCGCCAAAGGCGTTAACGAATGCCATTTTCACTTTTGAAAATAAGTTTGCACTTATAATTTGTCCGAGAGATTAACGAGGTGTAGGACACCCTCGACATGCCAGTGAAAAAATCGCTTCCTAGCGATGCCCGGCGCCCCCGAAATGGGGGACAGGTTATCCAAATTATTAACAGCCAAAGTTTGGCTGTTAATGGTTAGACACCTTTGGTAGCGCGACGGATCTCTTTTTCTGTGTCACGCTTTTTAATTGTCTCCCTTTTGTCAAATTCTTTTTTGCCTTTTCCTACCGCGATTTCCAGTTTTAGGAAGCGGTTCTTAGTATACACGGAAATTGGGATAATTGTCAAGCCCTTTTCTTGTGATTTTCCTTGTAAATATAGGATTTCTCTTTTGTGTAAGACCAAGCGGCGGCTGCAGTCTGGTTCGTATTCAGGTTGTTTGCCTGCGGGCTGATAACGGCTGATGTGGGCGCCAGTTAAATAGGCATTACCATTATGAAAGGTGATAAAAGCACCTTTTAGATTAATTTGGCCAGCGCGTACGGATTTTACTTCAGGACCAGTTAATACCAAACCAGCCTCCATTTTTTCAAGGAGAGTATAATCAAATAGGGCTTTTTTGTTGGTGGCTAGTTCCATATTGGCCAAATTGTAGCATAATTTGTGTTTTTTTACAAACTGCTTGCTTTTTTTCCATTTTTATGCTAATTTAAACTAATTATGTCAAACAAAAACCTTTCTTTTCACCCTCATTTAGGTGCTGGAATTGACCTGGTCTTAGGACTGGTTTTTTGGTGGTGGATGCGGGGGGTAAGCAATGTCTGGGTTTTGGGTCTCTGGGTGTTATTTCGAGTGTTGCTTTGGGTTTTGCTGGTTCGATTGGTTTCTTATGTGGCTGGCTTGAAACGTTGGCAACATTTTTTAAGCCTGTGTTTGTTTTTGTTAGGGACAGTTTTTTTCTTTTTGTTTATCGAATGGACACCAGCTTGGAATTTAGTTGGCTTGTCATTGGCAGTAGTGCCAGCGTTTAGTTTTTGGTTATTACCAAAAGTACAAGGTCAGCCAATTTTTGTTTCCAAACCTTTTCGTCGTTGGCGATTACTCATGTGCGCCTTTGGTTTGTTGGGTTTGTGGAGCGGCGGGTATGCGATGGCGACGCTTCAGGTTTTTCCTTTTATCAATTGGCTTTTTATCTGTGTTGCTTCGGCAATTACCACGGCAACAGCTGGTTGGTGGTTGCGCGAATACAATGTTGAACCAAATCGTAGTTTTTGGTTGTGGCTAATCGCGATCGCGATAATTATTTTAGAATTTTCCACAGTTTTGTTTTGGTGGCCGGTTGGATATTTTGTTAGTGGATTTTTGCTGGTGTGGGTTTGGTATGTTCTGTGGATCATGGCGCGATTTCATTTGTCTGTTTTAGGGATCAATTGGAAAAAACAAATTTATTTTTTTGTAGGCAATGGGATTTTATTGATTTTATTTTTATCATTAATAGTTCGTTGGCGTTAATTTTTTTCTATGGCTTTTCCTCCACATTTACCCGCTCCAAGTTGTAATGTTGCTTCGCATCGCAAGTGGCAAAGAATTAAAATTCTTTTGGCAGCCGCAGTTTTTGGTTTAGTGGCTGGCTTAAGTGGGGCGGCGATTATGCTTGGCTGGATTTGGCCAGGTTGGGGCGGTGGAGACGATTGGATGGTTTCGCGAGTGAATAATTCATGGTTAAATCGCACTCAATTAGAAGAGCGCGTACGAATTGAAATGGCTGATCGGGTGGCCGTGGTATATTCTCGGGCCAATGTTTGGCATGGTGCCAATTATTTTTCTGAAACTGATAAGATTGGTGAAGCTTCTGTGGTGACTTCTGACGGTTGGTTGGTAATGCATTATCAGGGTAGTGTTGGGGGCTACAAATCCTAGCAGGTGTTGTTAAATAATGAAGTATACAAATTAACCAATATTTTATCTGATCCACAAGCTGGCTTGGTGTACTTAAAATTAGCCGACAACAAACAAGTAACCGGTCGTGAAGGCGCGCAATTTAAAGTGGTTGTTTTTGGCAATGAATTGGCTCATGTCGGAGACGAAGTATATGTTTTGCAAAATGGTGAATGGCAGTATGCGATTATTAAGCAATTTTTAGCACACGCTGAAAGTATTCCGCATTTGGACTCTGCGCCAGTGACTCGTTACTTAGTGAATATTAACGTTGAGCCTGGACAAATGGTGATTGACAAGGCCGGCAAAGTGTTGGGTATAGCCGGTAAGGATAATTTGATTTTACCAGCACGTTATGTGGTGCGAGTATTAAATGGTGTGCTAGAAAAAAAGATTGTTTTTTATCCATCTTTTGGTTTGGAAGGTTGGTTTGATAATGAACAAAAAATTGCAGTTGGCAATGAATCTTTGGCTGGTTTCGCTGTTACTAAAGGCAGCGGCAATGTAAAGGCTGGGGATATCATTACCGAAATTAATGGATTAATTGTTAACGAAGATAATTTGTGGTATAATATTAATGCCACTTCAGCGGTGCGAGTTAAGATTATGCGCGCAGGCAAAATATTAGAAGTGGAGCTTAAACGAAAAAATTAAATATTAGTTATTACACTTCTAATTATTTTTGCGGGTTATGCGCGGGGCGGCGCATCCTTTCGCTCTCGCGAGCGAAAAAAGCAAAAATATTTAAAAGTGTAATAATAAAAGTTGTTTAATTTACAATAATTAAAATTATGCTTAGTCTTCTACAAAAGCACCTTAGACTCATTATTAGTTGGGGTGTAGTTTTTGCATTGCTTTCTTTGCTTGTCAGTGTATTTTTCCCGCCATATTATAGTGCGACCACTCAAGTATTGATCATCTCGCGTGACCGTTCGGGAGTTGACCCCTATACTCAGGCCAAATCAGCAGAACGTATTGGAGAAAATTTGGCACAGATAATGCAGACAACTGATTTTTTAAACAAAGTAATGACTTCTGGTGCTGCTAGTTTTGACAAAACTCGTTGGCAGAATTTGAGTGATCGTGATTTGCGCAAACA
>Ga0172367_10008530_pt1 | contig 11439 bp, 12 predicted proteins | sample Lak10m_FD_114542 | JGI IMG/M metagenome (GOLD analysis project Ga0172367, IMG submission 114542) | Freshwater microbial communities from Kabuno Bay, South-Kivu, Congo - kab_022012_10m | ecosystem: Environmental > Aquatic > Freshwater > Lake | place: Democratic Republic of the Congo: South-Kivu...
AGTTACAAATAATTTAAATAATTTGAATTCTTCCATTACGTCGTTACCGGGACAATTAAACCAAACATTGAACACATCATTATCATCAGTATCTTCAAATATAAACAGCTTGCAAAATAATTTAACAGGGGTTGTCACTCAATCACTTGGTGGAATATCTTCCAACATTAATTCATTACAAAATAATATATCTTCTAATATTAGTCAACTCCAAAATAACACAACGGGTTTGATTCAATCAACACAATCAAACATATTAGCAAGTCAACAAAATTTGTCAAACGCTTTTTTGTCCTCAACAGATAGAGTATTGAATTCATTTGACAATGTTACAAATTCAGTGAATCAACAGTTATCAAATGGACAGAATACATTAAATTCAACAGTTCAAGGAATAAATCAAAATCTTTCAAACGTTACTTCAAATATAAATAGTATAGCTATGATTGGAATGATTGGACTTGGTGGGGTTTTGTTATTGCAAAACAGAAGATAGAAATTTTAAATTCATAAATTCACTATAATTATTTTATTTAGTTATTTTATATAATATGAGTCTTTTACTGAAGAAGCAAGGTGTGAAACCAGATTTTGGCGAAAATGTAAATTCAGAAAACATTTATGGAGCAAATCGTAATCAACAAGAAGAACAATTGGTTATGTTTAGTGTCCCATTAATTAGCAACCCCGCAGGAAATAACACACGAGTTGAATTAACGTGGAGTACACAAGAATTATATAAAATTGACGGCTTATTTATGGAATGGGAAATTGCAAATTCAAGCGCGACAGAAGCACCAACGTTTATGCATTGTTTTGCCTCATACTTCCAAGACATGAAATGTTTAATTAATAATAATGAAGTTTTGTTTCACAAAGATAGGTTTTCGCTAAAATGTGCATTTGAAAACAGTTTACGTTTATATGACGAATCACAAATTTATCAACGATTACAATCAACAAGAACTGAATTAGGTAAAACACTCGTTGGTGAAACTGTACCCGTATCGTCCTCATTGTTTGTGTCAACGGACTTATTCATGGTTTATCCATTTTTGAAGGGTTTCATTCCAAATTTAGGGGGAATTCAACGACTGACGTTTGAAATTAACTTCTCTTATAATAGTTCAAGCTTATTGAATGGAACATTTGTAAAATCAAATACAACAAGTAACGCTTACGGTTCTAATTTAACATACAAGTCAATTCGCGTTCGCCAATGTCAATCAAAACATACTGATGCGCGTATGTTTAAAAATGTGTTTCCAGTGAATTATTTATTAGATAAATTTGAAACAAAGGTATATAGTATGGATTTCACCGTGGGAGTTGCACCATTAAACGTTGATTTGAATTTGGCATTCTCAAAACATAAAAAGATTGTAGGATTATACGTTTTCGGACAAAGGCCCAGCGATATTAGCGCTTATAATGACAGCGATGCAGGCAAGTATTTTAGCGGTTCCACATACTTTACATACCGCATTTTAAGCAAGTCAAAAGAAATTTTGAAACACGACTCTATTACTGAAAATAAGAAAGACCGTGTTCGTTATGCATTAGAGGCCCAACGCAAACGTTGGGGATGCGAACTTCCATTTGAAGTTTTAACATTATCAACAGATTTAGGGCGAATTTATATTACTGAAACATTTATTGACTTAACAGGTTTATATGTTGATAAGGTTGATGAATTCATAGTCGCGGGTTATGATAATTCAGTTGAGCGCGACATTGAAATTGAATTGAACCCCGCCCAAACAGTTGGCGCAAATACAAACGTTTATGTCGTTGCACAATACGAGGAAATCATGCAAATTGACCCTAAGAGTGGTTTCGTTAAAATTTTATCTTAACCCTTTATAAATTTTTATTTGACAATCATTAAATATAAAAAAATATTTTATGGTTTATTTATATACAATGAGACACAGAGGAGATGCACAAAATAATGTTAGAACAAGTTTTGAAAAAGACGTTGATTTACACTCGGGGATGAAAGCCAGCCCTTATACAAATAAGAAAGGATTGTTCGCAGAAATTGACAAAAAAAATGTGTTGGAAAAAGCTAAACAAAAGTTAGCGGCTTATGGAAGTGGAGTGAGCCGTTGGGCAATGGTGAAAGCAGACGGAACGCTTGATAAAGAGGCAATTTACGAAAACGAAGGTTTAATTTTCAAACCAAATCAAAAAGGCGTGTTTGGAAGTATCCATGAAGCTTTTCTAAAAGACCAATTAGAGAAGGAAGAGCAAATTAACAATTATGTCAAGAAAGTTATTAAATATCTTGTTAATGATAGAACAAATGCAATGATTTTCAGTTTAGAAGACGACGAATACAATAAGATATTTGGGCCTTCTGATTCGGCCACATTATATAGTTTGGGTATTACAATGGAAGACGACATAGCAAAATTAAATTGCAAAGCTTCATATATGCAAATATTGTTACCAGAGTCTGCGGCGTTTCATGCAAGTTCTATGAAACTTTTCCTATTAACACGCCATTTCATGCCAATGATTGCACTTGAAAATGAAACGCAAGAAAAGGACATGGGAGAACCAGGTGTTACATTAAATCCAATCTCAGAGGGGCAAATAACAGGAATTAATGCTAAATAATCATAACGAAATATTACTTTCTTATTTTAATTAAAAATATTTTAAAGATTAATTATATATAGAATGGATTTTAAAAGTCTCTCAATGGATATTGCTAAAAATGGTTTGGCTGTTGGTTTGGTTCAAATGGTGAATGTGGTTGATAGTGTTCCTATAAAATCAAACAACGAATTAACAAAAGATTTGAAAATTGGTATGGAATACGTTTTGGCAAAAGATATAGTAAATTATGCACAAACAGGCCAATCAGACATATTATCAATGAATTACAAAAGTTTATTGGACCACACCATTTACAACACCGCAACAGCAATGTTATACAGCAGAAGTGGATTAACCAATGCAGTTGTAAGAACAGTGGATTCAACCTTACCATTTAGCGATATGGTGAATAATGCTTTGATTGATGGAACTTTAATGACCGCCTCATTTTCACTTAAGGATGTGTTAGAAACATCACCAACTGTGATGAATACACCGCTTCGTTACATTTTGAAACCTAGTGAATTATTGAACTAATTTTAATTTTTTTGTTATACTCTTCTATAGATGGATGAATCTTTAGAAAACGAATTTTGGAAAGATATAAAGCAACAATGCCGTTTTATGTGCATTTGTTCTCGTAAGGGTGGTGGAAAGAGCCATTTACTGACTAATTTCCTAGCAATTTCTCTTTGTTATGATTTATATGAAGAGTATCATTTGGTGATACCAGAATTACATACAGATAATAATGATGACACGTACAAGTTTATCAAAAATAATAGTAAGTGTATTGTTTACGAATCATTTCAGCCACACTTAATCGCAGAAATAAAGGAAATTTCGAAATCAAAAAAGATTTGCTTTTGTATGGACGATTCAACAAATTTCATGTTTTCGAACAAACATTCCGCGGATTTGTTACATTTACTCAGCACAACACGGCATGGTAAGGGTTGCCAAGTTATCATTGTAACACATGCCTTGAAAAACATACTTTCGGTTGCTGTGAGAGGCCTAATTGACCATTTGTTTGTTGGTTCTTTCACAAATTACAATTTAATTAAAACAAATCTTTATGAAGAGAATTGTTCGTTACTTATGACAATGCAAGAATTCATTGATGATTACAAACAATTTATAATTGGTGAGGATTACAATTTCTTATATCTTAATATAAAATGTCACAGTGATTTTCACGTGAATAAATGGAACCTTTCAAAATTTGACCGTAAAAATGTCAGGCCAAACGGGAAATGCAAAGTTAAAAAGTTAGACAAGGACTACCAAACGAAACAAAAAATTATCACTCAAAACCGCACAATGTTGTTGAAAAAGTCTATAACTAAGAAGCCTAAGAACGATATTTTCAACTTAAAAATTCTTAAATAATCTTAAAAAATATCTTAAACATATTATAGATGTCAGACGACTCACGATGTAGCCTGCCCCAGCGGGAGTCACCCGCTAGGGATATAGATGCAAAAGAAAAAAGAAAGTTAATTAATAAGAGGTATTATGAGAAAACAAAAAATTTGAAAGATATCGGAATTGACAAGTTGCTTGAAACCGCACCGCCAAATGTACCAACCACACCCCCACCCGTTCCCCCTCAACAAGAAAAAAAAAAGATTTCGACCAATCAAGAGATAACACCATTGGAAGAATCAACGATACTGACAGACATAACGAACAGAATTTACGATGGACTGATGGGGAGTGTGCAAACGATTATTCAAACAGGGTTGATAACGGGAGCGACGGTATTAGTGAGTTATATGATGAAGCAACAACAACAATCACAGAAACCATCGGCGGAACAATCAAATCAGTGCTTGGAGAATGTCGAGCCTTCATTTGTTTTACGAAATCAACTCTGACAGAAATCAAGTGGTATTACCGCATTATTGGAGTGTTGCACATTTTGAAAGAAATAATTATAATTATAAAAACATAATATATAGATATGACGTCTGATGATGACTCAGTTGAAGAAGTTATTGAGGTTCCACAAAGACAACCGGAGCGAACAAACGGGGTTGAAGAAAGTGATTTTGTTGAATCAATTAAAGATGTTTCATACGAAGTTATGACTCTTCCAATGATTCATGGAAAAAAGCAAAAATTCAAAAGCGATTTGAAAGCAAACAAAACAATTAACAAATACTTGGATGACCAATTAAACATCCAACTGTTGCGTTCAGTAAATAAACATGTAAGATTTGGAGTTGTTTATTCATATTTATATTGGAAAAATTTTATGGAATTATAATATATGAGTTTAATAACAAATCATGTTCGCGATGTAACTAATAATAGAAACAATATGTGTGATTTATTCGAAACACGGTTTAAAGAGCTTCAAACCAAAATAGAGAGCTTGAGCAACAATCAAAGCATTGACACAACAAATTTTGTATCCAAACAAGAAATTGACGAATTGGTAATGGATTTAAAAGATTGTTTCAGTGATGTGTTAAATCAAACACCACGAGACGTTCTTAACTTAAATACAAAATTATCTGAAATGCAACAGTCACTTACTTCAAAGTTAAACGATTTTGAAAACCGTCTTGTGAGTTTAGAAAATGCAAACATCACAGTGCCAGAAACAACAGTTAGAATTCCAAAATTAAAAATAGAAAAAAGTGTTAAAAAAAATTTATAATGTTCAAGGTTCTTATTTTTTATACTTGTATAAAAAATGTAAACTAATATATAGATGAACACAACAAATGTTACTTCGAACAATGTTTCAATAGAAAGTTTCATTCCTGCAATCTTACAAGCCTTTCTATTTATTATCATTGTTGCTTTAAAGTTTTTCAATGAAAAAAAGTTAAATGGGTTCTTAAAAAATTTCTTTGACGAATACAACAGAAGAAATAGCGTATTCGTGGAAGAAGTAACTAAAACGATTGAAAAGACTAATTCGGAAAAAAGCATTACACCACAGTTGACAAATAGAGAAGTTCACGAAAGCACTTGTCCTTATCCTAGCCCAAATGCGAATTTGCAACCAATTTATTTAGACAACATAGGTAAAAAATTAATGTTGGGAGATTATGTAATTTCTATTGAAAACAACACACCAAGGTGAAAAAATTATATGTATCTTCCTTTTGATTCATCAAATGTAATTTCGTACTTTTCCATTAATTTTTTGCTAACTGTTTCACCAAGAATATTTAACTTAGCTATGTATTCTTCGCGTTTTTTACTCATATAATATTCACGTTTTTCTTTCTTTATTGTTTCTTTGTTCTTTTCATAATATTTGTGGACAGCTTGTAAATGTTCAGCACGTTTCTTTAAAATAATTTCTTTTATTTGATTCTTTTTTTCTTCAGTCAAGTTTTCATAATCAATATTTTCATTTATCATTATATATTGTATACATATATTTTATTTCTTTATATAATTTCACAAAAACGCAACTGAATTAAAATACGCCAAACTATGTCAGCAAACTATATAGAATGTTTGAAAACGATTTAATAATTTTTGAATTTCGTTTTATTTACGACTATTTGCCAAAAAAACGAATAATTTATAATTTTATGAGTTGGATTGATTACAAGTGTTTTTATTACATTGTTAATCATAAGCGTATAAATAAAAGAATTTCTAAGAAAATAAGGAAAGTAAAGAGAACAATTTGTTATCATTTACAATTTTTATTTGAAACAGAATATATATAGAAATGAGTAAATATGGAATGGATTATGAAGCAGAAGAGTATAAAAAAGTTCAAAGATTGAAAAATTCAAAACAACGGAGTGTATTCACCGGTGGCCCAAATGAAACGTTCGCCATTGATTTGATTTTCATTGGTGAGAGAATTTTTTTAAATATTGTTGATGTGTTTACACGCAAACTTTGGTCAGTTGAAGTTCCAAACAAAAAAACTCCTACGTTTATTAAAACCTTGAGTGACTTTTTCATTGACTTAGGTGTTACACCAACCAATTTATGGATTGATGGTGAAGGCGCGTTGGCATCAAAAGAGTTTCAATCATTTGTTTCAAGATACAATATGAAAACCTACCAAACTTACGGTGAAGTTAAGAATCCCGTTGTGGAAAGAATGAATAGAACCCAAAAGGAAAATGTAATAAAAGACAAATCAGATTTGCCACTTGAAGAAAAAATTCAAAAATTTAACAAAATTTATAATGACACCCAACATTCAGCAACAGGACAAAAACCTAATGAAATATATGGGAAAAAGATAACAAAGCCACAAGATTACACCAACGAACAATTGTTGGCACTTGTAAATTCAACAAATAAAGTTTTAGACAAAAAAGAACCGGCAAAAAAGAAAATGTTTAAAGTTGGAGACAAAGTTAAAGTGTTACGTAAAAAAGGAATTTTTGAAAAGGGTTATGAAAAAAACTTCTTGGACGAAGTGTTCATTATAGAAAAGGTTGAAAAAAGTAAACCTGTTACTTATTACTTAAAAGATAAAAACGGTCAAAGCATCGAAGGGGCATTTTATCAACAACAATTACTTAAGGCCTAATGGAATAGTGTCCATATGGGACACAATTAATTTTATCCTTCAAATACATCTTATCATAATACGGATGCAACACAACCTTTTTACTTTTAACTAAGTACAACTGGTGGTGTATACTTCTAATCGAAAAACAATTATCTAACGATTTAATCTTTCCTTCATTAACACAATCCACGTAATCTTCGTGGGTAATGTCATTTTTAACATTCACCTTTGGCGCACCTTTAAGTTTCTTTTCATTAACTTTATTTTTCAGAGGCTTAAGTTTATTTTTCATTTTCAGTTTTTTTTCTTCATTTTTCTCTTCTTCAATCTTTTTTTCTTCTTTTTTTCTTTCTTCTTCTTCCTTTTCAATTTCTTTCTTCGTTTTCAAATAATTCATCGAATAAGACTTCGCTACATTACCGCAATGCGACATAATTACTCGGTTTTTAAATTCCGCCTTAAATTTCCCAATTACTTTTTCATTTGTCTTATCGTTCAATTCTCTTCCATCGGGGAAAACGAATTTAGAATCACTTAAATCAAAGTGTTGCCTGTTTTCATCCATAAACTTATACAAATCTTTTTTACTGCTATACACCAAGCTGTCTGTATCACTCATACAAACTTCAATATCAGGATCGAATTTTTGCATCACGTTATAATGGAAATCGTACATTACACATTTCGAAATATCCATAACTTGAAATCCTATATATTCCGGCGAATTAATTATATGTTCCTTTTTTTGCATTTCAACAATATGAACACCATTAAAATACGTATCATCATGCCACACATACTTCAAAGTACCAAAGCTTCTCCATTTTAACAACGTGTTTTCGTCATCCGTTAATCTAATATCCTTTTTCAATAAATTACTTTGCATCGTTTTTCCGTAAACCGAATTATTCATAAGCTTATAAAATGTCTTTTCAAATTCACTTTTTGCGAGCGATCTCATTCTAGTATTAATATCAACATAAGCTTTCATAAATTCACATTGGGAAAATTTCAAAACTTTCTTAATCGTAAGAACACAACCCAAATTAAACAAAATCTGATAATTACGATAATTTAACACATAGTTTTCATGCTTATACAAATGCGCAATTAATTTTTCACTGTGAATTTTTCCAACACCAACCTCTTTCTGGTATGGCCTCAACCATTCACTATTTACTTTCATAATTTCAGGGGCCGGTACAAATTGCTTCAATTTATCATGAATTTCATCAGGAAATTCAATATCACATTCAATAACACATCCTTCTTTACTTTCATCATTTAACTTCATTATTTCTTCATGGCACATTTCGACAAATCTAAAATTTCCATACGGGAGCTTTTTAACCATCCCACATGAATACAAATTATTCGCATCCAAATACACAATATATCTTTTCTCTTTCGTTTCATCATAATAGCCCAACATATATTCATTATTTGCTTCTTCTAAACGTTTTCCAATAAACGAAAACCCGCCTTTCTTTTGTTTTTGAAACATTTTGTAAACTTCATAATCAGTAACCAATTCTATTTTATCCGTTTCAATGTTTCCCTTCTTAAATTCATCATCCATAGTTTTTAGCATACTATGCCAACTTAAAGCGGGAGAAGATATAAACCAAGACGGGTCTAAACCATATATTCTATATGCAATTTCGGAATAATTCTGAAAAACATCGCACAACATCAACGTATCAGTCCATAAATAAATATCGTGATATTCACCATAATTTTTACACCCAAATTTTTCATATACTTTTTTCATCGTTTCGTAATCCTCTTCATTATGCTTGCTCATATGACGATTCAAAAATTCTTCCTTTTGGGGTAATCCCATTTTAAATTTTTCTACAGAATCGACATATTCATAATCATAAATTCCTTTTTTACAAAGGGTTTCAACATCATTAGGAAATACTTCTTTCATAAAACGACATTTTTCGTAGTCTCTCTCTGGTTTTCTTCCTTCGTCCGTTCGCTTATTTCTTTCTTCATTTGTCTCATCTGCAAGGGTCAAATTATCCGCCAATTCTTCTAAAGACATCGGCAAATGCTGACATGAATCCATAAATTTTATCAATTTATCATTCTTCTGATGCCATTCTCCTTGTTTATCTTTATAATGCTTTATTTTTGCCATTGTCATACTTAAAATCTTTTCACTATTCTGTTGGATAACATGAATAGAATATTTATCACCGCTAAATGCTTTATGGAATTTGGAAATTATAAATTGTCCATCATAACTCTTTAAATTATGGAAATAGCAAGGAATCGCATCCATAGGCTTAAAATGCATATTACAATCAGCGCAAGCAAACCCGCGAAATTCGCCCGTATAGTGCGAGTGATCTTTATGAATTTTTTTACCGCTAACTTTGCTTTTGCAAAGATAACATTCATATTCACGATTTTTATTTACCCTAATATCTTTAATATTGGAATAATCTTTCTTTTTAGCTGAACGAAGCTCTTTAAGATCATCTCCCACTTTTTCCATTTCAAACAAAAACTTCGTCACAACATCCTCTTCATCATTTTCAGCACGATATAATACTTTTTTATAAATTTCTTTCTTAATGCGGTCTATTACAATATAATTATAGGAATTTACAACATGGTTCGTAATCAATTCAGTATCACCTTTTTTACAATCAAACAAGGGCTTATTACTCGCTTCAAAATCGGCCAATATTATAAATTCATTAAAATATTGATATTTTCTCATTTTCGTATCAAATTTTACGAACTTATTTTCTTCATCTGGAAATACTAAATTTTCTTCGTGATATTTCTTATACTGAATACATCCATTTAAATGTTTCTCCCAAACCTTTTTATTCACCATTTTAAAACAATATTTACACCATTCACAATCTTTTTTCTCAATATTATTAGATTTGGAATTATTATTTAACTTTTTGGAAATATCTTTAATATAGCAATAATGGGTGTTTCCTTCTTCTTCCAATAATAACAAATTAATTAAATCATTATTTTTATATTCAAAATTGCCGTGATATAAAATATCAAATTTACTTGATTCACCACGTAACTTAAAAATAGCCACTGCAATTTTATTATTCTTTTCAAATTCCATTATATCATTTAAACTAGCCGGGAAATTTACATTTTCATAATTATATTTATCTTCAACTTTATTAAAAACGCTTGGACGATAAGCTTTTGAACCAATTTTTTTCAACTGATGTATTTTGCAACAAGCCTTAAAACATTCATTATCTTTATTCTGAGGGTTTACAATCCCTTCTTTCGCGTTAAACTTTCTTTTAATATACGAAGAACCACCGGGTAATATTTTTTTAGCTCCAACAACAAAAAAATAACCGTACAAGTCCCCGTCGTATTTTCCCATGTCGTCAAGTATCTTTTCTAAATCAATTGGAATACTATCAAAAACTTTTAAAGCTTTTTCAATATCAACTGCATTATATACGCTTACATACGGCGTACTATCAGTACTCAACTTCTGCCCGTTACCTCTTAAATCAAAATAACGAAATAAACGGGTATTAAACGCTTTAAACTCTTTTAACGAATCTTCCAAGAATTTACGCGCTTTTCCTATTAGCTTCGCTTGCGTCAAATTTTTAATATCCATCTCAAGATTTTTCTTTAATTCAGTTTGGAATGGCATCGCTAAAGTGTTTTTTATTGAATCACTATTAATATGTTTAAATTTATGCGTTGGAATCAATATATCAACTTTATCAACTAAAGAATTTCCAAATTTTACTCTTTTAATATCCGCACTCAAAACGTTAAACTTTGTCTTAAACCTTAAAATAGATTTAAAAGGCGCAAAATTACTGTGCGGTTTCACCTCCACATTTTTTCTGTCTCTTGAAATCAAATGATTTTGCAATTTTAACAAATTATTTTCATATTTTTCAATTTCCTTTTTCATTTTAGGGTTTCTTGACATCTCTTTTACTTTCCTATCATCCAAATAAAAATCAGCCATAAATTTCTTAATCCTAGAACTCATTATACTACTCGCAGAAATAATTTTACCAGCAATCATTATATAATAATTATACTTATATTTTATTTCTTTATATTATGATGCGTTTTTTCGTAAAACCCTATAGAATTGAAAATAATTTCTGTTTCAATTTTATAATGTTAAACCTTTGTGATATTTGTCGACAAAATATGACAAGTGAAAATTTAAAGCGTATTGAAAATGAAGTAAAAGAATTTAAAACAAACTATTACTGTTATCATTCTTGGGTGGCACTTAAATGAGGAAATTTTTCTTTTCGTTTTTTTCTGCGTAATTCCATTTCTTGTTCATGTTA
>Ga0172367_10008531_pt1 | contig 11439 bp, 13 predicted proteins | sample Lak10m_FD_114542 | JGI IMG/M metagenome (GOLD analysis project Ga0172367, IMG submission 114542) | Freshwater microbial communities from Kabuno Bay, South-Kivu, Congo - kab_022012_10m | ecosystem: Environmental > Aquatic > Freshwater > Lake | place: Democratic Republic of the Congo: South-Kivu...
CGGAAACCGGGCTGCGGTTACCGCCTGTAGGTCGTTGTGGCCGAATTCCCATACGGGCTGTTGGGCTGCTTGGGCGAAGCCCGCAATTTTGGAAGTTTTGGAATTTCGTGTCAATTCAGGGGCAGCGAAGATTTCGGCAGTCGCAACGTGGCAGGCAGGTACGGCGATGGTCAGCCACCGTGGGGCGCTGTCATAGGCCTGGAGCCGCTCGCCGACCCCCTGCACAAAGGCCGATTTCCCGAAAAGAAAAAATGGGACGTCCGCCCCCAGTTCAAGGCCGATTTCGCTGAGCTGCTGGCTGCCGATCTTCAGGCCCCAGAGCTGGTTTAAGCCCATCAGCGTGCTCGCCGCATCTGAGCTGCCCCCACCCAGTCCGGCGCCGGCCGGGATATTTTTGGTGGTCTGAATCCTTGCCCCTGGCTGGCCAGCCGCCTGCCACTGGGGGGTGTTTTGCAAAGCGCGTGCTGCCCGAACCGCCAGATCAAGATGGGGTGGGCCCAGCAGGTCGCCGCATCGCTCGATCTGGCCGTCGGCGCGCGGCGAGATCAGGATCAGGTCGGACCAGTCGATCAGCTCAAAGGCGCTCTCCAGCAGGTGATATCCATCGTCACGACGGCCAACGACGTGCAAAAACAAGTTGATCTTTGCCGGTGCGACGAGTGTCAGGCCTTGGGCATGCATGTATCAATCTCTGGCGGGATCTTGGGCTTAGATCGGATCCAGTACAGCGCGAAGCATGATGTCGAGCTGCTGCACCCGAAATTGAAATTCTCTTGAGCCCAAGCTCGTGTTGGCCGTGCTTTCAATTGAGAGCATGAGCGATCGCATCAAGGCTTGAATTTCAGCATCACCCATCACTGAGGCCGATTCGCCAAGCAGCGCATGCGCAAGACCGGATTGCTGCCGAGCCCCGAGTAGCCTGCCATCCGCATCGAAAGCATGAAGGCTTTCATCAATTTTTTTCTCTTTGATCAGCAGGCCTGCCTGCCGCTCCACGAGCCTTCGCTCGATACTGCCCAAGGTCTGGCCGAGAGGACCCAGCCAAATGAGGATCTGTCGTTCGCTGCGATCAACCTCAGGCCCCGTGGGTGAAACCAGCTGCAGCCATTCAAAGCGGCCCTGTCCGCCGCGCGTCTGCTCAGAGGCCTGAAGCCGAGCAGAAAGGATGAATCGTCCAGATCGTGAGACTTTTAATTGCTCATCTGGCCGCTCCAGACTGAAGCGCTCGGGTGCTGCGGGCCGCGGTGGCGACTTGATGGCGCAGCCCGCAAGGGCGGCGATGGCCAGGCCACAGAGGAGCTTTGTCAGTTGGCCTAAAGGGGCTGGAGCCTGATTCAACGGGGATGGACGCGTGCCGGGGAGATGCCAAGACGCTTTAAGGTATTGAGCAAAACTTCGTTACGCGGGTCTGCACTAAAGGCTGCCTTGAACACAGACTCGGCCTCGTCTTTTCTTCCGCGGCTCCAGAGCACCTCGGCAAGATGGGTCGAGATCTCTGCATCCGGCTGAAGACGTTGGGCCTGCCGAAGATATTTTTCCGCGAGCTCAAGATTGCCCAGCCGAAAGTAGACCCAGCCCATGCTATCGATGATGTGCGCATCGTTGGGCGCCAGGGCCAAGGCCTGCTCAATGAGGCGTTTTGCTTCATCAAGCCGCTCATTGCGATCTGCGAAGTGATAGCCGAGTGCGTTATACGCATGTGCATGCTGGGAGTCGCGGGAGATTAGGGCCCGCAGGATTTTCTCCATCTCCTGATGCTGACCGGCCTTCTCATGCATCATTGCCAGGGTGTAGGCGACATTGGATTTTTCTTGGTCAGGCTTACTGACCGAATCAAAAATTCTCAGGCCATCGGCCTTATTCGGTGCGCGGCTCGCAAGGCTCGCGAGATAATCGTAAAAGCCATCGAGCTGCTGCTCGCGAATTGCCCGATCACGGCGTGCGCTTAACGAGCGAATAACTTTTTCGTTTTCACCCAGCACGACATTTAAGAGATCTAGGGTGCTCTGGGCCTCGGGATCATTGGGGGCAGCGGTTTGCCAGATTGCGGCCGCCTCTTGGGCCCGCTGCGGTGATCGGGCCTCAATGGCAAGCTCGGTTGCACGGCGGGCTGCGCCAGGATCTTGGGTCTGGCGGGCCACACTGAGATAAGTTGCCGCAGCAGCCCCAATGTCGCCTTGGGCCAGGGCCAGTTCACTGGCCAGAATTTGAAAAATTAGACCCGCCTGCTCGCGGCCACGGTCGATGTTTCTGCTGGCTGCTGACCAGGCTGACTCTGCAGCACCCAGCATCAGGCTGAGGCTAAGGAGCAAAAAGAGGGAGCGGGACCGAAGCGTTGTCATGCCTCTACACTATCTGAGTTTTCCTGGTCCCTATCATGCCCGAATTGCCCGAAGTTGAAGTGACTGCCCGCGCCCTGCGCCAGGCCATATCGGGCTGCGTATTTCAGGGCTTTCGCCACTCGGGGAAGCGGCTTCGCCATGCCTTTCCTCGGGCGGCGCTCTCGCGGCTGATTGGCATGCCGGTTCTGTCGATTTCAAGGCGCGCTAAATATGTTTTATTGGAATTTGAGCCAGGATGGGTTGCTGTCCATCTTGGGATGTCGGGCTCTATTGAGCAGGCCACCGTCGCGAATCAAGCACTTGGCCTGCATGATCATGTGCTGCTTGAGTTCGGGTCGTCAGCGGGCACGTCTCGGGCACTCATATTTAACGATCCTCGGCGCTTTGGCTCATGGCAGTGGCTAGATCGTTCCCAGACTCAGACATCGGAGTTGGGCGCCCTGCTGGGCGACGCATCCAGTGGGATTGAGCCTTTTGATCCTCGTTTTAACGGACAGTGGATGGCCGAGTCCGCCAGGGGACGACGGACTGGAATCAAACAATGGCTGATGTCGGGCAGCACCGTGGTCGGCGTGGGAAATATTTACGCCTGCGAGGCCTTGTTTGAATCCGGGATTCATCCCCTGCGCAAGGCGTCGGCCATTTCGCGCATGCGCTATGACCGTCTTGCCCGGGCAGTGAGGCAGATTCTGCAGGCGGCAATCGATAGTGGCGGAAGCACAATTCAGAATTTCGTTGGGCTTCATGGCGAGGCGGGACGCTACGGACAGATGCATTGTGTTTATGGCCGCGAGGGTGAGCCCTGCCTACGGTGCAGCCGGCCAATCCGTCGGCTGGTGATCGGCCAACGCAGCACATTTTTTTGCTATGGATGTCAACGCTAAGCGGCCTGTGTTTGCACATCAACTCATGGGCTGGCAGCGCACGCATGGCCGTCATGATCTGCCGTGGCAGATCAAGCCTGTCGATCCTTATCGGGTCTGGCTTTCCGAAATCATGCTGCAGCAGACCCAGGTCACAACGGTTGTGGGATATTTTGAGCGCTTCATTGCACGCTTTCCGACGCTTCATGCCCTGGCCCGTGCAAGCGAGCAGGAAGTCTTATCGCTCTGGTCAGGCCTGGGCTACTACCAGCGGGCCCGCAATTTACTCGCCTGTGCAAAAACGCTCACCGCACAGCATGATGGCCGCTTTCCTGAGTCAGCGCAGCAACTCGCACTACTGCCGGGTATCGGCCCTTCAACTGCTGCAGCCATTGCTTCTACTGTCTTCGGAGAGCGGGCTGCGATCTTGGATGGCAACGTCAAGCGTGTGTTTGCCCGGCTGACATGCGCGGCTCCATCATGGGGCAGTCCAGCACTCGAGCGGACACTCTGGGCTGAGGCTGTCAAACGGCTGCCCGAGCAGTCAGACCAGATGCCAATCTACACACAGGCCATCATGGATCTCGGTGCCTTGATTTGTCGGCCGAAAAATCCGCAGTGCGGACGCTGTCCGGTGGCCCAGCATTGCCAGGCCTTTCAGCGGGGCCAGGTCGACCGTTATCCGGTGGCGCGCGTTCGGCGAAGTCTGCCGCTACGCAAGGCCTACTGGGCATTTTGTTTTGATGCAGACGGCATCTGGCTTACGCAGCAGCCAAGCTCAGGAATCTGGCCAAGTCTTTGGCTGCCATGGGCCATCCATCCGGATGCGCTCCCGCGCGGATGGAAGTCAACCGTTCAGGGACTGCAAGAGGTCGTTGAAGTGCGGCATAGCTTTACGCACTATCGGCTTTTGATTTCTGCTGCGATGGTGCGGCTCAATCGCAATACGCCACCCCTCGGGGCACCCAAAGGCCTGCAGCGATTTGTCTGGGCAGAGGCCATGCGCCTTCCCCTGCCGGCGCCGGTTGCGCGGCTGTTGTCTAGGCTTTGCCCCGCTGCGATAACGACCGATGGCGAACTGCACAAGAGTAGGCGTCTTTAAACTGCTCGTACAGGGCATCCGCGCAATAGACCGATCGATGCTGGCCCCCTGTGCAGCCAATGGCAACCGTCAGATAGCTGCGATGCTCTTCAGCGTGCCGCGGCAGCCATTTTTGCAGGTAGGCCCCAATGTCTTGAATCATTTCGCGCACTGAGTCGAAAGATTCTAAATAGCGCATCACTGGAGTGTCTCGGCCATTGAGCGGTCTGAGTTCCGGATCATAGTGGGGATTGGGCAGGCAGCGAGCATCGAAAACAAGATCAGCGTCCAGCGGAATACCGTCTTTAAAAGCAAAGGACTGGAACAACACCATCAACGGCGCATTTTCCAGATCAAGAATTTCTTTTACCCAGCGCCGAAGGACTTGGGGCTGCAGATCACTTGTATCCAGTGGAATTCCAAGAGGCTCAATATCGGCCAGCAGCTCTCGCTCGCGGGCAATGCAATCCATCAATGTCTGAACGGAGCCTTCGCCAAAAATGTTCTGTGCTGCCAGCATCTGGCTGAGCGGATGCCGGCGCCGGGTTTCCGAGTAGCGCTGCACGAGTATCTCGTCACGGGCATTGAGGAAGATGACTCGGACATCGTGGCCAGCTTCTCGAATTTGTTCGAGATTTTTTGACAAGTGGCCAAGCGATCCTGCTGTGCGGGCATCAACAGCGACCGCAAGCTGCGAGAGTCCTTCGGCCATCAGCCGGGTGAGGGCCTGATCAAGAAAGGCGACAGGAAGATTATCGATGCAGAAATATCCGGAGTCCTCCAGCACATTGAGCGCCACCGATTTGCCGGAGCCCGACAAGCCGGTGACCAGTACGATTTTCATCGGCCCGAATCCGGGCCAGGATGCTGCATCGCAGCCTGCTGTCGTTCAACGAATTCCTGCATCGTGTCAATGCCGCGCAGACTCAGCACAGAGTTTCGGACCGCTGCCTCGACCAGTACCGCAAGGTTTCGCCCGGCCGCAACCGGAATGACCACCTTGCGAATCGGCAGGCCCATCACATCCTGGGTCATGGCCTCCAGGGGGAGCCGTTCAAACTCATTCATTACGCTACGGCGAATCAGCTGAACGATAAGCTTGAGCCGCATTTTTCTGCGCACGGCGGTCTCACCAAAAATTGCACGAATATCCAGCAGTCCCAGCCCGCGGACTTCAAGAAGATTCTGTAGTAGCGGCGGACAGCGGCCCTCGACTGCATCCGGTGCGATTCGAGTGAAGTCGACCACATCATCGGCAATCAGGCCGTGGCCACGGGTAATCAATTCGAGCCCGAGTTCACTTTTTCCGAGGCCTGACTCACCGGCAATCAGCACGCCCATGCCCAGCACATCCATAAACACGCCGTGCATCTGGGTCTGTGGGGCCAGCGTACGGGCCAGCTGTGTCCGAAGGATTTCAATCACCTGGCCTGCCGATACGGTGGTGCGTAGCAGTGGCAGGCCCTCACGTTCACAGGCCGTGAACAATTCGGCCGGGGGAATCTCATCATCGGCGATGATGATGGCTGGCGGTCGGCCCGCAATCAGCTCTGCGGTGAGATAGTTTTTTCGCTGCGGATCCAGGCGGTTGTAATAGGCGACCTCAGGCGTGCCCATAATCTGGATGCGATTCGGATGAATCAGATTTAAGTGGCCGATGAGATCGGCACTCTCGGTCGATTGGCCGCCGATTTTGCGGCCCGCGCCGACTTGTCCCGTTAAAAAGCTGAGCTTGAGCGTCTCCGCGTGTTCGTCAAATAAGGCCCTAACGTCAAGCACGGGCCGGTTGCCAGCTCTCAAGGGCCCGGTGCAGGGCCTGGGGATCGGTTTCGCTGCTCAGTAGATCGCGCATGTGTCGGTCGGAGAGCATCTCGGCCACTTCTGACAGGATCTCGAGATGCTGCTGCGTCGCCTGTTCGGGCACCAGGAGAAAAAGCAGCAGCCCAACTGGTTTTCCATCGGGCGCATCAAAGGCCACAGGCTCGGACAGTCGGACCAATGCGGCGACCGCCTCTTTTAGACCTTTGATCCTGCCATGGGGGATGGCGATGCCTTCGCCCAGGCCGGTGGACCCCAGCCGTTCTCGGGCAAACAGCGAATCGAATACCTTGACCCGCGCAATGCCCTGATTGTTTTCAAAAAGAAGCCCCGCCTGTTCAAAGACGCGCTTTTTACTGCTGGCTTCCTGGCCAACGGCAATGTTGGCCAGAGGTAAAAGCTGGCTAATGCGGTTCATTGCTCCGCCTCGTCGAGTCGAGAGGCTGGATTATAAATCTTTTGTTGCGCTGCGCTAAACGGCTTAAGTTGCAAGTCTTGCGTCAATGCCCTGGCCCCTGTGGACCCCGGGCCGGTGGGTTTCCTTGTACCGGACGACCTGTCGATCCAGCTTGTTGGCCAGCAGGTCGATGGCAGCGTACAGGTCGGCGTGGCTGGCCTCGCAGTGAATATCCTTTCCAGGCAGGTGTACGGTGACCTCGGCCACCTGGTGCAGCTTCTGAACGCTGAGCACGACATGGACCTCGTTGACATGATCAAAGCGTCGCCAGGGCCTGCCGAACTTCTGGTCCACGTAGCTGCGGATGGAGTCGGTAATCTCGATGTGATGCCCCTTGACGGTCATGTGCATGGTCCTGCCTCCTGTTTTAGAGTTTCTTGCGTTGGCTGACAGGCTCAATTCTGAGCGCTTCCCGATACTTTGCAATCGTGCGCCGCGCAACTTGAATACCCTCGCTGGCGAAACGGTCTGAAATCTGTTGATCGGACAGGGGCCGGCGCGGATCTTCGTCGGCGACCCATTGTCGGATCTTGGCCTGCAGGGCCGTCGAGGAGGCCACCCCCCCGCCCTCGGTTCGCACATGGCTTGTAAAGAAGTATTTCAGCTCGAAGGTTCCCCGGGGGGTCAGCATGTATTTGTTGGTCGTGACCCGGGAGACGGTCGACTCGTGGAGCTCGCAGCGCTCAGCGATCTCGCGCAGCACCAAGGGCCGCATGGCGATTTCACCTTGCTCGAAAAATTCTTGCTGCTCAATGGCGATGGCCTGCGAGACCCGCAAAATCGTATCAAAGCGCTGCTGAATATTTTTAATCACCCATCGGGCCTCCTGCAGCTGGGCAGACATGCTGCTGGCCCGCTCCTGACGAATCAACTCTGCATACAAGGGATTGATGGACAGTCGTGGCACTGCCGATTCATTTAATCGGACCTGCCATTTATTGGATTTGCGTGTGCCCATCCGATAGGCAATCACATCCGGAACAATCGACTCGGCGGCATCTTCTAAAAATTCAGAACCGGGTTTCGGATTAAGCCGTTGAATCAAGAGCACCGCCTGCTTTAAGGACTCTTTATCGCAGCGTAGCATCTGGCAGAGTCCGTTGAAATCTTTAGCACCCAGTGCATTGAAGTGGGCCAGATCACCAATGATTTTCTTTGAGAGTTCAAGGCATGCATCGATTGCAGGTGATTCGGGCGCGGTCGGGGCGTTGGCAGTCCAGCCCTCGAGCTGCAGCAACAGACATTCCTGTAAATTTCGAGCCCCGATTCCTCTGGGGTCTAGGCTCTGCAAGAGCTTTAGGCCGAGCGTGCGTTCATCGGCATCAAGGCGCTCGCCAAAATGCTCGGAAAAAAACTCAGCAACGCTTTCCTCAAGCTCCTCGAGGCTTTCGCGCAGATAGCCATCGTCGTCCAGCGACTCGATCAGGGTATCAAGCCAGGCCCGATCACGATCCGAGAGTTTTAAGCTGTGGGCCTGCTCACGCAAGTGCTCCCGAAGGCCAATGGGCTGAATGCGCTGAGATTCCCACCAGTCATCATCATCATGATTGGCCCGTGAGCCACTGGAAGACCAGCTTTCAGCCGACCCTGCCAGTCCCTCATCCGAGGCGTCGGCTGCCGTAGTCTCAGAGCCTTGGCCCTCCGGCGTGTCTGCAGTGCTGCTTGTGTTGGGCTCGGCCATCTCCAGCAGCGGATTTTCGGTGAGGAAGCGGTCGACTTCCTGCTCAAGCTCGGCGGTCGACATCTGCAGCAGCCGAATCGATTGCTGCAGCTGTGGCGTAAGCGCAAGTTGTTGAGAGGTGCGAAGGCCGAGGGAGGGTTTAATTGCGGCCACGCACGTTACATTCTGAAGTGTTCCCCAAGGTAAACCTTGCGGACATTTGCATCAGCAATGATGTCTTGGGGCACACCACTGGCAAGCACAGATCCTTCGCTGATGATGTAGGCCCGATCACAGATGCCGAGTGTTTCTCGGACATTGTGGTCAGTGATGAGCACACCGATTCCATGTTCTTTAAGAAATCGCACGATCCGCTGAATCTCGATCACCGCGATCGGATCCACGCCGGCGAAGGGCTCGTCTAAAAGAATAAATCGTGGCGAGGTGGCGAGCGCCCGGGCGATCTCGACCCGCCTGCGCTCACCGCCGGACAGCACATTGGCCATGTTTTGGCGCAGATGCGTAATTTGCAGGTCTTCCAGAAGCTGCTGTAGGCGGGCTTCAATCTGCGCAGAATCCAGGGGTTCACCGCGGGCGTTGTGTTGAAGCTGCAGCACGGCCCGGATGTTGTCGGCAACAGATAGCCTGCGAAAGACCGAGGCCTCCTGTGGCAGATACGAGAGGCCAAGCCGCGCACGGCGGTGGATCGGCAGCCGGGCCAGGTTTTGTCCGTCCATTAGAATTTCGCCGGCATCGGATTTCACTAAGCCAACAATCATGTAAAAGCTGGTGGTCTTTCCCGCGCCGTTTGGGCCGAGTAGTCCGATCACTTCGCCGCTTTCAATATGTAGGGTGACATCCTTAACGACATCACGGCCCTTGTATGCCTTGCGCAGGCCGCGCACGTCTAGCGTCTTAACTGCCGTCATCACCGCTTGCCTGGCATGAGCGTCATCCGCGAGCGGGGCTGGCCTTGATTTGATTCCACCTGGTATTGCTCGGTAATGTTGTTATAGGTTAGGGCATCGCCCGCCACCTGATCTTTCAGGAGATCACCTTCGAGCCGTCGCAGCAGCGCGTTTTGGCTCAGGGTCACAATTTCATCCTTGCCGTTGTAATCAAGCCGTCTCGATTCGCCTTCCATAAATTCGTTAACGCCGTCTCGCTTCTGACGAAAGCGCGCTGGATTTCCGATCATCGTTCCAAAAGTATTGCCAGCGCTGTCCTGCCATAGCTCCATGCGATCGCCGCGCAGAATCAGGGTGCCCTTGGTCAGCACAACATTGCCCGTAAAAGTCGTGATTTGTTTCTGGTCATCATGGCTGAGTCGATCAGCATCAATCGTGGTCGGTTTTTCACGATCCGCTTTCTCTGCCTGGACTGTTCCGATGCCTACAGCCAGGGTGGCCAGAAAGAACAGCATCCGACCCCAGCGGGAGTTCCGAATGCGATTCATGGCTGGCCTTTCTTTGGCACGACCATTCGAGAGTCCGAAGTGATTTCCAGCTGCCGGGTTTTTTGGTCAAGCCGCATTCCATTTCCTTGCAGCGTTGAGGCCCCACGCTCGATGATGACGGGCGCGTCGGTCGTTGCGCGCTCCTCGCGAATCAGCACAGTCGCCTTGCTGGTGCTCACCCGGGCTGCGGGCTGCCCATCAAACGCATTGCGTTCAATTCTGACATTGCCCTCCAGATCAATTTGATTTTGCTGCCGGGTCGTAATGGCCCGCTCTGCCTGCATCACTGTCTTTGGCCGATCGGGTGCTAGGGAGACCATCACTGGCTGCTCCACCAGGCTGCGGTCGGCCTGTTCCTCAAAAAGGATTCTTTTCGCATCCAGCCGATACTGAGCATGGCCTTGCGCGTCGCTTCGTGTCACGCGAGGATTTTCAATGATCGCGTTAGGCCCCTCTTTGTTGACCACTACCGACTCCAGCTGGCTGCGGCGGAGAAATTCATTTAGGCCCCAGGAGGCGGCTGCCAGCAGCGCAAAAAGGCCGACGGAGATGGTGCTGCCGAGCCATTCGGGCTGCCTCATTGCCGCGCCTGAACAATGAAGTCGCAGCAGTCACGCACCGCACCTGCCCCACCCGCCCGACGAGAAACCCAGTGGGCTGCTGCCAGCACGGCCTGCGCGGCATCCGGAACTGTGGCGGCGAAATGAACGCGCGAAAAAATCTCCAGATCGGGCAGGTCATCACCCATATGCCCGCAGTCGGCAGGGGCAATGCCGAATTCGGCCATGCACTGATCGAAGGCTGCACCTTTATGTTCTGCACCCTGGATCACGACATCAAATCCCAGCTCGCGGGCGCGCACCTCGGTCGCCGGATGGGATCGTCCGCTTAGGATTCCCAGCCGTACGCCAGCATGTCTGAGCGCCTTAAGTCCATGGCCATCCAAGACATTGAATCGCTTCATGGTTTCGCCATTGGCGCTGTAAAACAGGCCGCCATCGGTCATCACGCCATCCACATCAAAAAACATCCAGCGTAGGCCCTTGGCCCTCTGGGCAGCCTCGCGGAGGTCAAAGCGGCTGGGCATCTGCGGTGAAGGCTCCATGATCGACACTAAAGAATCTTGGACTCAAATAGGTCATGAATGCCGACAGCACCCTCGAGTCGGCCCTGATCGTCAACAACCAAGAGATGATTGATTCGCGTGGATTCCATGAGATGCGCAACTTCACTGGCCAGCCGATGCCGATCAATGGTTTTCGGCTGCCGGCTCATCACGTCGTCAATCTTGACGTTTCGAATATCGACGCCCTGCGACAGCACGCGACGTAAGTCGCCGTCCGTAAAAATGCCCATCACGCGGCGGTCCTGATCCAAAACGGCGGTCATACCCATGCGTTTGGCGCTGATTTCCGCAAATGCATCTGTGACCGAGGTACCCAGCGCAACCGAGGGCAGCTGCGCCTCGGTGCGCATGACATCTTCAACCCGAATCAGTAGCCTGCGACCCAGGCTGCCTCCGGGATGCGAGCGGGCGAAATCCTCGGCGCTAAATCCCCTCAGATCCAACAGCACCAGGGCCAGCGCATCACCAAGTGCCAATGCCGCGGTCGTGCTGGCGGTCGGCGCCAGATTTAAAGGGCAGGCCTCGGTCTGCACAGCCGCATTGAGATGAATATCAGCGGCTTTCGCCAGGCTGGATTCAGGATTGCCGGTGATTGCAATCAAGACAGCGCCCAAGCGCTTGATATGCGGTGCAATC
>Ga0172367_10008532_pt1 | contig 11439 bp, 12 predicted proteins | sample Lak10m_FD_114542 | JGI IMG/M metagenome (GOLD analysis project Ga0172367, IMG submission 114542) | Freshwater microbial communities from Kabuno Bay, South-Kivu, Congo - kab_022012_10m | ecosystem: Environmental > Aquatic > Freshwater > Lake | place: Democratic Republic of the Congo: South-Kivu...
CGGGTCAGGCCTCGGGGACGGCGAGGCGCTGCAGCACCTGCTCGGCGAACCGGCGGCGGCCGAACACCCACCGCTTCGGTGCGCGGGCCGCATACGAACCGACGACGAGCGGCAGCAGGGTGGCGGTGTGCTCGCGGAGCTCGGCGGACGACGCCACCTCGAGCTGCTCGCGGCGTTCGACCAGTTGCTCGCCTTCGAAGCCGAGCAGGGCGAGCGACCCGATGGCGACACAGAACACCCCGAGATCGCCCAGCCCGGCGACCACGTCGGTGGGCGAGGTGCCGCGCGCGACGCGCCGAGCGGCGGCTGCTGCCCAGGCCACCGGGGTTGCCGGATCGTGCAGACGCGGCCGGCGGAGGTAGGCGGGCGACACGAGACGGCGGACCTCGGTGTGCCCGAACTCCTGGGCGATGAGCGACTCGAACCGCACCTGTGTGCTCGAGATGGTGAGATGGCTGGACCGGTCCCCGCGGGTCATCCGGCGAGAATGCCGCATGCCGCCCGGCCCGCGCCACCCCTTCTGACGATTTTGTCGGTGAACGCCGCGTTTCAGGGGCGAACGATGGCGCTGAGCATCGCCTGCAGCTTCGCCTGGGTCTCGGCGAGTTCGGCGAGGGGTTCGGAATCGGCGACGATGCCGCCGCCGGCGACCAGGCGCGCCGTGCGTCGATCGGGCGAGAGCTCCGCACAGCGGATGGCCACGGCCCAGGTGCCGTCGCCGGCAGCGTCGACCCAGCCGACCGCGCCGCCGTAGCGGCCACGGGTGAAGCCCTCCGCGCGCGCGATGAGCTCGAGCGCCTCGGCGCGCGGAAAGCCGCCGAGCGCCGGCGTGGGCGAGAGCGCGGCGACCAGCTCGAGCACGTTCGGACGGGGGTCGCTGAGGTGTCCCTCCATCGCGGTACCGAGGTGCTGCACGTTGGCCACCGTCACGATGCTCGGCTCGGGCTCCCAGTCGAGGTAGCTGCACCAGGGGAGCAGGGTGTCGTGGATCATGTCGATGACCACACGGTGCTCGATCTGGTTCTTCTCGCTCGCGAGCAGCTCGTCGGCGGCACGCCGATCGGTGTCGGGGTCGCCGGTACGCGGGGTGGTGCCGGCCAGTGGGTGCGAGCGCACCTGGTTGCCGGCGACCGCCACGAGCAACTCGGGCGATGCGCCGATGAAGCCGTCGACGGAGTAGCGGTAGCTGCGACCGAACATCGCCTTCAGACGCAGCAGCACGGCGTGCACGTCGATGGCTTCCGGGCTGGTCACCTCCACCTCGCGGGCGATGACGGCCTTCGTGAGCAGGCCGTCGCGTACGGCGTCGCGGGCCTCGGTGACGGCGGCGAGGTACCGGTCGACCGGGGTGAGCGGTCGCACTGCGAACTCCTGGGCGCGAGGCACCGGCCGTGGGCCCACCCCGAGCTCGGCTGGGGCATCGTCGACGGTGGTGACCCACTGCCGACCATCGGCCGACTTGCCCACCAGCACGGCGGGGATCACCAGACTCGAGTCGGCACCCGGCTCGAACGGCACCGAACCGAGGGCGATGGGATGCACACCGCCGACCTCATCGAGGTGGTCGATGGCCGCGAGCGCGGCGGGCACGTCGTCGAGCGGCACTCGTGCGGCGACGCCACGTCCGGCGATGCCGACGCCATCGCGCACGAACAGGTACCCGTCGCCACGGGCGATGTCGTTCAGATCGACATCGGCATCGAGCGGTCGGGTGTGGGCGCGCATGTCAGCGGCGCGTGCCGACCATCAGTTGCGTGAGTCCGCCGGAGAGCTGGGTGTGCTCGGCGTCGTCGAAGCCGGCGTCGCGCAGCAGTTGCACCAACTCGGCTCGCGGCGGCAGGTAGGCGACACTCTTCGGGAGATAGCGGTACGCGGCGCCATCGCTGAGCAACCCGCCGATCTTCGGCACCACCTTGCCGAAGTAGATGTTGTTGCCCCAGCGGATGACGGGGTTGTGCGGCACGCCGACGTCGAGCAGGGCGATGCGGCCGCCGGGCCGAACCACTCGCGCCAGCTCGGCGAAGAACGCCGGCAGTTCGAGCAGGTTGCGCAGTGCGAAGCCGCACGTCGCACCATCGACCGAGCCGTCGGGGAGCGGGAGGCGGAGGATGTCGGCCTGCACACGCGGGCTGCCGCTGCGATCGGCGGCCAACATGCCGTAGCTCAGGTCGAACGAGATGGGGCGCATGCCCGCCTTCGCCAGATCGATGCACAGGTCGCCGGTGCCGGCGGCGAGGTCGATCACCGTGCTGCCCGCCGGGAGCGCGAGGCGCTTCACCGCCTTCTTCCGCCACCGCACGTCGAGCCGGAAGGTCATGATGCGGTTCACCATGTCGTAGCGGGGTGCGATGGTGTCGAACATCTGGCGCACGGCCTGCACCTTCTCCTCACCCTCGGGGAGTTGCTCGGTGTCCCAGCTGCGTTCGGCCATCGCACAGAGGCTAGTGGGGCGACCGGGGCGGTGCCCCGGTGTGATCGCTACTGTTCGGCCCGTGGAGGTCGACGACAAGCCGCCGGAGGAGACGCTGCGGGCGGTGCGTCGTGGCGTGGTGGGTCGTTGGTGGGTGCAGGTCAAACCACTCGCCGATGGTGGCTTCCATGCGCTTGCACACACGATGAGCGGGCCGCCCGGGGTATGGGCGGGCCCGGTACGCACCACGCTGGCCGCGGCGGTCGACGACGCCATCGCCGTGCTGGGGGAGCTCCGTCGCCAGGGCTGAGGCGCCGCTGTGGCAGTCTCTGCGGCCATGAGCAACGAACTGTGGCGCAAGGGTGCACTCGAACTGGCGGGGATGATCGCCCGCAAGGAGGTCAGCAGCGTCGAGGTGGTGCAGGCCCATCTCGCGCGCGTCGACGAGGTGAACCCGCGACTCAATGCCATTGTCCGCCGTCTCGACGACACGGCCCTCGCCGCGGCCGAGGCCGCCGACCGCGCTGTCGCTGCCGGCGAGGTGCTCGGTGCGCTGCACGGGGTGCCGGTCACGGTGAAGGAGAACATCGACCTCGCAGGTACCCCCACCACGCAGGCCGTCGTGGCGCTCGCCGAGGCCGTGTCGCCGGTCGACGCACCCGTGGTCGAGCGTGTGCGGGCTGCGGGTGGCATCCCCATCGGCCGGACCAACCTGCCCGACCTCGGTCTGCGTGTCACCACCGAGAGCTCGTTGCACGGCAACACCCACAACCCGTGGCATCCCACCCGCACCACCGGCGGATCGAGCGGCGGCGAGGGCTCGGCGCTGGCCGCGGGCATGAGCCCGCTCGGCTTCGGCAACGACATCGGCGGCTCGCTCCGCAACCCCGCCACGTGCTGCGGCATCACGTCGATCAAGCCCACCACCGGGGTGGTGCCGTCGGCCACCGTGATCCCGCCGGAGGACGGCGGCATCGCCGGCCAGATCATGCTCACCGATGGTCCGATGGCGCGCCACGTGGCCGACGTGCGCGCCGGCTTGCTGGCCATCGCCGGGGCACACGACCGCGACCACCACTCGCTGCCGGTCACGCTCGTCGACCGCACCGAGGGGCGGAAGTTGAAGGTCGCCGTGCTGGCCGACCCGCCCGGTGGCAGCACGCACCCCGAGGTGGCCGCCGCCATCGCCGCCGCCGGTGTGGCGTTCGCAGCTGCCGGGCACGACGTCGTCGAGGCCACACCGCCGTCGTTCGAGCGCGTGCTCGAGCTGTGGTCGGTGATCCTGCTCAACGAGATCCGCGCCAACCTCCCGCTGCTGCAGTTGGTGATGGGCGAGGCGGGCCAGCGCTTCCTGGGCTTCGCCGACGAGATCTTCGAACCGATCGACACGGCCACGCTGATGCACGCCTTCGCCGACCGCAACCGGGTGTCCCGCGAGTGGCACGCCTTCCTCACCGAGCACGACGTGCTGCTCATGCCGACGTGGGCCCAGCCGCCGTTCGAGCTCGGCTGGGATGTCGAGTCGGTGGACAACGCTCAGGCCGTGCTCGAGCTGCTGCGCCCGGTGCTGCCCGGCAACATCCTCGGCATCCCGGCGGCGGTGGTGCCGGTCGGCATGGCCGACCACATGCCGGTCGGCGCCCAGGTGGTGGCACGTCGCTTCGCCGACCTCACGGCACTGCGCGGCGCCGAGGTGCTCGAACAGCACTTCGGCGTGATCACCCCCATCGACCCGGTGTGGTGACCGGCGGGGTTCAGCCCTCGGCGGCCACCTGCTTGGCCCAGCGGTAGTCGGCCTTGCCCGACGGCGACCGCACCACCTCGGTGACGAACACGAACGCCTTCGGCAGCTTGTAGCGGGCGATGTGCCGCTCGGCCTCGGCGCGCAGGTCGGCGTCGGTGACGGTGAACCCTTCGCGCACGCGCACGACGGCCACCACCTCGTTGCCCCAGCGCTCGCTCGGACGACCGGCGACGACGCAGTCGTACACCGCTGGGTGGGCTTTCACCGCGGCCTCCACCTCTTCGGCGAAGATCTTCTCGCCACCCGAGTTGATGGTGACCGAGTCGCGCCCGTGGAGCTCGATGATGCCGTCCTCCCGCAACCGGGCGCGGTCGCCGGGTACCGCGTATCGGGTGCCGGCGACGACCGGGTAGGTACGTGCCGTCTTCGCCGCGTCGCCCAGGTAGCCGAGCGCGAGGTTGCCGCTCTTCGCGAGCCAGCCGATCTCGGGATCGCCCGCGGCGAGCTCGCGGGTGAGGTCGTCGCTGAGCACGTGGTTGCCGGGGCTGATGGGGAACGTACCCGTGGTGGCACCGCTTCCGGCCGACACGTGCGAGAGCTGCCCGCCGGCCTCCGACGAGCCGAGGCCGTCGACGATCATCAGCGTGGGGAGGTGCTGCAGGAACTCCTCCTTCAGGTTTGCGCTCAATGGTGCACCGCCCGAGAGCAGCACGGTGAGGCACGACAGGTCGAGGCCGCCCTGCGCCAGCCGGTCGAGCAGCGGGCGACCGAACGCATCGCCGACAATGAGCAGGAAGTTGAGCTGCTCGCGTTCGATGAGACCCCACACGTCGTCGGGATCGAGCCGTTCCGGCACGCTCTGCACGTACACGGTGCCGCCGGTGTTCCAGGTGCGGAAGCTCATCCAGTGGCCGGCGCCGTGCATGAACGGGGGAGCGAGCAAGGCCTTCAGCCCGCCGGTGGCCTCGGCGATCACACCCTCGAGCGTGTCGGCTGCGCTGCCTCCGAAGCACTCGACGTTGGCGTCGCCGTTGCGCCACAGCACGCCCTTGGGCATGCCCGTGGTACCACCGGTGTAGAGGATGTACAGGTCGTCGGGGCTCCACTGCACGGCGGGCTTCTCGGCCGAGGCAGCGGCGAGCGCGTCCTCGTACCAGACTGCGCCGGGCAGCAGCTCGTTGCCGCTCTCGTCGGGGACCTGGAGGATGACACGCAGGTTCGGCAGGTCGGGCAGCACCTCGGCGAGCGTGGGCGCGAACTGGCTGTGCACCACCACCGCCGCGGCGTTCGAGTCGGTGAGCAGGTAGCGCAACTCCTCCGCGACGTACCGGTAGTTCACGTTGAACGGGGCGACCCTGGCCTTGAACGACCCGAGCATCGCCTCGAGGTACTCGTTGCCGTTGTGGAGGTAGATGGCCAGGTGGTCCTGGCCGCTCTCGTGCCCCTGCAGGCGCTCGCGCTCGGTGTGGCAACCGAGCCCGGCGGCGACGAGGTGGTTGGCGAATCGCCGCGTGCGCTGGGTGACGTCGGCCCAGGTGAGCCGACGGTCGCGGAACACCAGGCAGACCTCGTCGGGCCGCGTCGCGGCGATGGCTTCGTGCACTTCTGCAACCGAGAACTGAGCCGTCATGGCGGGGCAACCTAACCCAGCGGTGTGTCGTCCGTCACCATCGGACCCGACGCCGGACCGAGGGCTACAGTCCGGTCATGGCCGTTCCCCGCACCCCCGTCGTCGACACCCGCGATGTCGCCACCCCGTTGTTCGGTGTGTTCATGCCCCAGGGCTGGAAGATGGAGCTGTCGTCCATCGACGGCGCCGCCGCGAAGTGGCAGACGGCGGTCGACATCGCGGTGCGTGCCGAGGAGCTCGGCTACGACTCGCTCTGGGTGTACGACCACTTCCACAACGTGCCGAAGGCCGCGCACGAGGCGGTGTTCGAGTGCTGGACCACGATGGCCGCCATCAGTCAGCGCACCAGCCGCATCCGCCTCGGCCAGATGGTCGGCTGCAACAGCTATCGCGAGCCGTCGGTGCTGGCGAAGATCACCAGCACGGTCGACGTCATCAGCGGCGGCCGGCTCGACTGGGGCATCGGCGCCGGCTGGTACGAGCACGAGTACAAGGGCTACGGGTTCGACTTCCCGTTGCCGAAGGATCGAATCGGCATGCTGCGCGAGAGCGTGCAGGTCGTGCGCAGCATGTGGACCCAGCCCGACACCACGTTCGACGGCACCTACTACCAGCTGAACGGTGCGCAGTGTGATCCGAAGCCGCTGCAGGACCCGCACCCGCCGATCTGGATCGGTGGCGGTGGCGAGCAGTTGACGCTGCGTGTCGTCGCCCGCTACGCCGACTGCAGCAACTTCGGTGGCAAGCCCGACGAATGGGCGCGCAAGCGCGAGATCCTCAAGGGTCACTGTGCCGCGGTCGGTCGCGACGAGGCCACCATCCGCAAGACCTGGTCGCCGGAGGTGTTCATCCGCAGCACCGAGGCCGAGATCGAGGCGGCGGGCAGCAAGAGTTTCTGGGGTGAGGCCCTCGAGAGCTGGCGAGACGGCAACCTGGTGGGGACGCCCGAGCAGGTGTGCGAGAAGATCCAGACCTACCTCGACCTCGGCTGCACCGGGTTCATCCCGTGGTGCAGCGACTACCCGAGCACCGAGTCGATGGAGCTGTTCGCCACCGAGGTCATCCCCAACTTCCGTTAGGGCACCGCATGCGACGACGTGATCCGTTCGAGGACCAGATGGACGTTCGGGGTCGCCGCCCCTGGCGGCGTCGTCGGTCCCCGAAGGAGATCGCGTCGAACACCGCGGTCGTGGTGGCCCGCATCGTGTGCGTGGTCGCGGGCCTCGTTGCGCTCGGCATCGGGCTGGTCGGCATGCTCGCCGGTACGGGTCTCGGCCCGTGGGGTGCTGCCGTCGGCGGCGTGTTGCTGCTCATCGGCCTGCCGTGGATCTGGCTGAGCGCCGGGTCGGTCGCCGTGGCCGTGGCCGTGCTGTTCATCATCGGCGCAGCCGCCGGGTGAGCGGCGCAGCCGCCGGGTGAGCGGCGAAGCCGCCGGGTGAGCGGCGCTGCGAGCTGCCGGGCGGACTAGAACAGCGAGATCTGTTCGGGGCCGCCGATCGGCATCGGCTCGGGCAGCGGCGCGAGCCCGTCGACGATGTCGCACATCGCGGCATGGAAGCCGCGTGCCAGCGCAGGGCTGCGCCGGTTGTCGGGTGTGTGTACGAACAGGGTGGGGGTGCGGCCCTCGTCGAGCCATTCGGCGATGCGCACCTTCCAGCGTTCGAGGCCGCTGTCGGTGAGCTCGGGGTGGTCGCTGCCGATGAACCGCACGATCGGGCGGTCGGTGAGCGCGTCGTCGAGCAACGGGACCCGTGGTTTCGTACGCCACTCCTCGTGGCCGTCGTCGCTGATGGGCGTGCGGTGGAACAGCGAGATCGTGTCGAGCACCACGCGCTCGGCGCCGTGTCGCATCAGCACGCGGTCGAGGGCTCGGCGGCCGTCACCGCCGAAGAAGTCGGCGTGGCGCACCTCCACGCTCCATGGCCAGAGCCGTGGCGCCCGCGCCAACGCCTGATCGAGGGCGGCGATGTCGCGAGGACCGAACGACGGCGGCAGCTGCAGGGTGAGCCCGCCGACGAGGTCACCCAGCGGTTCGAGCAACGCCACGAACGCGGCGAGCTCGGCGTCGACGTCGCGTAGCCGCGCGTCGTGGGTGATGGTGCGCGGCACCTTGAACACGAACCGGAAGCCGGGGTCGGCGAGCGACGCCCACTTCGCCACAGTGGCGGCGGGCGGCAACGCGTAGAACGTGGTGTTGCCCTCGACCGCGTTCAGCATGCGGCTGTAGGGATACAGCTCCTGCCCTGACGCCGTGTCGGCGGGGAGGTGGACGCCCACCCACGCGCGCTGCGCCCACATCGGGCACCCCACGTGGAGGGTGGGGGCGGTCACGTCACTCGTAGCTGCGGTAGATGCACTCGGCGACGCAGCTCGGCTTTGCGGCGCCCTCGGTCTCGAACACGAGCTCGTACGTCGACTGCACGCCGCCGGCGATGTCGTCGACCGCGAGCAGCTTCACGCCCATGCGCAGCTTCGCGCCCACCGGCACCGGCGACATGAAGCGCACCTTGTTGCAGCCGTAGTTGACGCCCATCTTGAACCCGGTGGTGATGACTGCCTGGGGCAGCAGCACGGGGGCGAGCGAGAGGGTGAGGTAGCCGTGGGCGATGGGGCCGCCGAACGGGCTCTCCTTCGTGGCGCGTTCGGGATCGATGTGGATCCACTGGTGGTCGCCCGTGGCCTCGGCGAAGAGGTTCACGCGCTCCTGCGTGATCTCCATCCACTCGGAGTAGCCGAGGTGCTCGCCGACGAGGGGCTTCAGTTCTGCGCTGCCGTTGATGATGCGGGGTGCCATGACGCAAGCATGGCACCCCGGCATCCTCTACGGTGAAGCGGTGGGGATGTCACCGGGGGAACGGCTCGTGAAGGCTGCGCTCTTTCCGCTGCGCCTCGCCAAGAACTCCGCACGACTTGCGAGGAGCGCGCTGATGGCCGACTTCCTGACCGCCTACTCCATCACCCAGCCGGGCAAGCCCGCAGTGATCGACGACCGACCCGACGGCACCGTGCACCGGCTCACCTACCTCGAGCTGAACGAGCGGGCGAACCAGTTGGCCAATGTGCTGCTCGGCATGGGCGTGGTGCCCGGCGACAGCAAGGTGGTGTGGTGCGGCCAGAACTCCATCGGCCTCGTGGTGATGATCAATGCGGCACGCAAGCTCGGCGTCACGGCCGTGCCGTTGAACTACCGCCTCAGCGACGAGGAAGCCGCGTACGTCACCGACCACTGCGACGCCACCATCGTGTACGTCGACGCCGAGTTCGCACCGATGTTCACCCGCATCCGGGGCGAACTGCCGAAGGTCGAGCACTACCTCGTGTTCGACGGCGACACGCCCGACGGCATGGTGGCCATCGACCCGCTCATCGACGCCGCGTCGAAGGGCGAGCCCGAGGTGCCCGAGGCCGTCGAGCCCGGCTCGACGATGATCTACACCAGTGGCACCACGGGCAAGCCGAAGGGCGCACTGCGACGCGGCACCGGTGGCGCCGCACAGTCGGCGGCGCTGCTGGCGCACATCGGGTACACGCCCGACGACGTGTACATGCCCACCGGCCCGCTGTACCACTCGGGCCCCGGCGGGTTCATGGGCATCGCGCTGGTGATGGGCCAGACCGTGGTGCTGCAGCGCAAGTTCAACGCCGAGGACTGGCTGCGGCTGGTCGAGAAGTACACGGTGTCGTCCACGTTCGCCGCGCCCACGCCCATCCGCATGGTGTGCAACCTTCCCGACGAGGTGAAGGCGAAGTACGACGTGTCGTCGATGCGGCGGATGATCGCGAACGCCGCGCCGTGGAGCTTCGCCCTGAAGCAGATGTACCTCGCGTACTTCCCGGCCGAGTCGCTGTTCGAGGTGTACGGCAGCACCGAACTCGGCGTGAACTGCGTGCTGCGCCCCGAGGACCAACTGCGCAAGCCGGGCTCGTGCGGGCTGCCGGCGCCGATGGTGGAGATCAAGCTGTTCGACGACGAGGGCAACGAGGTCACCGGCGTCGGCCCCGAGTGCACGGGCGAGCTGTTCGTGAAGAGCCCGAGCGTGTTCGCCGACTACTACAAGCAGCACGACAAGTTCCTCGCCGACAACAAGCACGGGTACCAGACCGTCGGCGACATCGCGTACCGCGACGACGAGGGCTACATCTACATCTGCGACCGCAAGAAGGACATGATCATCAGCGGTGGCATGAACATCTACCCCGCCGAGATCGAGGCGGCGCTCGAGCACCATGCCGACGTGCTCGAGGTGGCCGTGTTCGGCGTGCCGAGCGAGGAGTGGGGCGAGACCGTGCACGCGGTGGTCGTGGTGCGTGAGGGCGCCTCGATGACCGCCGACGAGGTGGTCGCGTTCGCCAAGGAGCACCTCGCCGGCTACAAGGTGCCGCGCAGTGTGTCGTTCGTCGACGAGCTGCCGAAGACCGGCAGCGGCAAGATCCTCAAGCGCGAGCTCCGCGCCCCGTTCTGGGCCGGTCGCTCCAGCCAGGTCTGACAGGGTCCCCGCGAACTTAAGTTCGCGACTACGGGTCAGTAGCCGAGGCGTTCGACGCGATCGGGCTTGCGCTGCCAGTCCTTGTCGACCTTCACGAACAGTTCGAGGTACACGCCTTCGGGCAGTTGTGCACGGGCCAGGCGGCCGACCTCCTTGAGGATGGCACCACCCTTCCCGATGACCATGCCCTTCTGGCTGTCGCGCTCGACCAGGATCTCGACGCGGATGCGCGGCCACTCCCACTCGGTGACCCGCGTGGCGATGCTGTACGGGAGCTCGTCGCGGGTGACCGCCAACAACTGCTCGCGCACCAACTCGGCCACCCACAGTTCCTCGGGCTGGTCGCTGACCGTCTCCTCCGGGAAGTACATCGGACCCTCGGGCAGCAGCGACGAGAGGTGCTCGACCAGTTCAGGAATGCCCTTGCCCGACTTCGCTGACACCGGGAAGTACTCCGCCGCCCCGAGCGACGACGCCATGGTGAGTTGACGGATGACCTCGTCGCCCTTGACGGCATCGATCTTGTTGAGGATGAGGACTGCCTTCGACAGGTCGAGGTGGCTGGCCACCCATTGATCGCCCTTGCCGAACGGCTTGGTGGCGTCGATGACCAGGCACACCACGTCGACGTCGTTCACGCTGTCGAGTGCGGTCGCGTTCACCCGTTCGCCGAGTGCCGTGACCGGCTTGTGCAGGCCCGGCGTGTCGACGAACACGAGCTGCGAGTCGGCGGTGGTGCGAACGCCCATCACGCGAGTGCGCGTGGTCTGCGGCTTGTCGCTGACGATGCTGACCTTCTGGCCGCACATCGCGTTCACCAGGGTGCTCTTGCCGACGTTGGGCCGGCCGACGAGTGTGATGAATCCGCTGCGCATGACGGGGTTCACGCTACCGGCGGCCGCTACGGGGCCACCGTGGTGCTGCTCGCGGCCGGTGTCACGGGATCGGTGACACCCGTGCCTTCGACGAGCGCGAGGTAGTCGTTGCGCGACAACGGTTCGCCCGCGGGCGCGAGTGCGCCGGACGGCCGGGGGACCGACACGTTGAACTGCACCTGGCCGATGCCGCGGCTGTCGGTGAGCGTGAGCACGATCTGCGCCACCGCCAACCGCTGATCGGCGACCGGAATCGTGTCGAAGAACCCGCTCGGCAGCTCCACCACGGCGAC
>Ga0172367_10008533_pt1 | contig 11438 bp, 11 predicted proteins | sample Lak10m_FD_114542 | JGI IMG/M metagenome (GOLD analysis project Ga0172367, IMG submission 114542) | Freshwater microbial communities from Kabuno Bay, South-Kivu, Congo - kab_022012_10m | ecosystem: Environmental > Aquatic > Freshwater > Lake | place: Democratic Republic of the Congo: South-Kivu...
GTCAGCTCAGTTTCTTTGGATGTCACAGAAAGAACGAGATGGTTGATGGGAGAAAAGTGCAAGGGAGGAATTATTTTTCGAAAAAGGTTAAAATCTTCAGATCTTCGTATACTTACGCCTGGGAAATCAACCAGGATCGCATCGAAATTTTTTAGATTTACACTCATTGCACCCCAGTCGTTCGAGTCTCGAATAATTCCGAATGGAACATTCAGAATTTGGCTGTAAATTCGAAGTTGTTCGGCTGCGCCCACCTTAAGGGTGTCCGTCGTAAGTATCGCAACTTTTTTTCTTTCGGCTACAACCAAGTGGCTTGCCATTTTTACAAGTATCGAAGTTTTTCCTGATCCTGCAGGTCCTAAAAAGCAGTGGATAGTTCCATTTGTTGGATTAGAAATAATTTTTGTTTTATCGAGAATTAACTTTGCAATTAGTCCATCGATCAGACCTCGAGATTTAGTTCGAAGTTGAGGAAGAAGTCGTTCTCCTTCCTGAAGAAGTGAAGCGATAATGCTTTCCTGCATTCCTTCGTGATGGAGTTTTTCGAAGAGGTAACAAAACTCATAGGGAATTCCAAATTCAGATCCTGGGAAGGTGGATTTGCTAATTTGCTGTGGAATCGACTGAAATTGAGAAACCAGATTTCTTAGATTTTCAATTTCTGCTTTAAGGGCCTGGATCTCATCATGATTTTTTGGTTCGGAGGAAGCAGAGGTTTGATTTGGAGAAATTTCAATATTAGTTGTTGCACTTTGAGAGCCAATAAAGGAAGTGGCTTTTGGAAAAAGCATTCCAAATTTTTTGAGGACAGGATTTGGGGTTCCCTTCTTAAAATTATTTTCCTGAGTTTGAAATTCACCCCATGCTCTTTGCACTGCTTCTCGAATTCTCTCATCGGCTAATGTATTTGTGCTCCCAGCGCTGTTTGCATTTTCACTTTCCCGATCAATATCGATATAACGTTGCTCAGTAATAGCCCGAGGTGTGTTTCTTTCTATCTGCTGAGTAACAAATTTTTCAATGACTTCTTTCTGTGCTCGGGCCGAGCTTTTGAGAAATTTTTCTTTATCTTGCTCGCGCAATTTTGATTCAACAAATTTCTTTTTATGCAAAGTTTGCTCTGAAACTGCGGCAGTAATTTCAATACTTCCGTCACCAACTAAGCCAAAGCTTTTATTATTATCTCGAACTGATAGGATGACTGCATCGGGTCCGAGCTGGCTTTTCACCATCTCAAGGGCTTCTTTCATCGTTCTGGCTTCAAATTTTTTAACCTGCATTTCTCATCTCCACGAGGGCTACGGATTTAACGTTCGCGTCAGAAGTAATATCATTATGGGATAGAACAATTATCTGCGGGATAAATCGAGCAAGCAGCTTATACAGATGTCGCCGCGAAGTTGGACTAGTCAGTAAAATAGGTGCGCCAGCAATTTCGGGATGCCGTTCAATAGTTCTGGCCACATCATTAATGAGACGATGGGCTCTTTGAGGATCCATAATCAATTGAATGCCTTGTTCGGTTTGCAAAAGTGAATTTGCAATCTGCTCTTCGACGTCAGAATTTAAGCTCATGACCATGATTTCCCCGTCCTCGCCTTGATATTTAGAAGTGATAGATCGCGATAATGCTTTGCGAACGCCTTCGGTCAACACTTCAACATCTTTTGTTTTGTGTGATTCATCGGCCAGAGTTTCGAATATTGTAAGTAAATCGCGAATTGAAACCTGTTCCTTTAAAAGACTTTGTAAAATTCGAACAACGGAGCCAAGACTAAGTGGATCAGGAATAAGCTCCTCAATAACTTTCGGATGAGTTTTCTTGAAATTTTCAATTAAGCTATTTACTTCCTGACGACCAATGAGTTCATAGGCATGGGTTCGGATAATTTCTGTGATATGAGTTGCCATGACTGTAGGGAGGTCTACAACAGTGTAACCTGCCATTTCCGCCTCTTCTTTTCGATTCGGACTGATCCAAATTGCATCCAAGCCAAAGGCAGGTTCTTTGGTTTTGGTGCCGTCGATTCGTTTGGAAACATTTCCAGGGTCCATTGCTAAAAGGGAGTCGGGACGAAGGACACCCCCAGCAACACGGTTTCCTTTGATTAATAATCGATATTCTCCAGGAGCAAGTTGAAGATTATCTCTTATGTGAATGCTTGGAACAATAATTCCGAGATCAAGAGCAAATTGCTTGCGAATACTTACAATTCGCTCTAGCAGATCACCTGCGGCATCAGATTCAACAACATTTATTAATCCATAGCCCACTTCCAATTCAACTAGATCAAGACCCAGCATGCTTTCAATATTTTCTTTCTTTTTAACCGACCCCGTTTCAAGGGAGCGCATTTTTTCCTCATCATCTCGTTCTCTCTGAAATCGTTTGATCAGCCAGCCAAATCCTCCCAAGAGAGTTGCCATCACCATAAAAGGAACGGTAGGAAGTCCTGGAACCAATGCAAGAGCTCCCAGAACTCCGGCCGTAATTACAATGGCCCGAGGGTTTGCGAATAGTTGACCAGTAATTTCAGCTCCCATATTCTTATCTGAATTGGAACTTCGAGTAACAATGGTACCAGCAGCAGTAGAGATAATAAGTGCCGGAATTTGTGAGAGGAGACCATCCCCGATTGTGAGCATTGTGTAATATTTTGCGGCCGTCGCGATATCGAGGTTTTTCTGGATCATTCCAATTAAGAGGCCCCCAATTATATTAATTGCTGTGATAATAATACCAGCAATAGCGTCACCTCGTACAAATTTACTGGCACCGTCCATAGATCCATAGAAATCGGCTTCTTGCTCAATTTCCTTTCGGCGTTTTCGAGCTTCCTGTTCATTGATTACACCGGCATTCAGGTCAGCATCTATTGACATTTGTTTCCCCGGCATAGCATCCAAGGTGAAGCGAGCTGCGACCTCAGCGATCCTTCCAGAACCCTTGGTAATAACAATAAAATTTATTACAATGAGAATCATAAAAACTATGAATCCGATGACGTAATTGTTTCCGACGACAAAGTTTCCAAATGCATAAATGACATCCCCAGCGGCTTTAGGTCCTTGGTGGCCATTGGTCAAGATTAAACGGGTTGTCGCAACGTTGAGTGACAGGCGAAATAGTGTCGAGATAAGAAGGAGCGATGGAAAAGAGGTGAACTCTAGTGCTCTTTGAACATAAATGGAAACTAAAAGAACCATGATGCTCAAAGCAAGTGACATACTGAGGGCCATATCGAGAATTATTGGCGGTAATGGAATGATCATAACTGAAAGTATGATCATCATTCCAAAAGCTACAAAGAGATCAGAGTTTTTTGTGAAGCGCTCAAATTTTTTAATAAAGTGAAATATTTGCTCCATTATTTTTTAACTCTCTTTCGCAGTTTATAGATATACGAAAGGACTTCAGCTACAGCGACAAAAAGATCCCTGGGAATGACCTGCCCAATCTTTAGGGTTTTAAAAATAGTTCGAGCCAAGGGTCTATTTTCTACAATGGGAATATTGTGTTCACGGGCAATGGCTCGAATCTTTTCAGCAATATTATCTGCACCTTTCGCAACTAATTGGGGAGCAGGAAGACTTTCATCATATTTCAAGACTACAGCAATATGAGTTGGATTTGTAATGACAACAGTTGCTTTCGGAATGGCATCCATCATTCTTCGATTCGACATTTCTCTTTGAATTTTACGAACTCGGGCCTTAATGAGTGGATCCCCTTCACGTTGCTTATGTTCTTCTTTGATTTCCTGCTTGGTCATCATCATTTTTCTTTCCAAGTCCCAACGTTGTAGAAAATAATCAGCTCCTGCTATTGCTAGCATCAAAAATCCCATTCCGCTGAAAAGCTTAACCAACGAAGTGCCAACATAGGCGATAATTTGCTCTAAGTTATAAGTGCTAAGATAAGGAATTCTTTTGATTTCGGTAGAGAGTAAAAAATAGAGAAGACTAATGATAAAAATCATTTTAAAAACAGATTTTATTACTTCGACAATGCCTTTGAAACTAAAAACTCTTCCAAATCCTTGAATGGGATTGAGTCTTTCAAAATCCGGAGTCAAAGCATCTTCTACTTGTAAAAATCCAATTTGCAAAATGCTACTTGCAAGACCAATGATAGCAGATATTCCCATAAACGGTAGAATCATAATAACTGCCTTTTCACCAGCTAAAGATGCTGCAATGGTAATATTGCCACTCCGAATTGACGATACAAGATTTTGGCCAAAAGAGTAACCAAATAGGTCAAATAGATTTTGTATAAAAAATTTGCCTAATATTAAAAGGCATACACAAGATGCAAATAAAAGTAGGCAAGTCCCCAACTCTTTAGTATGAGCCACTTGTCCCCGTTTGCGAAAATCCTCGCGGCGGGTCTGAGTTGCTTCTTCTGAACGTTCACTATCATTTTCTTCAGCCATTCATTTTCCCTATACTGCTTTTAGAAATTGAAAAATTTTAAATAACGAAAAATCAATGGTTTGGGTCATTAATCCCACCAAAATGGGTAAACAGACAAACATGACACCGAAGCCAATCAGGAGCGTGACGGGCACCGTCGTCACTTGAACATTAATTTGAGGAACAACTCGTCCCAAAACTGCCATCGATGCATTGATAATGAGTGATGTGACCAAAATGGGAGAGGCAATTCTTATAGTGATTAACAATAGATCTTGTAAAAGAATGACTAGTTCTTTGAGTGCTGAAAAATTAAATCTTATTATTCCTATTTTTATAATTTCAAAGCTGTTTACCAGAGCCGAAATAATTTGGTGATGACCATCCAGAGTTAGAAATAAGAGCATTCCTAACAATGAATAGAATTGTTCAACGACATTTCCAGTGCTGCCCATTGCTGGGTTGAATAATTGGGCAGACCCAAGACCAATTGAAATAGAGATGAAATCCCCAGCCATGCTAATAACCATAAAGAAGAAACGGGTCATAAAGCCTAGCGTCAATCCAATGGAAAGTTCTTGGAGGCAAGCTAAAACCAGATTTTCCATTGCAAAATGGCCCAGTAAGTTTTTAGAGTAAAGTGTAGGATATACGAGCATACTCAAAACTAAACTTATTAAAACTTTGAGCGATGAACTTAAATTGGTAGTACCAAAAATTGCTGAACTTACGATAAAGCTTATCATTCGTAGCAAGACGAGTCCAAAAGCGATGACCTGAATTTCTGGTAGTTTATACAAGTTCACTCGTTTATTCCCTTACAATTGTTGAAATATTTTCAAACAAATTGACAGTGTAGTGGGTGATAACATCGATCATCCAGGGGCCTGCAATAAAAAATACAACTCCAACAACAATCATTTTTGGAATAAAGGTGAGGGTAGATTCATTGATCTGAGTCAGTGCCTGAAAAATACTGACTAAGAGCCCAACAATGAGTGCCGACAAAAGCATTGGGGCAGACAACATGACTGTGACCTTTATGGCCTCTTGGCCTAATTTTACAACAACATCTTCATTCATATCTACCTTCCCTATCCAAAACTTTTAATCATAGATCCGATCAATAATCCCCATCCATCAACGAGCACAAATAGCATAATTTTAAAAGGAAGCGAGATAACCACAGGTGGAAGCATCATCATACCCATCGCCATTAAGATACTGGCGGCAACAATATCGATGACTAGGAATGGTAAAAAAATGATAAAACCAATTTGGAAAGCGGTCTTTAGCTCAGATACAACAAAGGACGGAATAAGGACCATTGTCGGCACATCCGCTCTCGTCTTGGGTTGACTGACGTTACCTAATTTTAGAAAAAGAGATAGATCAGAATCTCTTGTTTGAGTAAACATAAACTTACGCAAAGGTGCTAGGGCATTTTCCAATGCGAGGTCTTGGGAGATTTCATTTTTAACAAATGGTTGGAGTGCCTTGCTATTGATTTCAATAAAAGTGGGTCCCATGACAAAAAAGGTTAAAAAGAGAGAAAGACCAACCAATAACTGATTGGGAGGCATTTGTTGAACTCCCATTGCTTGTCTTAGGAACGAGAAAACAATGATGATCCTAGTAAAACCTGTCATCATAATTAGTACAGCTGGAGCCAGTGTCAGGACCGTCATAAGAAGAACCATCTTTATGGCGCTCACAATTTCTGTGGGATTGTCAGTTGTTTTGAAACCTAAATTTAAAGTCGGAAGGGTCACCTGAGCATAGGAAATTGAGCCTAGGAAGAGCAATAGAAGTGGAGCTAAAAAGGACCAAGTTCGGCTATTTACTTTCAGGTTAAACTGATTTTGTGCAAAAATGAACTCCCGAATTATTTTCATGAGTTTAGAGACCTCATATTTTTTAATTTATTCCCTACACTTTTTTTTATAGACCCAAAAGAAAACTCATCGTCAGTTGTTGCCGAGATGGTAACTTGATCTTTTGGAAAAGTTGTTTTGGCATTGGCACTTTCTGTTTGATTGATTTTGGATTGTAAGGCCTGATTGAAGCTGCTTTGGATAGGGGCATCTGGAATGTCTTCATCCAGTAAAGAGAGGGATTTAATTAAATTGATATTTTGATCGGTGATTCCTAAAAGAATAGATTCACCTGCCACACGAATGACAGCAATGCTTTTTTTGGGGCCAAGCCAATGTTGAGTTAGTACTTTGATTTCATTTTGACTATTAGTAATATTGGTTCTGGAAAACTTCTTTGCAAAAACCAATCCGCCAATGAGCAAGGACCCTAGTACAAAAAAAGTAACTAAAATTTTTGAAGTCGTAGCTCCTTCGGGAGTTTTAGTATTGTTTGCACGCAAATTGAGTGGTATTTCTGATTCGGATTTGACTGATTCATTTGGTGGAATTTCAAAATTGTCTTCATGGAGATTGGAGACAGAGACTGAATTTTGGGAGGAATCAGCAGGGAGAGCTCCCTGCCCATATTGAAAAAAATTTAGTGTCAATCCGATGACCAATAGACTTCTCACGGTAGGGATAAGATAGAATTTGTACCATATCCGATTACAAAGTAGGCCAAGGCGCGACCGAGGGAGACGCGGAGGCCTGCTTTCTGCAGGCCGCACAAAGCGACCGACCGAGGAACGATGGGATACGAAGTAATCGGATTTGGTATTATATAAGAAATTAGTTATACTCATGATCAATAACCTTTATTTAAGTTGTTCCACGCGCTCGGCGGGTGAAATAACATCTGTTAAACGAACCCCAAACTTCTCGTTGACCACAACTGCCTCGCCCCTTGCAATGAGTTTATCATTTACGAGAACTTCCATGGGTTCTCCAGCTAGTTTATTGAGCTCAATAACGCTTCCCTGGGTAAGATTAAGCAATTCGCTGACTGGCATTTTGGTTCTTCCGAGTTCGACTGTGACTCGAAGTGGAATATCCAGAATCATTTGAAGATTACGATCTTTTTTTCCGTCACCGTTAAAGCCGGAACCGGATCCAGATCCAGAGTCTCCACTGAAGGATTCGCCGTTACCATCATTGCTTGCCGCACTACCAGCATTTGCTTTTACGGCAGCTTCCGCTTCATTTAACAGTTGCTCCGCAAGATTGTCTAAGGCTCCATCGCTCATATGCTCTCTCCCTATTTCTCGAGTTGTCGTGTCACTTGAATTGCAACTGTTCCATGGTGAATTCCATAATAGCCCTTGAATTTTTTGACACCTTCAATCGCTATTGGAATTTCGCCTGAAGAGTCTTGATCCAAGGGAATGACATCTCCAATTTTCATTTCCATTAAATCTTTCATCAAGATTTCAGTTTCTCCGAGATTGACTTTGACTTCGATGTCGGTTTCCATAAGTTGCTCTTTAATAATGGATGTCCAAAGTCTTTTGTCTGTTTGATCTGATTCAACTTGGAAGCCCGAAGATAATTTTTGTTTAATGGGTTCAATTGTTGAATAAGGAACAACAATTGAAATTGTCCCACTGGCATTCTCCAGCTCCACGTCAAAAGTCGAGGCAATAACTACGTCCGTCGGAGGAACAATCCCAACGAACTGGGGATTGACCTCCGTTCGAACAAACGAACAGTTGATTACTTCCACGGAGGCCCAAGCATTTTCAAGATCATGAATTGCAAGGTCGACAACTTTTCTGACAATTGAAAGTTCAATTGGAGTAAAGTCCTTACCATCGATTTTAGTATAGGGACGGTCTGCACCACCGAAGAAGCTATCAACGAGCGCGTATGCTAGTTTACTCTCAATTACCATAAGGGCGGAACCACGAAGGTTACCAAATCGCAATACACTCATGCAAGTTGGGAGGGGTAATGTATTGATAAATTCTCCAAATTTTAAAAACTCAGTACTTGTTAAAGTGATAGAAGCAATTTTTCTTAAAGAGGAAGATAGTGAAACCCTAAAAGCTCTCATAAACTTTTCGTAGATGACTTCTAGTTGAGGAAGGCGTCCTCGAATAATTCGGTCTTGACTTGTTAAATCGTAGACGGTGACTTTTTTATCAGAAACCACAGAGCCATGATTGCCGGAGCCTCCTGAATTTCCACTGCCTCCACTCGACGTCGATGGAGAACCGGAATCTCCGTCTGAAACTGCGGCGAGGAGCGCATCAACTTCGCTTTGCGAAAGTACCTGATTCATTTCTTAAGTCTCCTTCAAATTAATTTGTCCTAGCCAGCTTTCAAACTTAAAAATACTAGTTATAAATAAATTCAGTAAAATAAACGTTGGAGATTCTGCCTTTCGTTAACAGGGAATTTATGGTGTCTTTAATCTCAGTTCGAAGGGCGTCTTTTCCCTCCTTCGTCGAAACCTCTTCATAGGTTTTGCTGGAAAGGGTAATTATAATAATGTCTCTTATTTGGGGCTTTCTGCGCTCTATTTCCTCTTGAACCTTTTCGCCTTTCACTTCCAGTTCCATATTAACTTTTGCAACTTTACGACCTTTTGAGCCTGCCAAGTTGATTATAAAAGTTTCCAGTGGAATAACTGGGCCCGTGGAGTCTTTCTCTTCATGTTCCTCCTTTTTTTCAGCTTCGTGTTCCCCTTTAATGACATTATCAATTTTAGGCTCGGCAGCTTCTTTTTGACGACCTTTGTAAAGCATAAATCCAACGGCGCCGACGAACCCCATGTTTAGAGCCATCATGGCAATGAGCAAAATATTAGATTTATTTGATCCTCCGCCGGAAGCTTTTTCGACTGGAGTTTCGGGTGCTTTTTGTTCTGCCAAGGTCTTCCTCCCTGATGACTCATATTTAACAAACTGAGACTTCATTGAGAGTTAAGCAACACTAATGCCATCAAGACTTTAGCAAGGAGAATGAAAGATTTTATTTCACTAGGCTGGACGAACGTATTTTATTCACGGACCAAAATGCAGGGTGGAAGCTAGAACAAAGTAGATATCTCAAATAATAATATAAAAGTGGTGTCAAAAAGCTAACGGATAATTTTTTCTAAAAGTTGACGGTGGATAGCTGGACTGCCGGCTAAAATATTGGCATCATAGATATTGAAATTTGTATTACCAAAATTACTCACATGACCTCCGGCCTCCTCAACTAAAAGGGATCCCGCCGCAACATCCCAGGGGCTGAGGCCAGACTCCCAATAGCCATCGAATGTTCCTTTGGCTACCATACATAAATCATAAGCAGCTGCTCCAGCTCTTCGAATTCCTCTGCAGGATCGAACCAATTCAGAAAACAAAAGTAATTGATTTTTAAGAATATCTTCCCGTTCTCCATTGAATCCTGTTGCCAGAAGAGATTTATTCAAATTCTCAGTTTTGCTAACTTGAATTCTTCGCCCATTCAAAAATGCTCCCTTTCCACGAATTGCCGTATAGGTTTCATTCATCAGAGGAACATCGATAACTCCAACTTGAATCTCGCCAGAAATCTCAAGAGCTAAACTGATACAAAACACAGGAAAGCGATGAATGTAATTTGTTGTTCCATCTAGAGGATCTAAAATCCACCGCCCAGAGGTATTTAGACTTCTTTCCAATTGAAAGCCTTGTTGAAATGCCATTTCTTCACCTAAACACTCAATTCTCGGGAAATGATTTAATAGATATTCAAAAATGACTCGTTCAGATTCGCGATCGGCTTCACTTACTAAGCCAGCTTGCGCCTTTTCTTCTATAAACTCTAAGTTGCCAAAATACTCTAAAAGAACATTTCTACCTAGACGACAGGCCTTAAGTGCATGTTGCAGAACTAGCTTTAAATCTAGATTTTCATTGGAAAGCATAGGAAGAACCCCCATTTAAAGGATCAGTGGATTGACCCATTTGAAGATTACAGTTTAGGATCAGGGAATAGTCAACGGATTGACTAAAGCAAAAAAACGATCAAAGGAAATAACATGGGATCAAAGACTGATATACTTGTGAAGCTAGTTTTAGTTTTTTTTATTTCACTCCTCTCATTTGCTGTTGGTACGTTTGTAGGTAAAAAATTTAGCGACAACCAACATCAATTAGCAGAACTTGAGGGGGCGAAGCCTGGTCATGGGGAAAAGGGTCATGAAGGGAGAGGGGTTGCATCTACGAAAGAAGATCATTCCAAGTCCGAAGTTGCCCATAAGGAAGAAATGAGTGAGGAAGAAATAGCAAAATTGGCAGAAGAATTCGTTGCCGATGAACCTAATTCCGAAAATGAGGAGCACGGGAGTTCATCTCATCATGAAAGTCATGCTAAAGAGAGCCATGCTAAAGAAAATCATGCTAAAGATGCCTCTAGCAAAGAAACCAAAAATACTCACTCCACAGAGAAGAGTCATGAAACTCAAGAAAAACACGTTGCTGAGAAAACATTGGAAGGACATGGGAAGTCAGTTGATGTTCATGCATTAGAGGAACAGCAAACAGCAGATTCTCGCGGAGGAAACTCTCATTCTAAAGTGAGCAAAGGTGAGTCCCAGAAGCATGAAGCTGTAAAGCGAATTCCGTCCAGTTTACCTGAAAATACCATCCAATTTAATGTTGGAAAATTTACTGTCCAAGTGGCCTCCTATGTTTCAGAGGACGAAGCAATAAAATATACGACGGATCTCAAGAAAAAGGGCTTTAGTGCCTATTACCTCTCCGCAGAGGTGAATGGTAAAACCTGGTATCGAGTAAGTGTAGGGCAATTTACTACGTTGGAAGAAGCTAAAAACTTTCGGAAGGAATTGATTGAGAAGGCACATTTAGAATCTGCTATCGTTCAAAAAATTACTAGGTAATACCAATTCCACTTACTTCGTACCCCATCGTTGCTCGGTCGGTCGCCTTGTGCGGTCTGCAGGGAGCAGGCCTCCGCGTCTCCCTCGGTCGCGCCTTGGTCTACTTTGTAATCGGAATTGGTATAATACCGAAATCATTTTAGAAGTAGATCAAAGCGGCAAGGCGGAAACCGCGGAGGCGTATTGCCTCTGCGTCGCACAAGGCGACGACGTGCCCAGCGTTAGTTTGCGGATTA
>Ga0172367_10008535_pt1 | contig 11437 bp, 10 predicted proteins | sample Lak10m_FD_114542 | JGI IMG/M metagenome (GOLD analysis project Ga0172367, IMG submission 114542) | Freshwater microbial communities from Kabuno Bay, South-Kivu, Congo - kab_022012_10m | ecosystem: Environmental > Aquatic > Freshwater > Lake | place: Democratic Republic of the Congo: South-Kivu...
CCTTCGCACCGTCTCTTTTTGCAGATGCATAATCGTGAATATAACCCATTACCGCTAATGCTTTTTCTCTATCTTTTGGATTATTACTAACCATATACTGATTTAATGCAAATTTACTATCTCTTGATGCTTCTGTGAATCCTTGTTGGTATTGAACATTTAATAACCATTCATCTAATAATTCTTTACCCCACATTCCAGCCATAACCAACATTATAGGTCCTGCTAATGCTGTGGAAATTCCTGCTGCTGAGAGTGCGGCTAATCCTCCCTCTATAGCAATACCACCTGCTGTCATTCCACCGGCAATTTCTGCCCAATCTTCTTTACTCAAATCTTCACCTTGGAGCCAACGATCTAATCCACCCATTGCGGTAAATATACCAGTTCCTACTGCGAATCCTCCAACACCTCGTGCAAATTGAGAAACTTTACTCGATTTGCCAGTTCCACGGGTTGTCCCTCGTTCAGCAGTTCTAGCACTTTCTGTTCTAGGCGTTTCTGCCTTCCGTGTTTCGGCTGTGGGTGCTTCTGTTCTTGGTGTTTCTGCCCTCGGTGTTTCGGATGGTTTCGCGCTTTCTGTTTTTGGTGCTTCAGCGTTTGGTGCTTTAGCCTTTGGTTTTGTGCCAGATTCTGCTTGAGCAATTTTTGCTTCCGACTCGGAAATTTTCTGTCTAAACTCATCTGCTTTTTGTTTAAAAGTATCACCCTCTGGAGTTCCCGCTTTACCTTGTGCTTGTCCTTCCAAGCCCTTTAATTGTCTTTTCATTTTTTCTACATTTTTCTTTTCCGCTTCGACATTAAATGCTTCTGTAGTTACTTCTGGACCTGATTTTGCTTCTGGTATTGGTGCTTCTGCTGGTTTTGCTTCAGCACCTTTGGTTTCTGTTTTTGCTTCTGGCCCTGTTTTTGGTTGAGGACCTACTTTTGCCTCTGGACCTGGTTTTGCTTCAGTTCCTTTAGTTTCTGCATTTTTTGTTTGTTTATCAGCAGCCTTGTTTTGCTTCTCAGCGGCTTCATTCTGTGTCTCTGCTGCTTTTTGTTGTCTTTCTGCTATTTCTCTTTCTAATGCGTCTGCTTCTGCTTTTGCAGTCTCTGCTCTTTTATCGAACTCATCTGCAACGCGACGACTACGGCTTTCTTCAGCCTTTGCTTGTTCTCTTGCTGCTTCTGTTCTTGCTTCCTCTGCGGCTTGTCTTGCCTTTTCTGCCTCGGCTCGCGCATTTTCAGCGTTTCTACGAGCCTCCTCTGCTGCTCGGCGAGATTCCTCCGCTTTTCTCTTCAGTTCTTCTTCAGACTGAGCAGATCTTTCCTTTTTCTCTTTTTCTTTTTCTCTTTGTTCTTTTTGCTTTTCTCTTTCTCTTTCTTGCTTTTCCTTTGCTTTTTCTCTTTCTCTTTCTTTTGCAGCCTCTTTCTTCTCGCCTTTCCACCAATCTTTTATCTTCTTTAACAAATATCCTGCAAGAGCACTTGCTCCTGCAAGTAACCAATTTCCAAGACCTTTCAGTGCATTTTTCAGTAGGTCTAAAATACTACTTCCTTTATCTGGTTTACCAAGACCAGTCATTCCCTTGACGATCTTTTCCAGATAATCGAACAAAGTATCCCAACGCTTGCTTTCTTCCTTGAATCTTTCTCTGGCTTCCTCTATCTCCATGAAAGATCTTTTGTTTGCACTCAACATCACTTTGGTGAGTTTGGAGATGTTTGCACTGGTCTGTCGTGAAGATTTTGCTATGGATTGTATATCCTTCTTCAACGAATTGAAAGGTGTCATTATGTTCTTCATAGACATAATAGAGTCTGCTGCTGCTCTAGCACCAGAACCCACCACTTGCATCGCACCAGTTAGAGGATTAGCCATTTGTTATCTCTTTCTTTTATACTTTCTTTGCTGTTCTTTCATCTTCTCATTCTTTTCTTTTACATACTTTATTAATAAACTCACATATATCGTTCTTTCCCAAGGTATCATGTTTTCTATGTCTCTTAGGCTGTACTTGTGTTCTTGCATCAGAAGGAAATTGTTGTCGTACATTCCCTTCAAAGATTCACGAGACAGCCCTATGCGAAAAAATCCATGAAGTTCTCTAGCACTAGTTTTACTTCTTTTTGTGCCAAAGGTGACATGAGATCCTGCTCTAGTTTTATCTTTGGTATATTTGTAAAATATTCAGTCAACTTGGCAAAATGTTCTTTCTTCAATCCTTCGATGAATTCCTGAAGATCTGCTTCTTTTATGTCTTTCGCTTCGTACACATTCTCCGCATCAAAGATATTCACGATTGATTTCTTAACCAATCCAAGAATGGCCTCATATTCATTTGTCTGTAGTTTGTCTAGTTCTGTGTAAACTTCTCTAAGAGTAATGTCTCTCAGCGTCAAGCCTACTCCCTGTTCGAATATGATTTTTTCTTTTCTATTCTCGTCCTTGATTACCTTTGCATTTTTGAGTTCTAGTTCTGCGTCAAAATAGTGACCTGTTATTGGACACTTTACGCTCGCGCTGATTACTTCTCCGATTGAAACTTCTCTTAGTTTCAGAAAGATCCACTGTGCGTCGTATGCTGGTATCTTGTCTGGATCGAAATCCTTGTCGATCACGCAGTTCTTAAGAACTTGATTGGTGTTTGTTATGATCGTTTCGATGTCTTGTGTATTGCTCGCAACCATCAACATCTTCTCTTCTTTCACCAAGAAGGGACGGTATGTTATCTTCTTTCCGTTTGATGGTAGTGTAGTGGTGTATGTGGGTGTACTGATCTTAGGTAATGTCATTATGTCTCCATTTTAAATAAGTTGCTCGTCAAAATATGCAAATGTTACTGATTGCTTGATGTAGTTGTTGCTGTCTCCCCAATCTAGAGATATGCTGTCTATGTTTATAGGGTATGCGTTTCTCAAAACTACTCCAAACTTAAATTGATTTTGTGTATTTCTTTGTCTTATTCCCACCGATCCTACTATGTCGGAATAATACTTGGAATAGTAAAGATTGTTCTTTTCTCCCAAAATAGCGTTCAACCAATCCTTGATTAGTTTTCTGGATTTTCCATCTTCTTCCAATCTAAACACAATGTTTACCGTACCTTCTGGAACTCTTCTATAGGGTACTTTGAACATTGGAAAGTTGTCTAGATCATAATCCTGTGTCGCTACGCTTTGATTTGGCATACTGACGGATTCTATTTGGGAATCGCTGAAAGAAAGAGGTGAACCTATAGAAGATGGTGGTATTATACTAACACCGAATCTATTTGTTCTGGCTATTGATAGGTTTTTTGGTATCATTTTCTTTTTTTAACCTCTGACTTTACAGTTGATAGTATATGTGATTTGGATTTCTTTCTGAACTTATAGGTTGGCAGAAACGACATTATCACAAATTCATCTGGAGTCACATGTCTTATTTTTGATTTTATACCCATGAAAAAGAACTGTTCACCCAATACATCTATGTATTTGCGAAAAACAGAACTTCTTATTACATTCTCCATTCTAATTTTTGCATTATCTTTGTCGTTTGTCAGAGATTTGAGTATGAGCAGAACCATTGCCAGTCTGGTTCTAATTGGAACATAGTGTAGATTTATACCAAACACCGTGTTTCCAGAAAATCCTAAAGTAAGTATCAGAGGATATTCGTCATAAAATGGCATGTCTTTCTTGTCTGGTGGAACATACCGAAACATATAGACATATCCTGGCTTTTTGTAAGGAAACTGTCTTGATGTCTTTTCAGTTATTATAGTTTTTGTTTCTTTTTCATCTAATTTAGTGGTTTTCATCTGATCCGAAAACCATTTAATCGAGGAACTTTCTTTTTTTGCTTTTCCTTTAGAATCCAATTTATCTTTTTTAAAAGATGTCAGGGTTTCTTGAATATTTGCAATTATTTGTTTCATTTTATGTTCAGATCGTCCTCTGTAAGAATTTTAAACTTCCAATTATTCTGTTCTGCAAACTTTTTGGCATGAGTCCATTTTGAGTTGTTTATCTTCCATGTTTGCATTTCTTTCAAAAAAGATCTGGTTGTTCTTTTTTTCTTTTCTGGTGGTTTGCATTGTCTCTTTGGTTTTATTTCTATCAGATATACCTCTGATCCATTTTTTGTTTTAAATTCAACCAGAAAATCAACAAAGTATCTGTGATACTGACCGTCAATCGGTGATAGATAAGGTATGGCGACTTCTTCTGAAGACCATTTGACTACCGACTGACTGTTATCACAGAAAACCATGAACTTTCTTTCCCATAGAGATCTATAAACTATATTGGAATAATCACCAATATATTTTTGATAATTCTTGGGTTTGTATATTCCTTTGTAAGACATACATATTATTTAGAAAAATAAGAGGTAATTATGTCAAGAGTTCCTATAGCAGATCCTATTAGCAGCATAATAGCAGAAGGAAAAGCATTATTGTCTCAGGCTGGTGCTAAACCCATAATGCCAACAATAACAATACCTTCAAAATCTAGCAGTGGTTCTGGTGGACTTACTGCTTGGACTGTTATGAGTGTATATCCAGATGGTCAGAGTGGAGCGGGAGGAAGAATAAGCAGAAGCGGACAAGGAGGAAGTAGCGGAGCAGCAATAAACTGGGTTCTTCCTTTACCTACAGATTTGTCCGATTTGAATAGTATGACATACGAACCAGCGTCTTTTAATAGTATTCAAAGAGCAGCGGCTACTGGTGCAGCAAATATAGATCTTGGTAAAGTAGGTACAGCAATCTCAGATTTGGCTGGAGGAAATGTAGTAGATGCAGCAGTAGGAGGGTTCGATGCTCTTAAAAATGCAGTCACGAGCATGGGTCCTCAGTTGGAGCAAGCATATAAAGATCTGAAGTCTGGTGCGGGTGGAGGTATGGCTTACGATTTGATAGGACAGATGGCACCAGAAGGTGTGTCTAATGTCCTTCTAGGAACCAAGGGTTTGTTCTCGAATCCAAATATGGAAGCGTTGTTTAAGGGAGCAAATTTAAGAACATGGTCTTTTTCTTGGAATCTAACTCCTTTGAAAAAGGCAGATTCCGATCAGATAGTTTCCTTTATTCAAGAAGTTAAAAAATTAATATATCCCTCATATGATACTGGATCTAGAGGTGGTATATTTTCTTTGCAAAAGTTTCCAGCAGAGTTTGTTTTGACCTTTAATTCTAGCGGAGCGCAAGGTGGAGCAAAGAGAATATTTTCCACAGCAACATGTGCTTGCACGGATATGACAGTAAACTTCACTCCACAAGGTGGATTCTTCACGCACGAAGACGGTAGAGCAACAAATATTTCAATAAACATGACATTTCAAGAAGTTTATACACTTGATCAAAGTGATATTGCAAGTCTAACAATACAATAAGGATTAAGATGTTTTCTGAATTTCCAGCAACAATATATGAAGATAAACTAGTAACCGATATTCTAAAGAAGGTTCAGTTCACTGATGGTTTTAGACGATCTTCTTTCGTAGAAAATTACAGAGTACAAGAGGAGGATACTCCAGAATCTTTGGCTTATCTTCTATACGGTGATACTTTGTTTGCTTGGATAATTTTGTCTTTAAATCAGATGTCAGACAGAAACAACGATTGGCCATATTCATATATTAATCTTGAAAGAATAGTGCAGAACAAATACAAAGGTTCGTCGGTATTCATACCAGAATCTAATATAGACTTTTCTTTTGCTAATGTAGTCTCTATATCCAAGAATAGATCATATACTGTATCTTCTTGGGATAGATCTCTGAATAAATTGACTACCTCCACTCCTATTACTGAAATACAGCAAAATGATACAGTTACTTTAACTTTTAAGGATTCTACCACAAAAACAGTTCAACTTGGAAGAGTGGTGTATGAAGAAACATTTGCAATTCATCATTTTGAAGATACTGAAGGTAATTATCTAGATCCAAGAGATTCCGACAATGCGGATCAGGAATATGAAAGTTTGTGCGATTCCTGTCTCACTGGTTACATAAATGGTTCCTCTGAACTTTATGTTATTACAAATAGAGATTATGAACTTTCAATAAATGACAAGAAAAGAGACATCTTACTGATGCGTCCAGAATATGCACCGAGACTTCTTGGCAAGATCAAGAATCTCTTCCAGCAAGTATCGAAGGACAGTAATGTGTTTGATGTGCAGAATTCTTTAACAGTCGGAGATCTTTCTGAATGAGCGATAAAACCGCACTATTAGGTAATCTGTCATCGGTTTTGGTGATCACTCCACAGGGAACTACGGATATCTTTCCAGTTGTGACTAACATAGAGGTCATGGAAAGTATTTTCAGTCCTTTTGTTATGGGAAAAATTACTATAAACGACACAGAATCTATTAGAGCAATAAAGAAAGCAAAATTAAAATCTGATTTGTCCTGTAAGATTGATTTTTCATTTTCTGGGCTGGAAGACGATGGAAAAGGTACACAGAAAGAGATCAAGATATCTGGACAAGACTATTATGTTTACAAAATAGTCCAAAGCACGACTATGGGTTATAGCACTCAGACGAGTGAGATATATTTTGCACACAGATTGTTCTTTAAGAACGAAGCGAGCAATATTTCAAGATCATTTAAGAAGAAAAAAGTGTCACAGGTGGTTTCTACTCTTGCAAACAGATTAGGGTGTAAGTTCAATCAGTTTGAGGAATCGGAAAAAAAATTCAATTTTGTTCTTCCATATAGAACAATAGTTGCACAGATAAACTTTCTAGCACCATATGCAAGAAGAGAAGAAAAACCATCTGATGTCAATTTTTTATTCTATCAGGATCTCACAGGAAAGCATAATTTTGTCAGTGTCGGTAAATTGATGGAACAGGAACCTTCTTTTGGAAAAGATGCGTCGAGTGGATATGTCTACGGTATTAATCGTGGAGAAGATTTTGCTTCTGCGAGAAGAGCAGCGATACATCATAATGTGAGCGATCAGAATCTTTACGAAAATGCTGTAAATGGTATGCAATCATCTGCGGTTATGACTCTTGATCCCAGTGAAAAACTGTGGGCAGTCACGACTTATTTTCTTCCAGACAAGTGGAAGAAGCAAACACACTCAGCAGATAAACCATTTGTGCCAGAAAATTCAGAAATGTATGAATTTGTAAATGGTGCATTTACTCAAAGATTCTATATGAAAGCAAGACACTCTCATTGCTGCAAAGAACAAAACAATGGTAACAGCAAGATAGGTGGACCAGATGATTGGTTGCTCTCCAGAATAAGTCAAATAGAACAACTCAATCAGGCATATGTTGAATTTACTGCAACTGGAAATTCCGATTTACAGAAAATCGGAGTAGGTAAGATGATATACTTCGGAAGAGTTCTGTTGAATGAATCGGTAAACACCAGCACGGCAGACAAAGATATAATGGGAAGCGGAAAGTACCTCATAATGACCGCGGTACATACTATAAGTAGAGCAAGAAGCGGAAAAATGGAATATACCACATCGTTCAAGTGCTGCAAAGATTCACTTGGTGAGGAGCATTAATGTCTGAAAAAGGAGCAAATCAATTACTCTGGTATGGTGTCGTAGAAGACAGAGAAGATGGCATACAGAGAGGTAGAGTCCGTGTAAGAATCTTCGGATACCATTCTCCTGCCAAAGAGGACATTCCTACTGAAGATCTTCCTTGGTCTGATGTGGCAGTTCCTGCTTGCATCGGTATAAATTCTGGTGTCGGTCTTTCTCCTACTGGTATAATTCCTGGCACATGGGTCATGGGTGTCTGGAAAGATGATGGAGAAGGTACACAACTACCCCTTGTTCTTTTTGCTTTGCCTGGAAACATTCCACAAGAAAGTAAAGAGAATCAGGGAAATGGTCTGGATTATCTACAGCAAGAATTGAAAAAATCCATATACATTGAAAATTATGGAGATGGATTTAGAGATCCTCGAACCGAAGAGGACATGAAGAAAGAACCAACTAGTAGGTTCAAGAAGAAAGAATATCCAGATGGTAAGGACAAAAAAGGTGATGAACGCGGCGCACAGATAGAGAATGATAAGTCTGAAAAATTTCCAAGAAAACAATCAAACGATTGTATAAACTTCGTAGATGGAACCATGTCGGATGTTTCGGTTTTGTCTACCAACGACGAGAAGTACATCGACAACACCATAATTGGATACAAGAGAAACTCTAGAGAAAAGGGTGGGTTGTTAGACGATGGTGTGAAGATCGCAAATATAGATCTTAAAACATTCAAGTGCGGAGTAACAAACGAGTCGAAGAAGAACAAAGGAACAAACAAGAAATTGGGTATAGGTGATAATTCTATAGTTTCCACTTGGGTTCCTTCTACATTCGATAATTACGCAAATAATAAAGAAAAACCAACTAATTCTAATGGTGATCCTGTTTATAAGGAATCTGATAAATGAGCAGAGAAGATCTTCTGAACAACTGTGATCCTCCAATTCTTCCTCCCGATGGAGGAGGTGGTGGTAATTCTGGACCAGGTGGTCCAAGTGGACCTGGTTCTGGTGGTGGCGGGGGGACGGGTGGAAGAGGTAGAGGTGGAGGAGGAAGAGGAGGTAGTGGTGGTCGTCCTCGTCCCATTTCTTCTGGACCAGACACCCCTTCAAGACCAGATAGTGGCGGTGGTGGTGCTGGTGGGGGTGCAGGAGGCAGTGGCGGAGGTGGAGGCGGCGGTTCAGGCGGAGGTGCAGGAGGCGGTGGGGGAGCAAGTTCCACTAGATGTAATCCTTTTTCTGGACCTAAAAAAGATGTTAATAAAGGGAAGGGTTGGTCAGAAACACCAACTCTATATGCAAAAATTAAGGGTAAAGATCTAGAGAAAAGAAAAGCATGTGAAGATTGTGAAGGTAGCGATGGAGAAGGACCAAACGATGAGGAAAGATTCAAGGATCTTACCATATATCCACACAATAAAGTAACTGAAACGGAATCTGGTCATGTTGTGGAATATGACGATACGCCAGGTAGCGAAAGAATATCGGTAAATCACAGAAGCGGTTCTTTCGAGGAATACCACCCAAATGGGGATAAGGTAATAAAAGTAGTCCGTGACAGTTATACATCGGTTCTCAGAGATGGACATGTCCATGTTGATGGATACTGCGATGTCACCATAGATAAAGCATTCAAGATTCTGGTAAACACCGATGAAATGAAAAGCACCGAATCAAATGCCGTGAATTTTGATATTCATGTTGCAAAAGGTGCTAATATTAATATTTACATCGAAAAAGGACACCTAAATGTTCTACTTGAGGATGGGGATTCCAACATTCAACTAAAAGACGGAGATGTAAATATTCGTCAGGATTGCGGTAACTATAATCATTTTATAAATGGAGATTACAATTTAGAATGCACAGGACACATGCATGTCGTGGTGGGTGAAGATCAAGTTACTGAAATAGGAAGAAATAGAGATGTTAGAGTCGATGGATTGTTCGACAATCTTCAGTTGACAAACGGTGAATCTGTAAAAGAAACACAACTTGAAGGTTCTTCCAATACTTTAGTCAAGGGTAGAACTAAAGAACAGTTTGAAAGAAAAGTAGAAAGACTTTACAATGGAACTAGACCAGAAGAGGAATTAGTTGAAAAATTTGAGAAGGTAGAAAGAACCTATAAGGATTGTATAGAGAAATACCAATCCCTATCAATGAAAGTGTCTAACACCTTTACAGTCGAAGCAAACTCTTCAGTGATAAGAGCCAATAAAGAAAATTACCTCATGTCTCTTGAGGGTAGTGCTGGCATTCAAGCGTTTACCAACATATATGTCGATGCTGGAGTTTCGGAAACCAAAGGAAGAAATAAAGACGCTGTTCTTAGAATGTATTCAGAAAATGAGTCTTTTATTGGCGGAAAGAAAGCGACCAATATTTTCTCCAGAGATTCTCTACGACTTTCTTCTCTTAAAGATGTTACCCTTTTTGGCGCAAGTAAGTTGTTCAAAAATAAAGAATTTGAGGATGGTGGAACCTTTGTTGCAAACGAAACACCTTTAGCAACAGGTGTAAAAAGACCTCAAGATCCACTTCTACCTACCAAATTTATTGAATGTCCGCCAGGAAAATGGATACCGACCAGACAAAGCACCAGATGCAAGTAATATAAATAAAAAGACATGAAAAAGAGCATAAAAGCAGCCGATCTAGACTTCTCCTTTCAGGCACATCCTGTGTCTGGAAATCTCATTATCAAAAAGGGAGCGGATGCAATCAAGCAATCCGTAAAGACTCTTCTGCTTTTGAACATCTTCGAGAAACCATTCTCGACTATATCTGGAAATGTAAGAAATAAATTATTTGAAAATTTTAATTATGTGTCAGAACAGCAGATGAAGGATGATATTAGAAAACTGTTGGAAAATTTCGAACCAAGAGTAAGAGTAGATGATGTTGCAATAGATTATGATGATGTGGATCTGAGCGTAACGATTACATACACTATCATAGGAGAAGAGACACAGACTGAGGAAATTGACTTAGTAGTGTCCAGAAGCAGATGAAAACCAAAGATCTAAGAATAACAGAAATAGAATTTGATCTTGTAAAAGAGAACTTGAAGAACTTCCTGAGATCTCAAGACGAGTTCTCTGGTTATAATTTTGAAGGATCTGCTCTTAATATTCTTCTCGACATATTGGCTTATAACACATACTACCAGGCATTCTACAATAACATGACTGTAAATGAAATGTTCTTGGATAGTGCTACCAAAAGATCATCAATTGTCTCCATCGCAAAGCATTTTGCTTACCGTCCAAAGACGGTGACTTCTTCTAGATGTCAGGTTGAAATAGTCACCACGGACATCAGTGAAACTGTTCTTCCCCGTGGTACAAGAATAGATGCAACCAAGAACGGAGTTAGTTTTAATTTTGTAGTTCTTGAAGATGTTACGATGACACCTTCCGATTATCTAAACGGATTGGCAACGGAGTTGTCGTCTGGAACTATAACCGTAGTCGAGGGAAGTCTTAAAAAGTATTCTTTCATAGCAGATACTTCCAACACCACTCAGAGATTCGTGATACCTTTTGAGAATGTGGATGCTTCTACTCTCAGAGTCACCGTGCAGCCAGACATATCTGTTGCAGAATTTACAGAATATTATGAAGGCACCAACATCACGGAAATAGATGAAAACAGCAACATCTATTTCCTAGAGGAAAATGCAGATGGATATCTGGAACTCATTTTCGGTGATGGTATTTTGGGTAAAGGTCTTTCGAGTGGAAATGTGATAAGAATAGAGGTTCTACAGAGTTTAGGAGCCGATGCAAATGGCATAGGTGTGGTGAATTCAACTACAATATTTGGCGCACCCAGAACAATAAATGCCAGTTCAGTAAGGGTAATCGTACCTTCGTCTGGTGGCACAAGTAAGGAAACAAAAGAATCCATAAGATTCAATACTACCAGAAACTA
>Ga0172367_10008537_pt1 | contig 11434 bp, 8 predicted proteins | sample Lak10m_FD_114542 | JGI IMG/M metagenome (GOLD analysis project Ga0172367, IMG submission 114542) | Freshwater microbial communities from Kabuno Bay, South-Kivu, Congo - kab_022012_10m | ecosystem: Environmental > Aquatic > Freshwater > Lake | place: Democratic Republic of the Congo: South-Kivu...
GGCCTGGCGACGCAAGGGCGGGCTGGAGCCCTTCCGCGACAAGCTGCTGGCCGGCATGCTGGCGCGCGGCTATGCCGACGAGTTCGCCGCGGCGCTCTACCGCCAGATCCAGGGCTTCGGCGAGTACGGTTTTCCCGAGTCGCACGCGGCGAGCTTCGCGCTGCTGGTGTATGTCTCGGCCTGGCTCAAGCGCCACGAGCCGGCGGCCTTCCTGCTCGGCCTGCTCAATTCGCAGCCCATGGGTTTTTATTCGCCGTCGCAACTGGTGCAGGATGCGCGCCGTCATGGCGTCGAGGTGAGGCCGGTGGATGTCGCCGCGAGCGACCGGGAGTGCACGCTGGAAGGCGAGCGCGAGCTTGGCAAACCCGCCGCCGTTCGCCTCGGCCTGCAGCAGGTGAGGGGCTTCCCCGCTGCTGCTGCCGAGCGCATCCTTGCCGCCCGCCGGCAGGCGCCTTTTGCCGACCTTGCCGACCTTGCGCAGCGGGCCGCGCTGGGACAGGGCGAGCTCGATCTGCTGGCCGGCGCTGCGGCGCTGCGCCGCCTTGTCGGCCATCGCCGCCAGGCGGCCTGGGCGGCAGCTGCCGTGCCGCTGCAGCACGACCTGTTTGCCGGGGTCGCGCCGCGCGAAGAAGTGGTGGTGCTGCCTGCCCTGCGTGAAGGCGAGGAGATCGTCGCCGACTACGGCAGCCTTGGCCTGACGCTCGGCCGCCATCCGCTGGCGCTGCTGCGCACGCGCCTGGCGGCGAAGCGCTATCTCACCGCCATGGCCTTGCGCGAATGCGGCGACCGCGCCGTGGTGCGCTGCGCCGGCCTCGTCACCTGCCGCCAGCGCCCGGGCACCGCCAGCGGCGTGATCTTCGTGACGCTGGAAGACGAAACCGGCAATGCCAATGTCGTCGTGTTCAACGATCTGGCGTCCCGCCAGCGCCGACTTTTGCTCGGCAGCCGGCTATTGGGCGTGGCCGGCCAGTTGCAGGTCGAGGGGGCGGGCGAGCATGCGGTGGTGCATCTGGTCGCCAAGCGCCTGTTCGACCACAGCGAGCTGCTCGGCACGCTGCTGACGCGCAGCCGGGATTTTCATTGAGCCAAAGCACGTTACGCGTTTCCTGCCACTTCAGCCCAGTCGTGCGGCTTCTGCGGCAATGTGGCCGGCGAGCGCGGTAACAAAGGTTTTGAGCCCGGTCATCTCCGACATTTCTCCGAACTCACCCTTGACGGCGTTGCGCTTTGATGTGATCAATCCGGCTGTTGTGTAAAGCTGCTCTTGTACCAGTTTCTGACACAGAAGATCGTAGCGTTCGAGGTAAGACGCGTTCTTGAACTCCGCAAAGATCGGGAAATGCGGCGAACTGTCCTTGACTGGCGATCTGGATTTCGGATCATCCTCGACCATCATCAACCAGCCGACAAAAGGACGCGGTTGTTTGCCAAAAGCCTCTTCACGGTATGCCGTCCAGAGGTCGTGTGCGGTGCCAATGGCTTCTTCGGTCCGATTATTGAAGTTGTTGCCGAACGATGGCCCGACCTGACTCTTCAGTTCGATCGCGGCGATCAGGATTCCCTTGTGAATGACCAGCAGGTCCCAGAGCTTGGTAGGTCGGAAATAGCCTGGCAAGGTCAGTACCGCTCGCCGCTGCAGAATCTGCGCATGCGCCAGCCCATTGGCGCGCACAATATCGATCACCAGTGCAATGAAGCCATTCATGTTCTTTCCGCTTGTGACCCCTGCCCGCTCGCCCTGATCGGCCTTGCCGGATGCCATCTGTTTCCGCGTGGCGGCTTTTCGTTGTTTCCAGAATGCCCTTACCGCGTTGCGGGCCTGCTGTTCAAAATCGACAAGATCGAGAGCCATTTAAATTCCATTGCCTCCAAGGCAGGATCTTTCCTCGCGGTTAAGGTCGTAAAGCTTGAAAACCGCCTGGTTGCACGCAGCAAGGTCGCGTTTGACGGCCGCCTCGATCAACTCTTCTCGTAGCGACTCGGAAACACAGCGCCAGAACGGCAGACGCAGGCGCCTGAGGTACTGTGCCTGGAATCGCAGGAAACCACCCCGCATCTTCGTCGAATAGGTGGCGACGAAAAGCCGGGTTATTGCTGAAAGCATCACCGCCTGAAGAGCCCGCAAATTCCACTCTTCAGAGGTAATGAAGTAAAGATTGTGATGCGGGTAAAGCGTGCCGCCCTCGAAAACGATATGCGCCTCGCCCTTTATGTCCGGGATCAGAAGTTTTTGCCTGCTGGCGAGAGTTGGTGTGATTCTGTCAATGGTGCGAAACCAGCTGTCAGGCGATTTTTTGGCACAGTGGCGCCCTGCGATGATGTCCCGTCGCGCGTCAAGGTAGCGGCGCAGGCGAGGGTAATCCCGCAGGTCGACCAGGCCGCCGTTCTCGGAAAAAGGATTGATGACCCCTTGTCCACGCCAATTCACTTCGCCGGATGCTATGTCTCGGGTGGTTACCAAGGGCAGCTTGCGATCCGATTCAACGTCGAGGCTATCGAAATCACCGATGAACGCTTTGTCCGCCCCTGTCGCAACGCCAATTCCTACATTGCAACCCGCTTCCTGCAAGCTTGGAAACTGCCGCTCAAGCCTGCGGATGAGCGCCATCTGGTCAGCGGATTCAATCAGCCATGGTTCCGCGCCATCGGTAACGTCCACCAGTTCCCGAACGGCCGTGCAGTCTTTGGGTAGTTCGGGGGCGCACATGGTTGCCGCCAGTTTGCTCAGGGTCGCAAGGTCAATTGTCGGGCGATGTGCAATACGGGTCATTCCCGGAGCTTCCCGGCTGATAATCGTAATGGCTGGATAGGCAATAACATTGGAACGGAAGGCCGGGGTGCCGACCATGTCTATATGGATCTTGAGGTGAAACTGTTCGGCAACCAGCTTGCGTAGAGGTCCGCCATAGCGGTTCTTCATCCAGCGATCAGCGCAGATAAAGCCCAGGCTACCTCCGGTAAGTAGCACCGACAGCGATCGTTCGATGAACGGGACATACAAGTCAGCACGGTCATACATGGTCGGATAGCAGCCTCTGTATGCCTCCAGAAGTGCTGCAGGAATCAATTCCTGGCGTACGTAAGGCGGATTTCCGACAACGAAATCGAATTGTCCATCCAACTGCGTCAAAAGGAAATCGTCATGGATAAGCCATTGATCGACGAGCGCGCGCGCCATGTCCGATGTCCAGCCATCGCTCTCAAGCAGAGCAAGCAATTTGGCACGAGTGCTACTGAAGGTGGCGTGATGCAACTCGACTGCTCGAATCGAATCGCTCAATTTTTCCAGCGACATGCTGTCGGGTGAGTGCGCACGCCACGAGCGCAATAGACGTTTCGCCGCCGGCAGCAGAAAGTCACCGCCACCAAACGAGGGTTCCAGGAGTCGTTGACGGTGCAGTGGCTTGTCCTCCGTATAGCCGACCAGATCGAGAATGAATTCGACGACTTCAACGCGAGTGAAAACAGCACCCCGGGACTCGACCCCGGATGCTGAAGATAGTTTTTCGATTGCGGCAGCGATGCTGGCGGAATGAGGCCTGCTCAATCCGCCTTCCAAATCAAGTGCAAGTTGTCTGGACGCCACCTTCAAAGCCCTCAAGAGATAGCCAGGAAACTCAATTTCTTCGTCTGCCGACATGCGCCGAACTGCGATTCGAGGCAGCGAGTTCCATTATGCCTGTCACCGACTGTCTCGGTTGCCGTGAGTCGCCCTGATCAATACTCTGATCGCCGTCGTCACCTGCGCTGCTGTGGAAGCCGGGATAAAGGCAGGGCTGTCAATGTCCAGCGTTCGGCACGCTGCTGACGCACAGCCGGGATTTTCATTAGACTTGAAGCGTGGAACGCATCGCCTTTGACGCCGCCGACGGCTGGCCACTCGTCGCTTACCGCTTCGACCCGCACGGCCCGCCGCGCGGGCAGGTCGTGATCGCCGCGGCGATGGCCGTGGCGCAATCCTTCTACGCCCCCTTTGCCCGCTGGCTGGCAAAGCGCGGTTACGCCACCTGGACCTTCGACTATCGCGGCATCGGCGAATCGCGCCGCGGGTCGATGCGTGGCGTCCGTGCCGATCTTTCCGACTGGCTGCTCAAGGATTATTCCGCGCTGCTGGCGAAGCTCGCCAGCGAACAGCCGGCGACGCCGCTGTTCGTCGTCGGCCACAGCTTCGGCGGCCAGGTCGCACCCCTGCTGCCCCTGCGCGAGCGGCTCGCCGGGCTGGTGAACATTGCCGTCGGCAGCGGTTCGACGCGCCACCTGCAGCCGCGCATGAAGCGCTCCGCGCCCTTCATGTGGCACGTCATGGCACCGGCCCTGTGCCCCGTGTTCGGCTATTTCCCTGGCGCCAGGATCGGCGTCATCGGCGACCTGCCGACCGGCGCCATGATGCAGTGGCGGCGCTGGTGCCTGACGCCTGACTACCTGCTGAGCGGCGAGCCCGGCGCGCGAGAGGCCTATGCCACGGCAAGCTATCCGGTGCTGGCGCTGACCTTCGCCGACGACGAACTGCTGCACGAATCCGGCTCGCGCCTGATCCATGGCGCCTACCGCCAGCCGGGCGTGGACTACCGCGTGATCGACCCGGCATCGCTCGGCCTGGCGCGCATCGGCCACTTCGGCTTCTTCAAGCCGCCCGGCGAGGCCCGCCTGTGGCCGCTGGTGGCCGAGTGGCTGGACCATGCCGCCGGCATTGCGCGCCGCGCCGGCACATGAAAGTCGGCGCTGGCGATACGGCGATGGACGATAAGCCAGACGCCCCTTCCTGCGCGCGCAATCGCGAGCCCATCCTCGCCGTGCTGCGCGTGCATTTCGCCGACCGTCGGCGCGTGCTGGAGATCGGCAGCGGTACCGGCCAGCATGCGATCTTTTTCGCCGCTGCCCTGGCGCATCTGGAATGGCAGACCTCGGATCGCGCCGAACACCTGCCGGGCATCCGTGCCTGGCTGGCCGAGGCGGGCCTGGCCAACACGCCGCCGCCGCTGGAACTCGATGTCGCCGGCGCCTGGCCGGCCACGCGCCACGACGCCGTGTTTTCCGCCAACACGCTGCACATCATGCACTGGCACGAGGTCGAGATCCTGTTCGCGCGCCTGCCGCAGGTGCTCGCCGCGGGTGGCCGGCTGGCGATCTACGGCCCCTTCAACCAGGGGGGCCGTTTCAGCAGCGAGAGCAATGCCGCCTTCGATGCCTGGCTCAAGGCACGCGGCGCGCACCAGGGGATCCGCGATATCGAGGCGGTCGATGCCCTGGCGGCCGGCGCCGGGCTGGGCCTGGTGGAGAATCGCGCCATGCCGTCGAACAACCGGCTGGTGGTCTGGCAACACGGCAGGCCGCCGGCGCCGGCAGCCTGATCAGTCGAGGGCCTGCCGCAGATCGGCGATGGTGCCGCGCAGTTTGGCGACCAGCACGACGCAGGCGGCATCTATCTCGGCGGCCGTGCCGTCCTTGAGGATCAGCGCATGCGCCGTCTTCGAGGCATCGGCCAGCTGCATGGCGCCGACGCTGCCGGCGGAACCCTTGAGCGTGTGCGTCAGGCTCTTCAGCGTGGCCAGGTCGCCGGCGACGCGGGCCTCGTCGATGCGCGCGATGTCCTTGGCATGGGTCTCGGCGAACAGGGCAAGGATGCGCGAATAGGTGCGCACGTCACCGCGCACCACATCGAGCCCGCGCTCGAAATCGAGGCCGGGCACGGCTTGCAGGCGCTGGCGCCATTCCTCGGCATCGCGCCTGGGCAGCGTGGGGATCGCCGGCATGCCGCTGCCGGCGGCTCGCGCCGGTGGCTCGGCGACCACTGGCGCCGCGGCGGGGGCGGGGGCCGGGGCCGGCGCCTCGCTTACGGCCGGCGCGGGCGCGGCGGCCTGGCTTGCCTCGGTGCGCTCCAGCCACTCCAGCAGGGCGGCATAGAGGTCGTCGGGTTCCACCGGTTTGGCGACGAAGGCATTCATGCCGGCGGCAAGGCAGGCCTGCCGGTTCTCCTCGAAGACATTGGCGGTCAGCGCCAGGATCGGCACGTCGCGGTAGCCGGGCAGGGTACGGATCGCACGCGTCGCCTCCAGGCCATCCAGGCGCGGCATCTGCACGTCCATCAGGATCAGGCGATAACGGAAGACGGTGGCCTTGTCGAGCGCCTCGCGGCCGTCGACGGCGATGTCCATGTCGAAGCCGGCCGCGTAGAGCAGTTCGAGGGCCACCTCGCGATTGATCGCGTTGTCTTCCACCAGCAGCACCTTGGCGCCGCCGAAACGCTGCCGCAGTTCGGCGTCGGCCGAGCCGGCCGGCAGCGCATCCTCGGCCGGCATGACGCCGTGGCCCCGCTGCAGGCGCGCGGTGAACCAGAAGCGGCTACCGCGACCGGGCCGGCTCTCGACGCCGACCTCGCCATCCATCAGCTCGGCGAGATGGCGGTTGATCGCCAGGCCGAGCCCGGTGCCGCCGTAGCGGCGCGTATCCGAGCCGTCGATCTGGGCAAAGGCATGGAACAGGTGCGGAATCTCGGCGCTGTCGACGCCGATGCCGTTGTCCTCGACGTCGAAGCGCAGGAGCAGTGAATCGCGGCGCTCGTCGAGTACCACCACGCGCAGCAGGATGCGGCCGTTCTCGGAAAACTTGATGGCATTGGCAACGTAGTTGTAGAGCGCCTGGCGCAGGCGCAGGGGGTCACCGCGCAGCCACGCCGGGGCCTCGCCGGGATCGATGTCGAGGACCAGGCCGCGCCCCTGCGCATCGGCATGGGTTTGCGAACGCACCTGGTCGAGGATGGCGCCAAGGGCAAAGTCGCGCTGGTCGAGCACCAGGGTATCGGACTCGACATTGGATATGTCGAGGATGTCGCTGATCACGCCGAGCAGGTGGTTGGCGGCGGCGTCCACCTTGCCCAGGCGATCGGTTTCCTCCGGCGTGCGCGCGTCGCGGCGCAGCAGGTGGGTCAGGCCGACGATGGCGTTCATCGGCGTGCGGATCTCGTGGCTGATGTTGGCCAGGAAGCGGTTGCGCGCCAGGCAGGCCTTTTCCGCCAGTTCCTTCGCGGCCTTCAGCTCGGCGGTGCGCACGATGACCTGGTCTTCCAGCTGGTCGCGGTGGCGGCCGAGTTCTTCGCGGCTGGCGGCGAGTGCGGCGCTCCGCTCTTCGATCTGCGCCGCCATGTGGTTGAAGTCGCTGGCAAGCTGTCCGATTTCATCCTCGCCGCCAGTCTCCAGACGGGTTCCGGCGTCGCCCGCTGCCAGGCGGTGCGTGCCATGCGTGACGGCCTTCAGGCGCCCCAGAATCAGGCGGTCGACCAGCAGGCCGAAGGCGAGAAACACCAGGACATACACCGGCAGCATCCAGGCCAGCCGGTCGCGCCAGCGCGAGAAGACGCGTGTTGCATAGCGGGTGGCCGGCAGCTTGACGCTGATCAGGCCGCGCACCTCGCCGGCGCGAAACGGCGGGCTGGCGGTGGCGTGGCAATCAAGGCAGGCGGTTTCGACGCGCAGCGGCAGGCTGTACTGCAACACGGCGCCGGCCCTGGGATCGTCGACGTGCTGCAGGTGTTCCGCCTGGCCGGGGTTGCCGCGCAGCCACTTGAGGGCATCGAGTTCGGCGCGGTCGGCCTGGTTCTCCGCATTGCGCGGGTTTTCGGCGACGTTGCGAAAGCGGATGTCCTCGCCGAGATTGCGTGCGAACTCGCGCGAGATGCCGGCCAGCGCCAGTTCCGGAACAAAGGCTCCGGCCGGGTCGCTGGCCTGCCGGCCGTGGAAGACGCGATGCGTGGCCAGCAGCATGCGGCCTACGGTGCGCGCGTCCTGGAGCTGCTCCGCTTGCTGCTCCGCGGCGAGGTGCCGGTATTCCATGCCGAGGTCGGCTGCGGAAACCACTGCCATCAGCGCGGCCAGGGCGCCCCAGAGCTTGGCGCGCAGCTTCATCGGACGGATTGGACGCTGGGCGGCATCAGTGCAGGTTCTTGCCGGAGGCGTAGGTGGCGCCGTCGTCGATCACCAGACGGTTGGCCTGGATGTCGGCCAGCGCCGTGATTGCCGCACTTGTGAACGAGCGCCGGTTATAAGAATTCATTTGGCTACGTCCATTGTTCTCTTAGTGGGGAGTGCCCGGCGGATTTTGGTATCTGCATGCGCAATGGTAGCTCTACTCTGATGGCAAACTCACAATCCAAAGGAGGGCTATGGCACGTACTAGCGGTCGTCCCGTGGATCCATGATTGGAGTGTCGTCGGTGACTTGCCGCCGAATGCGCCTCAGTTCGTCAAGTCTCGATAGAAAAACCTCAATCAGGGTTGGATCAAACTGTGTACCGGCGCCGGTGCGGAGCAGCTCAATCGCCGCCGATTCGTCCCATGGCCGCTTGTAGGGGCGTGGGGAGAGCAGCGCATCCCAGACGTCGGCGACCGCTACGATGCGCGCAGACAGCGGGATATCTTCGCCGGCAATTCGTGTCGGATACCCGGCACCATCGAAGCGTTCGTGGTGATACCTGGCAATGTCGGCGGCCATCAGCATGGCCTCTGACGTGGAGTCCCGCAGCATGTCGTAGCCGATCTCGGGATGTGTTCGCATGATCCGTAGCTCGCTTTCCGTAAGCCGGCGCGGCGCCAGCAGCACGTCGTCCGGGATTCCGATCTTGCCGATATCGTGGAGTGGCGCGGCCATAGCGATGACGCGCTCCTCAAGTTCACCAAATCCGATCTCTCGCGCCAGTAGGGCAGCGTAGCGGGACATGCGCAGCAGATGCGCGCCCGTGTCGGTATCGCGTTTTTCGGCGGCGCCTGCAAGCCTCTGCAGCATCTCCATCGATCGGTTTTGCAGGTCTTGTGTAACCTCTGTGACCCGTTGCTCGAGAATCTTAGCGTGACGTCGTGTTTCGATCTGGAAGCCGCGCATCTTGAGCAGATTGCGGCACCTGGCCTGGCATTCACGATGGTTAATCGGCCGTGTCAGAAAGTCGGCGGCACCGGCGTCGAGCGCGGCATAGCGTAACTCGAGGTCGTCCATGGCCGTCACCATCACAATGGGCAGATCCTGCAAATGCGCCATGCGCCGCAGTTCGTTGATGACTCCGATCCCATCGAGGTCTGGCATCGAAAAGTCGGTGACCACAAGGTCAAGCGGCTGGGCGGAGGCGTACGCCACGGCGTCCAGTGGCCGTGTAAATGTGATCACCTCGATCTCTGGCGAGATCGCGGACAGGATCTCCGCCACCAGGAGCACGTTGGAAGTCTGGTCGTCGACGACGAGAACGCGTTGGCGCATGTTTAAGAAAAGGGTAACGGTCCGCGAAGGATAGTGCATCCGGCAGTGAAGTGGCGAAGACCCGCAAAAGCGCTCTATTCCACCGTGCGATTCCCGAGAAATGGTGGATCATCACAGGCGCATGGTCAATCCGTCCTCACAAAGCCATCCGCATCATTTTCCGAGCCCATCCCCGGAGCTTCGTCGGGTGCTCCTCACCCAAGCAAAGCTGCGCGCCATCATGGGTATTCCGATGACGGCAGTTTGGGTGTGGCTGCACTACGCGACCGAGCAGAAGCTTCAATGGGCCGACATCGGAATTGCGCTTTACTGCCTATATGCAGGCATGACCTGGGTGGTGGCGTGCTGGATTCCTGAGCGCTATTTCACTTTCGCCCTTTTCAGCACCGCTGTAGCCGATGCGGCCGTTCTCATTTGTTGGCTGCCGCTGATGGAGGACGCCGCCGGCTTCATAGTCGCGTTGGCGCTATTTACCGGCCTTGGCTATGGCCTGCGAACAGGTGACAAGTGGATAATGGCGGTCAATCAGGGCGTCACGCTGCTCGGGTACCTGCTGGTCGTGGCCCTGAATCCGGAGTGGCTGAAACATCCGGTCCGCGCCCTTTCGTTCGCTGTTCCGCTCATCATCGTGCCGCTTTATGTCGGCCTGTTGCTCGATAGGCTTCATGCGGCTAGGCAGCGGGCCGAGGACGAGAGTCTGGCCAAGTCAGACATGCTCGCGAAGGTGTCGCACGAGTTGAAGACGCCGCTCGGCGGCATTGTTTCAGCCGCTGACCTCATCTACATGGAGGCACCTACCGCCACTCAGGGACGTCTCGCGAACACGATCATGGCCCTGGCCAAGCACTTGCAGGACGATATTGCCGATCTCCTTGATCAGGCGAAGCACTCGGCAAAGGCGTTGATTCTCACGCCCGGCGTATGCGATATCCGCGAGTTAGTGGCAACGGTCGAAGCGGCGGTTGGTGCCAGGGCACGCGAGAAGCATCTGGACCTGCAGGTGATCATTGATCCGCGACTTGACTCCGCCAGCATTGCCGACGCGCATTACCTTGGCCGGGCTCTCCTTAATCTCACCAGCAACGCCGTCAAGTTCACCGAGATCGGGCAGGTGATACTCCGGGTCATGGTTCTTGATGCGACCGCAGACAGGTTCTACCTGCGTTTCTCGGTCGAAGACACCGGGATCGGGATTGCACCTGGGGATATGGAGAGGATCTTCGCGCCCTTCGTCCAACTTGACTCGGGGCCAGCGCGCCGGTTCGAAGGTACCGGCCTGGGACTGTCGATCTGCAAGGATGTGGTCGAGCTCATGGGAGGGCAACTGCGGGTTTCAAGCGTTCCCGGGCGGGGATCCCGGTTCTGGTTCGACGTCCATTTCCCGCGTGCTGAGAAATCATCTGCCGCCATCGGGCCGTTAGCGGCAGAGCCGCGGCCGGTAGTGACCTCGAGACGTATTTTAGTCGTCGACGACAACGTCACCAATCTCCATCTGCTTCGCGAAATACTCGTGCAGGATGGACATGAAGTGGATGTGGCCGAGACCGGACATGCAGCCCTCAACTTTTTGACGGTGGCGGATCCTCAGCCCGATGTGGTGTTCCTCGACGTCAATCTTGGGGATCTCGATGGGGCCGAGGTGCTACAGGTTTACCACTTCGGGGTACGCGATCCCGCTCCGGTTTTCTTCCTGACGGCTGATACCTCGCCGGCTTCAATGGCACGCCTGCGCGAGACCTCCGCCAAGGGGGTGATCGGCAAGCCGGTGCGGCTGGCCGAGATTCGTGAAGTGCTGGCTAGGACGCTCCCTGCGAGCGAGTCCGGGCAGGGGGTAGGTGGCTTGCGCGCCGTTCCGGTTCTTTACATAGATGCGGAGGTGCTGGGCGAGGTGGCGACCATCAGCAAGCGCCCGGAGTTTTTGGCGGAGATGGTGGATCGTGCCGTAATGGACATCGAGCGGACAACGGCGGCACTGGTTACGGCGCTGACGGACGGCCAGTGGGAGGATGCTCGCAAGCAAGCGCACGCGCTGAAAGGAGTGGCGCACCAGATGGGCGCGTTCCGCCTAAACCGAACTTTGGTCTGCCGGCCCGAAGAATTTTATTGTCTTCATGAGGTTGCTTGCTTGCGGTGGGGTAGCTACTGGGTACGCGGGAGGGGGACTCCAAGCAACCTGAAGGCTTTTTCCTGAA
>Ga0172367_10008539_pt1 | contig 11434 bp, 9 predicted proteins | sample Lak10m_FD_114542 | JGI IMG/M metagenome (GOLD analysis project Ga0172367, IMG submission 114542) | Freshwater microbial communities from Kabuno Bay, South-Kivu, Congo - kab_022012_10m | ecosystem: Environmental > Aquatic > Freshwater > Lake | place: Democratic Republic of the Congo: South-Kivu...
CGGCGCAGCGCCACCGTCTCTGCTTGCCCCGGGGACAGACATCTCGCCTACCCTGCGCCCTTGCCGAGCGAACCCACGGTAGCATCTGCTACGAGCGCCGTTTCTTAAACCAGCTTGACGGCCCCTGCCTTTCCCCCAAAGTCGACCTCATTCCCCTGATTGCACCGACCGATCCCAATGAGAACCTTCACTTGCACAGCTCTTTGTGTGGCCTGCCTGGGCATTGGTTACTGGGCGGGGGGATCGAAACGATCTCAACCAGAGGTTCCCACAACCATTACATCGACTCCAGAGCCAGTTCGTTCCGAGCCACCGAAAACCCCATCCGAGCCAAGTGCGGTGGGTAGGAAGTTCGATTCAGCCATCAAAGCAGCTGGTGCCCAAGAGCAACCTCGGGCGGCGAACAATAGGAAAGAAGAGTTTCTCGAAATGGAGGCCTTCAAACGGCATGCAACCTATTCAGACATGCTCTCCAACCTGGGTCTGAGCCCCACACAAATCAAAACGGTCGAGGACAAACTCCAGGTGTTGCATCGGGTCGCAATGCCTGTAGGCGAAACCCTGATAGCGCTCAAGGTGGCACGATTGGAATACGATCGGGACATGAGGGCGCTTCTCGGTGAGATGAAATACCAGCAATACCGCGCCTACGAGGAACTGAAGCCTTACCGTCGCGAAGCCGAAGGCGTGCAACAACGAACGGCGGCTGGTGGTTTCCTGATGGACGAAGCACAGGAAAGGCTGGTGGTCGGCTTACTGTCCAAGGCAGGACTACAAACCCTGGAGTCATGGGATGGTCCCTACGACCCATTGCCGCGGCCGCTGGTGGGCACCGAAGCCATCCTGGAAGATAAGGCACGATTGTTGGAAAGAATCAGAGACGGGTTAGCGGCGATCACAGCCTCGGATGCATGGAGGGAGCTCCCGCCGCAAGTCACGCAGGCAACCCTCGCGTACTTCGAAGACCGCGTCTCCGCTGTGAACCGAGGGATCGAGATACTCAAACTCTCCCCTGAAAACCGGAGGAAGCACGCCGAGGAGGGGGAACGAAAGCTTCTAGAACAATCACCATAGGGACGGTCGGATCTTAGAAACCAAAACGGAAATGCGCTTAGAACATTTCGTCTGGAGTGCCCCACTCGCGAGCCTAACAGCCCCCCCAGCCAAGAGGTCGCAAAACCACACCAAAGAGCCGGATGACCTCTGGCCCCCAACGGACGGCGCAGCGCGACAGCCCCTACCTTGCCCCGGGGACAGACACCGCGCTCTCCCGCAAAGGCAAAAAATCGCAGGACCCAACTGAAGAGGTCGGAAGGATCTTCTGAATCAACGTGTTACGCAACAACTTCTAGGAACTATTCCGCTCAAGCTTTCACGAACGCAATCTACCAATCACGAAGCGATCGAAACGGGGACCGTTCGCCTTCGGACGGCTGGGAACCGGCTCTGTGGCGCCCTCCCGCGCTTGTGCACTCGGGACGGACCGATATGCTCAGCTCACGGGAATAGAGCTAACCACGCCGGTCCCTGTTCCGTTGATCGATCAAGCGCCAGACTTCCCGCCGCCGCTCAATCGATTCGCGTATGGATCGAGCCTCCTCTTCCCTGCGGCGCGCGATGCTTTCGGCGCCACTAGCCTCGTTGGCGATCGCGATGCGATTCTTGCCTGTGGTTTTTGGAAACATGTTAGGTTTAGATGTTCTTGATTCGTTCCAAAGTGTGCTCCATCGCGATCCTGCGAGCGAACGGAATCAGCATGTCAGTGTACGCATCTGACTCCTCCTCTCGAAACGCATCTGGCCGGTCAACTGAGATCGAAAGCACGTAAGGGATAGTCCTATCTAGACGTTCTTCGATCGGAAAGCAAATCATCGAGTTTTCTTCGTCCTCCAAATCTTTCCGAGTCACGACGAACCTCGCATTGTCACCTCGCTCGGACTCCTTCTTAGTATTCGGAATAACAAGAATCCGCTTGAGCCTCTTCGAAGTGGAGTAACCACTACCATCTGTGCGGAGTTTCTCGATGGGGGAACGGATGTGATCCTCCGAAGGTTCAGTAGCGATGACCTCACGAACATGAGTATCATCCATTTCAGCAAGAGCTACACGGACCGAGTTCTTTGGGTGAAGCGTATGGAAGAGCTGCCACACAATGGCCACGATTTCCGCCATCTGAACTCGGGGTTGGGTTATGTCCTCAAACAAACGCTCACGTTTCTTCTTGAGCTGCCTCGAAGGCGTCCGACGCAAGGAGGTTAGGTAGGCTGAAAACCTCTTGTCCTTCTTGGACACGATGCGATCGAGCATCTCCGTCAACGTAACCAACTGATCGGCGGTCAGCACCGTAGGCGGCTTACAAACGATGCAAATCCACCGCCACGTAAGGGGAACTACAGCCCAAACAACGCACACCAGAATGAGCGTTTTAGGGTGCTCCTTAAGAAAGTTCTCAACGACCGGAAGCGACCGTTGCAGGGATAGCACAACCGGTGGGGATGCAGCAAATAGCGGCATTCCCAAGGTTTTCAAAAGTTGTTGGCGATCGTACCACTCAACAAAACCACGCACCTTGTGTTTAAGGGCAACCATGAGGGGTTAGAGAGTGGCCTAAATCCAACACCGGCGTTTGTGCTTTGGGGGCTGAAGCCCAAGCTGCTGGTTTAAATGGGTGCAGTACGAGAGCTCATGAAAATGGCCGTTAAGGAGGTCTCTTGTCGGGTGCGTTTGGCGGGAGGTCATGGCTGGAGGCAGCGTGAATCTGGGTTCCATGGTTCTCTCTCTTTGCGTGGCTAGTCGATACCGTTTCATACGCGAACGCCGAAGCCAAGTGCTATTCTAAAAGTGTCGGTCAGGCGTTGGGCGAACTGGATCGAGATGAGCGGCCTGGAGCCGAGAAGACCGTTTCACACTTCGGGCATTCTATACAGTCACCCAGCAGAGACGCACGCACCTGCCCGCGCTCCCCGCAGGTTGGACAGCGGACCTCGAGCATCTTCTCGATTGCACTGCGACAGTGCGAACAAACACTCGCATCCTGGTGAATCATCTCCTTGCAAAATGGACACGTCTTGCGATTGCCCTTACTGAGAAGCGCGAACAAGATGCCAAACGGACCGAGAAACATGCCTAAAATGAAACCGAGACAACCTTCACCTTTTTTGGCACCAACCATCGCCGAGACTATTCCGCAGAACATCCAGACGCAGAAGGAGATAATGAAGATTTCCATATTGATTAGGTCTGGCGGTTCTGTTTTGGCTTTAGCCCCGATCCTTTGCAGCAAGTCTAATTGTTCACACACGAACAGTGAAGGCAAAACAACTGGAGATGCGGATCAGGGATCAGGTTGTGGACGGCTAAGATCACATGGAGATCCTTTCGGATGATAACTTTTCTAGCCCCGGGGACAGACAGCGAGCTCTCCCGAAGCAAGCACGCAGAGCAATAAGCTGCGCAGCCGCGTACCTGTCTCGGTTGGAAGCTTGCCAGGGTCTCGCGATCCTTGGCACAGTCGGCCTAGCAACCCCAACCCGATCATGATACTGACCTCCGCCTCGCATTCTCAACTCACCCCAGGACGGTCGCTTCACTCCTCCTCGCACGTCGTGGGTTCATGGCTATCCCTGCTCCTCGGAGTGTGTTGGCTCGGGCTAACCCCCATCCAAAGCCCCCTCACCGCAGCGACCCTCAACCCGACCCTTCCCACCAGCCCAAAACCCGCCTGGGGACTCATCAATGCCTCCACCAACGGCACCGGCCAAATCCTACTCGAGGTCCAAACCTGGCCGGCCGATGGCCGCCTAGCCCTGCCCACCCCGTTCCCACACATCACATCCGCTCGTTGGTCAGGCAGCTCCGGCAACTCCGCCCGCCTCGCTTGGGTGTTCAATCCGGACGCCTCCCAGCTCCACCTCGAACTGCCCGCCGACGCCCAATCCCAACTTCCCGCGACCATTACCCTCGACACCGCAGAAAACACCGCGCAATTCACCGACGGTCGAATCACCTTCTCCGCCTTGGATTCCACCGTCGCCGGTTCCAAAGCCAAACTCGAATCCCACCCCGGCAATCATCGCATCGGCTTCTGGACCGAGGCCACCGATTCCGTGAGCTGGGCTTACAAGCCCACACGCTGGGGTATGTACGATGTCGAACTCACTTACTCAGCGGAGGGTGGCGACGGCACTGAGCTGTTCCTCGAACTCCCCGGCAAAAGTCTCAAGGTGAATCGCCCCTCCACTGGAAGCTGGTACCGTTACACCACGATCCCAGTGGGTCGGTTCTACCTGGAGAAATCCGATCCCTACACACTGCGCGCCGGGTGTTCGAAGCTCCTGGGTGCCGCCGCCATGAACCTCAAAGCCATCACACTCCGCCCCGCACCCGAAGGCGCGCAAATCGCTCAGTCCGCAGATGGCTCAGTCACCCTGCTCTCGCGCGATGCCCGTACCCATAGTGTTCTGATGCGCTACGAGTCGGCGGCCATCAAGGATTGCTTGGGCTATTGGGCCAACGCAAACGACTGGGCCGATTGGGAGTTCACCACAGCCCGCCCAGGCACGTTCGAACTGGAGGTCTGGCAAGGCTGCGGCAAAGGCCAGGGCGGTAGCGATGTGTCGGTGGAAATCGACGGACAAAGCGTCGATTTCGTGGTCGAAGAAACCGGTCATTTCCAAATCTTCCTGCCCCGCAGCCTCGGCCGGATCCAGCTGTCCACCGCAGGCAAACATACGCTCGCGATCAAACCCAAACGCAAACAGGCCGGTGCCGTCATGGACATACGCCAAGTCCGACTCCTCCCCGTGGTCGGCGATACCGGGGCCTCACCCGCAACCAAACGCCTGCTCGGCGCGCGCAGGGTGGTCTTCCTCGGCGACAGCATCACCTACGCCGGTGAATGGATCGAGTTTGTCGAAACCTACCTGCACATCGCCTACCCCAAGGCCGCCATGGATTTCATCAATGTCGGTCTCCCGAGTGAAACCGCTTCCGGCCTCTCCGAGCCCGGTCACGCCGGAGGTGCCTTCCCCCGACCCACCGTCCACGAACGGTTGCAACGGGTGCTCGATCGACTCAAACCCGATGTCGTCGTCGCCTGCTACGGCATGAACGACGGTATCTACTATCCTTTCGGCGAAGATCGCTTTAAAGCCTACCAAGACGGTATCCAGAAGCTGCGGGACAAAGCCGCCGCTGCCGGCGCGCAGGTGATCCATCTCACCCCGCCAACCTTCGATTCCCTCCCCCTCCAAGGCCGCACCCTGCCCGCAGGACGCGAGGAATATCGATCGCCTTACGAAGGCTACAACGACGTCCTCGGCCGCTACTCCCAATGGCTCGTCGACCAACGCGCCCAAGGCTGGAACGTCATCGACATCCACGGCCCGATGGACCGTTTCATCGCAGAACAGCGCAAGTCCAATCCCAAATTCATCCTCGCTGGCGACGGCGTTCACGCCAACACCCAAGGTCACTGGATCATCGCCCGCGAGTTCTTACGCGCCCTCGGCGTCAAGGAGTCCATTCTCGCCTCCGACACTCCGGATGGCCTGCTCAAAGAGGACTCCCGTGCCGATGAAATCCGGAAACTCGTTCAGCAGCGTCAGCGCGTGCGCAAGGACGCCTGGCTCAACCACGCGGGTCACCTGCGCCCAGGCATGTCCAAAGGTAAACCCCTCCCCCAAGCCGAACGCGAAGGGCAAGAGGCAGCGCGCCGTATTCATGCGATCACCGACATCCAACTCCCCGGTAAACACTCCCGCTGGTTTGGGTTCGAACGGACCGATTTCCTCATCGCGGGAAAATCCGTCACCGTCGTCGCCCCCAAACACGAAGCACCCGGTCGGCCCTGGGCATGGCATGGCGAGTTTTTCGGCCACAAACCCAATCCCGACATCGCGTTGCTCGGCCGCGGCTTCCATATCGTCTACATGAGCCTTCCCGACATGCTCGGATCCCCGGAAGCCGTGTCGCTCTGGAATATTTGCTACGCCGAACTGCGAGACCGCTACGGCTTCGGGCCAAAACCCGCGCTGGTAGGCCTGAGCCGCGGTGGGCTCTACGTCTACAATTGGGCAGCCGCCAACCCCGACAAAGTGGGATGCATCTATGGCGACGCCCCCGTGTGCGATTTCAAAAGCTGGCCGGGCGCCTTCGGCAAAGGCAAACGCAGCGACCGCGATTGGGCTCTCGTCCTCCAACGCTATGGCTTCAAATCCGATGACGAAGCCAAGGCCTACGCGCTCAATCCCGTCGACAACCTCGCACCGCTCGCCAAAGCCGGCGTCCCCCTGCTCCATGTCTACGGCGATGCCGATGAAGTGGTGCCCTGGGACGAAAATACCGGCCTGCTCGCCGACCGTTACAAAGCCCTCGGAGGCTCCATTACACTCATTGGCAAACCGGGCGTGAAACATCATCCCCATGGCTTGGACGACTCCTCTCCCATCGTGGATTTCATCTGGAAGCACGCCACCTCCTCACTCGCTCGCACCCAAGCCGCCGCCCATGGCAACGGCCCGCTCGACGCCAATGCTAAACCACTGATCCGTAAGCTCGGCACCATCGATGTCGACCTCGTCGAAAGCACACCCATCGTCTTCGGCGGAAAACCCTGGCGCTTCGAATGGGTTCGCCACGAGGCCTCGCACCCCTACTGGGACAACCGTCGAAACACGAACTACTTCCGATTCCGAAGCCCCGAAACCGGCGAGACCACACCGCCGTTTGCTGACGGATACGAGCTCGGAAGCGCCTTCGTTCAAGGCGATACCGTCTACGTCACCGGCACACTCAACCGTTCTCAAGTCGACGTCTTCGCATCCAAGGACCTCAAGGAATGGAGCCAGTGGAATGCCATCCCGGCCGGCAAATACGGCATTTTCAACACCTCAGTCTGCAAGTCCGACACCGGCTACGTGTTGATGTTCGAGATCGACAAACCCGCTGAAGAAGCCGGACAAGCGTTCACCGCTCGCTTTGCCAAATCGCCCGACCTGCGCACATGGACGCTCACACCACCGGAGTGCAACTACGCCAAAGACCGCTACACCGCACCTCATTGCCTGCGTTGGCACGATGGGTGGTTCTATAACTTTTACCTCGAATCCCATCAGGGTTGGGAACTACGCGTCGTGCGGTCCCGGGATCTCGTCCGATGGGAATCTAGTCCCCGGAACCCAGTGCTGCGCGCCTCCCAAGAGGACAAGCTGATCGCAAATCCAAAGGTGAACGATTCCCAACGATCACGAATCGCCAATGCCAAAGACACCAACAATTCAGACATCGATTTCACGGAATGGCAGGGCCGACTGCTGATCAATTACTCCTGGGGTAATCAGCAAGGAATCGAACACTTGGCAGAAGCCGCCTACGATGGCACAGAAGCGCAATTCCTTCGCGGCTGGTTCCCTTGATCCCATCCCAAATCGCTGACCTCCCGGAAGACAACGCTAAACCGCTCAACACGGACGCTTAGCCGTAACAATTCAGAAGAGTTTTTAACGCGATGGCGCAAAGGGCCGGAGGCGCAGAGGAATGGATTCTATTCCCATGGAGTGTACGCCTCACGAGTTGGTGTGTGGAGCCATCCTACAGCGGCTGGAGATTCCCTTGCCCCGCCCTGCGTCTTTGCTCCTCTCCGTCTCCGCGTTGAATTCCTACCGCAGAGTCACGGCTTAGAATTCAGAGCCCGCGCCGACAGTGCCGAGCGGTGACGAAGACGGAGATCAACAACAGCAAAGCCCCAACCGGCACGAGCAACACACCAAATCCCGGATCACCGCCCTTAATAAAAAGCCCGCCCAGGAAGAATCCCGCAGGTAGCAACACTCCCGCTCCCGAGAGACAAATCGAAGCGATCTGACGCGGCCCAACAGGCCACGCTGTCGCGCAGCCCGCAGTCCATGCGAAGGCGATGTGCACCAAGGCCAGCAGCGTCCCGTGCGCATGCGCCAGAGTCCACATCAGCCGACGTGGTGCCGCACTCACATTCAGATACGAACCCAGCTTAAATCCGTGCAGCGCCTCCAACACGATTCCAAAGCTGAGAAAAACCAGCAACGTCCACCAACCCATCGCCAGATGCTTGCTGCGAATCGCTCGAAGTTTCCCATCCTCGAAGGGCACTCCCGTGGCTGAATTCCCTCCCACGTTCGATGCCGCCACCCCCTCTGTTTGCGCTTCGTTCATATCATTCCTGCAGGTCCATCGACCGGTTATTCCGACGTTTCAAGAGCGATTCAAATCGTGCCTCGTCCAGACTGCCGCCTTCGCCCAATAAGACCTCAGGCTTTGCCGACAGGTTCGTGCTCCCCTTGCGCCACTGTTCCATCGCCATGACTCGTGCTGACTCCCAGTCCGTCGGAGGTCCAACCGGGTCGAAACCAAAACCCCCAAATCCAGGCTGCCGCTTCAACGAGCGGTGAGCGATGTAGCGCACCGCTGAATAGGGATCCGCCAAGAGTTGCGCCAGATAGGGCGAGAGCCATCCCGATTGCGAAGCCGCCTTTGCAGGTTCCCAACCCAAATGCCAAGCCATCAAAGCGCGCTGCCCCGCATCGCCCTGCAATGCCCAGACCACCGACGCCGCCGTATCCCGATGCTCCGCCGGAAGCTCCGGCTTAGGTTGTCGATACCACTCCGCAAGCCTGTCCGCAGTCCAGTCGAGGCTTCGATCCAGATGGCATAGATTGCACGCGTTGGGCCGTCCGGTTCTCAGACTGCTAATCACCGTCGGGCTAGAGATTTGATGGCTTCGGATCGCCTTCAGCAGCCCATAAGTCGTGTGCGGCATGTGGCAGTTATAACACTCGTTTCCGGTTGATCCTGCCTTGTGATGGGTATGCTCCTCCACCTTGCCTCGCATCGCGCTGTGGCATTGCAAACATCCGTCATTCGAGTCCTTGCCCACCGCCATCTGGCTCACATTGCTCTGCGCCGAATGCATCGAATGACAGGACAAACAGGTCATCTCCCCCTTCTGGTAACAAGGTGCCTCCACCGTGCCGTTGAAGTCCCGGCCCGAAACCCGCACCATCCCATCCGGCCAATAGTGCTCCTCGATAAACCGTGGGTTCTGTCGAAGCCCCGCCTGCAAAAAGGTCTGCTCCCGCCATCGTGTCGGCCGAACCACCGGAGTCGATGCATCTAAATCCTGCCCCGGCCGGAAACTGAAGCCTTCCTGATGAAAGTTCTCGGACGACGGGATCCACTTAATGCCGTGGCACTGACCGCACACCTGAGCCGATGCTGCCTTCCCCAGCTTCGCAGGGTTGACGATGGAGGAATCACCCTTGCCCTCCATCCGCGCTTGGTAGCGTCGAAGCGGATTCTGATTCAACCGAACATGTTCCTCCGCCGGGCCGTGACACGCTTCGCACGAAATCCCGATGTCGCCCATACGGGTGTCGAGGCCACCGATCGAACGGTCCGGCCGTGGCTGCCCTGCCGTCGCGTGACACTTGATGCAGTTCACATTCCAACTGTGCTGCGTCGGCGCCAGCTTCGGATCCCGCAAAAACGTCGAATGTACCGGAAACCACTTGCGATCCTCAATTAGCCACGCAAAGGGAAAGACGAGTTGCTGGTTGCCCACCGTGCTCGGGATCCAGAAGATCTGCATATGATGCGATCCGGTTAGCAACCCAATACGGCGTTTCACAATCGGTGCCGCCCCCGGGTTGGCCCGGTTACGGGTCAGGTCTTTCCATTGCGGATCTGGCAGCTCTGCCCAGTAATCCGCCCCCTCCTTCCATACCCGCATCTCCTCGTCCCCTAACCGAAGTCGAACATTGCCAAAGTCCGCCTGAACCGACTCCGGACTCGCATACTGCGTCATGGTCCGGTGATACGAATCGTGCCAAGTTTCGTATTGCCCCGGGTGACAGGATCGACAGGTGTCCGACGTCGTATACCCCCCCGGCCGACCCACGCGCGGAACCGTGGCCTGGAGCTTCTCTCGATCCAATCGATGGGCCTCCACCCTTCGTTGCATCACGAACGCCAATCCCGCAACGACGCAAACCAACCCCAAAACACCCCAACGCCACGCCGAACCACGACCTAAGCGCACAAACATCCAAGCCGTGACAGCCAGAAGAAAACTTCCGAAAAGCCCCCATTCAAGCGCAGTCAGATTGGAGTTCATGCGGGTGCCATGGAGTGCTCGTTCGGGATTTGCAGACCAACTTATGGAGCCATTTCAAACTTGGCGAGTTTCAAAATCGAGCCCCCGTCGACCGCTGTGCATCCTGAGGTTGTCGGCAGCATTCGTGGGGCAGATCTCTGACCTGCCGGTTCACCGTGCCTCTGGCATGGTGCAGGAACGACGTAAAGTGCCTCGTGTCGCAGGCATCTTTACAGTCGATCTACGCCCCAGTGAAACCCGCCCCGTATTGCCACCCACTTCGCAGCGAAGGTCTACCACGGGGACGGGCCACTCCAGACGGTCGGGAACACGATATGCGCGTGCCCCGACTGCGGGATCCCCCAGCCTCACCGAGAGGCGTTACGCTCGCGGCGAGCCGATTTGAACGTCGACGTTCGCGTACCGCCTTCGTACCGCCACCAGCAGAAGAAACGCCCCCGCGACGAACGCATACTCTTTGGGCTCGGGCACGACCGCCGTCGCCCCGAACTGCACGTTGTCCAAACGGAATGTGCCACTGCCTGTCCCCGCCCCAAGATCCCAATGCAACGCAACGTTCGACACGTTCTCGATCGCGGAGAGCGACGAGAGATCGACCGAACTGGAGTGATACGTACCATCCCGAGTAAACGACTGCGTTGTGAACGGGGTGAAACCTCCCGAATCCCCCACGCGATAGCTGAGCTGAGCCGATGGCGCCCCGCTCGCCGTGGATCGATAATCATAGCTCACCACAAAGTTCTCGTAGCCCGTCGAATCGAAGTTCAACCGAAACGAGTTTCCTCCGGCCCCATCCAATCCACTGCCCCAAGCGGCCGCCAGTCCCGCCGAGTGGCTCGTTCCCGAGGCATCCGTGAACGCCACCCCAGCTTGACCCGCCGGAACGAGATCAAACCCACTCAAACTCATCGAGGACGATCCCGAGAGCTGGTTCTCGCTGGGGGATGTCGCTCCCCCGGCAAGGTCGTTGAAGTTGTAGAATAAGACCTGAGCATTCACATTTGGAATGAGCAGACCCGCGAGTACGGTGCTGTACGCAATTGTTTTGATACTGATTTTCATCTGACCTCCTTAGTTAGTGAACAAAGCCGAAATGGCTGGTCACAGAAAACTGAATAACAAAGCCCACCCTCAAAAATCCAGAACTTTTTTCTAACCTCGTATCGCCCCCCACGGTTCTTGGTGGAAGATTTCTAAGTTGTTCAGGAGTGTGGAGTTGGCGATTTTTATAGACAGAAACGACCAAAACCCCCATCTTCGAATGGGATGAAGACTCCAAAACCGACA
>Ga0172367_10008541_pt1 | contig 11430 bp, 3 predicted proteins | sample Lak10m_FD_114542 | JGI IMG/M metagenome (GOLD analysis project Ga0172367, IMG submission 114542) | Freshwater microbial communities from Kabuno Bay, South-Kivu, Congo - kab_022012_10m | ecosystem: Environmental > Aquatic > Freshwater > Lake | place: Democratic Republic of the Congo: South-Kivu...
ACGGATCACCTATGGTACCCGCACGCCTCGCGGGTCTCACGGCCTGGCCCTGCTCGCCAGCGTCACTGAAACCTGTCGTATGCGTAAACACTCTCCCTGGGTCTATCTCAGGCAATCCATCCTTCTTCGCCGACAAAACAAACCCCTTCCACCCCTGCCTCAACAGGTGGGGGGGGGAATGGTTACACCAGGGTCAACCTGATTCCTCAGACATAAGGCTTATCCCGAACTCACGTTAAAAAACCAAAGGAGCATGACATCATGGCCACACTGACCCTCACTCCCAGCAACGACAAGAAACCCGGCACGGCTTCAGCCGACTCCATCAACGGCCTGGCCGGTAACGACACCCTCACGGGTCTAGCCGGAAAAGACAATCTTAACGGCGGCCTCGGTAATGATTCGCTCAATGGCGGTACCGACAATGACACGCTGATCGGTGATGCGGGCCTGGATATCCTGCTGGGGGGCACCGGGAATGACTACCTCGATGGTGGGGCTGACAACGACAGGCTTGATGGGGGCGGCGGGGCCGACACCCTGAACGGCGGGACAGGCGCGGATAGCCTGACGGGCGGTGATGGCAATGACCTTTACTTTGTAGACAACATCGGCGACCGCATCACGGAAGCCGCCAAAGCGACCTCCGGCAATGACACCGTAAAGAGTTCCATCGACTACACCTTGCCCGTCAATGTGGAAAATCTCGAACTCACCGGCCTTGCCAACCTGGGCGGCACAGGCAATGACGCCCACAACATCATCACCGGTAACAACGGTGACAATGTTCTGGACGGCCAAAACGGCTTCGATACCCTGACCGGTGGGGCGGGGGATGACACCCTGATTGGCGGAGCCGGATCGGACAGTTTGATCGGCGGAACGGGGTCTGACACGTACCGCATCGATAGCACCGAAGACCAGATCATCGAAGCCGCCAAAGGGGGCGATCAGGATGTGGTCGAAAGCAGCGTGAGCTACGCGCTGGGCGCTTATCTCGAAATCCTGATCCTCACCGAACCGGAAGGCGCTTCAAGCAATGACATCATGGACGGCGCCGGCAATGATCTCAACAACGTCATGGAGGGCAATACCAGGGCCAATCACCTCACGGGCGGCAAGGGCCACGATACCCTGTTCGGTAATGGCGGCAACGATACACTGGGGGGCGGCGCCGGTAACGACGACATCGATGGCGGTTCCGGCAGTGATCAGGTCATCTACCAGGGCAAACTGGGAGATTACAAGATCAGCAAGGATGAATCCGGTCACGTAACCATTCAGGACAGCAATGGCAACCGGGGCGATGGCGTCGATGAAGGCACGGATCGTCTGAGCAACATCGAACTCGTCCAGTTTGCCGATCAGGTATATCGCCCCAATACCCGCACCGTTCCCCGCCTGAGTGTGACCGATCTCGCCCTGCCGGAAGACGATCAGGCCAACCCAACCTTCCGCTTTGAACTCACCCTGTCAGAACCCGCCACGGTTTCGGTCAGTATCGACTACGCGACGGCAGACAATACCGCGACAGCCGGAGAAGACTACCTCGCCCAAAAAGGCACACTGACGTTCAAACCCGGAGAAACCAGCCAGACGGTTCTCGTGACCGGATTGGGAGACACCCGGCTGGAGCGCGATGAAACATTCCTGCTGCAACTGAGCAACCCGCAAGGCTTGAACCTGGAAACCACCCAGGCCACGGCCCGATTGATCAACGATGATCAGCCGCTCGTCTCCATTGCAGGCGCCCGTTTCGACGAAGGACAAAACGGCGTCCGGTCGGCAGAATTGAAGGTCACTCTCTCGGAGGCCAGCCAGAGCGCCGTCAGTGTGCAATACCTCACCCAGGATGGCAGCGCCAACGGCTCCAGCGATTACACCCCGACCCAGGGCGCCCTGAACTTTGCTCCCGGCGACATCAGCCAGACCCTCGTTCTTGAGATAAGGGGCGACAAAACGGTAGAGGCCGATGAAACCTTTGGCGTACAACTGACCAACCCCATAGGCGCCATACTGGATACCCAGGCCAGCAGCGCCCAGGTCACCCTGATCAACGACGATCAGATCAGCCTGCTACTGAGCAGTGACCGCACCGAACTGAAGGCCAGTGAAACCGCCCTGATCCGTTTCGTATTCAGCGATACCCCAAGCCAGTTTAGCGCTGAAGATGTCAGCATTCAGGGCGGCCATCTGGATGACTTTCAAATCAGCAACACCACCGGAACGAGCTATTCAGCCCGTTTCATACCCGATGCACCGCTCAATGACCTGCGCGGCAGCCTCACCGTCCCCGCAGGCCGTTATACCGACAGCCAGGGCAAACCGGGCGTGGCCAGCAATACCCTCTCCCTTTTTGCCGACACCCAACCTCCAAGCCTCACCCTGAGCAGCGATAAAACCCGCCTGAATACCGGCGAACAGGCCGCCGTTCGCTTCAGTTTCTCAGAAATCCCCATGGGGTTTGGTAACGATGACCTCAAAATCACCGGCGGCAGTCTGGATCAACTTCAGGCCCAGGCCGATGGCAAGGTTTACACGGCAATATTCACCCCCACCCCCAACGCCAGCTCACCGATGGGCAGCATTACAGCCACCAGCGGCAGTTTCACCGATGCCCTCGGCAATCCAGCCATCGTCACAGGCCGACTCGATCTCGGCATCAACACCCGACTACCGACTCTCAGCCTGAACCCGCTCCGCATGGATGAAGGGAGTGGCAACCTGACCCCGGCCAGCCTGATTCTGACCTTATCGGAAGCCTCCACCCAAGCCGTCACCGTCCGCTACGCCACCCAGGATGGCTCGGCGCAAGCCGGTTCTGACTACACGGCCAGCAGCGGTACGCTCACCTTCAACCCCGGTGAAACCACCAAAACCCTCTCCATCCCCATCATCGGTGATACCCAACCGGAAGCGGACGAAAGCCTCCTGTTACTGTTGACCGGCGTCACAGGCGCCAACCTGGTCAGCAACAGCACGACCCTCACCCTCATCAATGACGATATGCCGCTCGTCATCCTGAAAGACCTCACCCAGACCGAAGGCCAGGACGGCAACCCGGACATCAGGGTCAGCGTCGAACTCTCGGCCCCAATCGATGACACCGTGATGCTCGACTACACCACGCACGACATCACCGCCAAAGCCGGCGCCGATTACCTCCCGGCCCAAGGCACCCTGGTCTTCAATCCACGCGAAACGCAAAAAACCCTGAGCCTGCGCGGCATCGGCGATCCAACCGTAGAAGCCCACGAATCCTTTGAACTGACCTTCAGCAACCCCCGCAATGCCCGTCTCGGAGACATCAGCCGTAGCCTCATCACCCTCAACAACGACGACTGGCCGACACTGACCGTCACAGGCGCCTCACTCGCTGAAGGCAACAGCGGCGTGAACCCTGCCCGCATCAATTTGAGCCTATCCACAGCCTCCCCCTTTCCCGTAACGATCGACTACCGCACGGTCGACGGAACCGCCCTTGCGACCCAGGACTATTCGCCACTCAACGGCACCCTCACATTCGCCCCCAATGAAACCAGCAAAACCCTGGACATCAAGGTGCTGGGCGATACCCGCATCGAACCGACCGAAACCTTCTCGGTCAACTTCAGCAACCCCGTCAATGCCAGCCTGGCCAACAAGGGCGTAGCCGTCATCACCCTCATGAATGACGACACCCAAAGGCCCACGGTCAGCATCAGCAGCAACCAGCCCCGGATCAAGGCCGGCGAAAGCAGCACCCTGACCTTCAAATTTACGACCTACCCACTGGATTTCACGGCCAGCGACATCATCGCAACCGGCGGCAGCTTGAGTGAGCTGACCCCGACAGACGATGGCCTCAATTACACCGCCCGCTTCACCCCCGATAGCCCGCGCAATGACTGGACGGGCAGCGTCAAGATACTGGCCGACACCTTCACCGACCCGGTCGGAAACAGCAACGCACCCAGCAACAGCCTGACCCTGACCGGAGACACCCTGCCACCCGGTTTGGTCATCACTAGCGACAAGACCCGCTTAAAAGCCGGAGAAACCGCCACCCTTAGCTTTAGCTTCAGCGAAACGCCGGTGGGGTTCGGCCTTGACGACATCCGTTTGAGTAATGGCCAGTTGAGCGAACCCAGCCCCGATGTTTCCGGCAAAATCTGGACGGCCCGCTATACGCCGCCCACCGACAGTGAAGAATCGATTGCTGTCAGCGTAGCGGCAGGCCGTTACCAGGATGCCGCCGGTAATCCCGGTTTGGCTGCAACCGCGCCCAGCCTCGCCATCAATACGCATCTACCGGTTTTATCCATTTCAGGCGGCATCACCCAGGCCGAAGGCAACAGCGGCACATTCGACATCCCCCTGGCGATTACCCTGTCAGAAGAATCCCTGCAAACCATCACGGTGATCTGTACCACATCCAGTGGAACCGCTCAGTCAGATTCTGACTACACTCCCTACGACGACGTGTTGACGTTTCAACCGGGTGAAACCCGCAAAACCATCAACATTCGCACCCTGGGCGATACCACGATCGAAGCGGATGAATCTTTCGACGTGCAATTGACGAATCCGGTCAATGCCATACTGAGCAGTACCGCCAGCACGACGCGCCTGACGCTGAGTAATGACGATTCGGATGTGCCTGATAACCCGCAAACCACAACCCGCCTGATGGCAGGCAGTGTGTATCAGGGACAAATCGATCAGCCAGATGACATCGATTGGGTGAAAATCGGCTTGATCGCGGGTAACACCTACCAGATCAGACTGCTCGGTAGCGGCAGTTACGACGGCACCCTGGCGGATCCTCTCATCAGCGGCTTGTACGATCAGAGCGGCAATCCCATCGATGCGGGCGATGACAACAGCGGGGATAACAACAACGCACGGGTGAAATTCCTGGCGCCCTACAGCGGCGATTACTACCTGGCCCTGTCCGGTCATGGCGGTGCCGGTAGCTACAAGGCAACCCTGTCCCAAGCCCTCCCACGCCTGCTCATCACCCCTCTGCGACTGAACGAAGGCCACAGCGGCGCCACACAAGCCACACTCACCGTAAGCCTCTCATCGCCCAGTACCGAAAGTGTTACGGTGAACTACCAGAGCACTGACGGCACGGCCAGCTCGGGTAGCGATTACACCGCCATCAGCGGAAGCTTGATCTTTGCGCCCGGTGAAACCAGCAAAACCATCCCTCTCAGGATTCAGGGCGATACCACCCTCGAAAATGACGAAGTGTTCACGGTCAATCTACTCGATCCCGTCAACGCGGCGCTGGGGCAAGACGCACCGGCAAGCATCACACTCATCAACGATGATTTTCCGATCATCAGCCTGAGTGGCGCGAACATCAGCGAAGGCAACAGCGCCAGCAATGCCGCCATCACGGCCAGCTTGTCAGCCGCCTCCGCTCAAACGATTACGGTCAACTACACCACCAGCAACGGCACCGCCATGGCAGGCAGTGACTACACGACCACCAGCGGCACGCTGACCTTCAATCCCGGTGAAACCAGCAAAACCATCAACATCCCGATCATCGGCGACACCGTGATCGAAAATAACGAAACCCTCACCGTAAACCTCTCAAGCCCAACCAACGCCACCCTCAGCAGCACCGCAGGCGCAGCAACGGTCACACTGACCAACGACGACCTGCCGATCCTCGCCATCAGTGGCGCCAGCCTCACCGAAGGCAACAGCGGCAGTAAAAACGCCACCCTGACCGTCACCCTTTCCAGCGCCGCCAGTCAAGCCATTACCATCAACTATGCCAGCAGCGACGGCACGGCCAGCTCGGGTAGCGATTACACCGCCATCAGCGGCGTGTTGACGTTTGCCGCAGGCGAAACCAGCAAGACCCTGACTCTGCCGATCACCGGCGATACCATCGTCGAAGCCGATGAAACCCTCACCGTCAACCTGTTCAATCCCGGCAACGCCACCCTTAGCAGCACCGCAGGCGCAGCAACCGTGACGTTGACCAACGACGACCTGCCGGTCATGTCCATCACCGGTGCCAGCGTGACTGAGGGCAATAGCGGCACCAGCAATGCAGCGGTCACGGTCAGTTTGTCAGCGGCTTCCGTTCAAACGATTACGGTGAACTATGCAACCGGCAGTATCACGGCACTGGCCGGTTTGGATTACACGGCGGTCAATGGGCTGCTGACCTTCAACCCCGGTGAAACCAGCAAAACCATCAACATCCCGATCATCGGCGACACCCTGATCGAAAATAACGAAACCCTCACCGTAAACCTCTCAAGCCCGATCAACGCCACCCTCAGCAGTACCGCAGGCGCAGCAACGGTCACACTGACCAACGACGACCTGCCGATCCTCGCCATCAGTGGCGCCAGCCTCACCGAAGGCAACAGCGGCAGTAAAAATGCGACTCTGACCGTCACCCTTTCCAGCGCCGCCAGTCAAGCGATTACCGTCAACTATGCCAGCAATGATGGCACGGCCACCTCGGGTAGCGATTACACCGCCATCAGCGGCGTGTTGACGTTTGCGCCCGGTGAAACCAGCAAAACCCTGTCGATTCCGGTGACCGGCGATACCGTCGCCGAAGCCGATGAAACCCTCACCGTCAACCTGTTCAATCCCGGCAACGCCACCCTCAGCAGCACAGCAGGCGCAGCAACCGTGACGTTGACCAACGACGACCTGCCGGTCATGTCCATCACCGGCACCAGCGTGACTGAGGGCAATAGCGGCACCAGCAATGCAGCGGTCACGGTCAGTTTGTCAGCGGCTTTCAGCCAGACCATCAAGGTCAATTACGCCACCAGCAACGGCACCGCCATGGCAGGCAGTGACTACACGACCACCAGCGGCACGCTAACCTTCAATCCCGGTGAAACCAGCAAAACCATCAACATCCCGATCATCGGCGACACCGTGATCGAAAATAACGAAACCCTCACCGTAAATCTCTCAAGCCCGGTCAATGCCACCCTCAGCAGTACCGCAGGCGCAGCAACGGTCACACTGACCAACGACGACCTGCCGATCCTCGCCATCAGTGGTACCAGCCTCACCGAAGGCAACAGCGGCAGTAAAAATGCGACTCTGACCGTCACCCTTTCCAGCGCCGCCAGTCAAGCCATTACCGTCAACTGTGCCAGCAATGATGGCACGGCCACCTCGGGTAGCGATTACACCGCCATCAGCGGCGTGTTGACGTTTGCGCCCGGTGAAACCAGCAAAACCCTGACTCTGCCGATCACCGGCGATACCATCGTCGAAGCCGATGAAACCCTCACCGTCAACCTGTTCAATCCCGGCAATGCCACCCTCAGCAGCGCCGCAGGCGCAGCAACCGTGACGTTGACCAATGACGACCTGCCGGTTATGTCCATCACCGGTGCCAGCGTGACCGAAGGCAATAGCGGCACCAGCAATGCGGTGGTTACGGTCAGTTTGTCAGCGGCTTTCAGCCAGACCATCAAGGTCAATTACGCCACTCAGGATGGCACGGCGAAAGCCGGGTCAGATTACACCACTACCAGTGGGACACTCAGCTTCGCACCGGGTGAAACCAGCAAGACTATACAGGTGCCGGTGATCGGCGATACTACGGTGGAAAGTGATGAAAGCTTCAAGGTACTACTGAGTGCACCAGTCAATGCACTGCTCAACTCAAGTGCATCCATTGAATCCGTCACCATCAGCAACGACGACACCGCACCATCTATTTTTGTAGGTCAACCGGTCATTGATCTGGGGGCTGAGTATGGCAAGCTGATTTATCCGGTTCAGGTGGATAGGGGGCATTATTATTACTACTGGGATAGATCAGGGGATGGGAGCAGTGCCAATACGCAAGGCAGCGGATATGCCAACAACATTGATCAGGTCGATCACGACTGGCTGGACAAGTTGTTTCAGCAGGATGTGAATGGTCAAAGTCGAACGGGTGATACCAATTTGTATCCAGTTCCCCCCGGGAATACCGACAACACCTACCGTTATGCCACCATTAACGGGGTGAGACTGGCCTTGCCGACGGTGGGTAATGGGGATGATTTTATTGACGACTATGAAAGAGGTGGACGTAGCGGCACGGAGGTACAAGGCACGGATGAAAATCCCATTTACGATGACTATTTGGCAATCTGGGACTCGATGTCGTTGTATATATTGGGAGATGGTATGCCGCCGGGCTGGTCCCACTCCCGTTATTGGTCGGCCACACCGGCATCACCAGGATATTACGGTTATGCTCATGGTCATGCTCTTATCAGCCTCAACAGCGGCTACGTCCACTACTACTACGGCTATGACCGCGATAATACTCTCTCTGGCGTAGCCGTTGAGGTATTGTTTGATATCCTGCTACCCACTCTGTCTATCAGTACCACCACGCTGAGCGAAGGTAACTCAGGTATAACCAACATCAACGTCGCAGTCAGTATGTCATCTGCCTTCAGTCAAACTGTTACTGTCAAATACACCACGCAAGACGGCACGGCTAAAGCCGGGTCAGACTACACCGCCTCTAGTGGGACACTTAGCTTCGCACCCGGCGAAACCAGTAGGATGATTCAGGTGCCGGTGATGGGTGATGCTACTGTAGAAGGAAATGAAAGTTTCAAAGTGGTGTTGAGCAATGCCACCAATGCGGTGCTGGATAAGGTGAATACTAGCGCGATGGTAACACTCACCAATGATGATGTAGTCACCTATACCAAAGGACAAGCGGTCATTGACTTGGGACCTGAGTATGGCAAGCTGATTAACCCGGTGCAGGTGGATGGAGGACGGGTGTATTACTATTGGGATCTGTCGGGGAATGGGAGCAGAGACGATGAGAATTCTTCAGACTATGCAGATAGTGTTGTTGGTCATTACTGGCTGGACAATTTATTTCAGCAGGATGTTAACGGTCGGGTGGAAGGTGAGAACGGAGCACCGGTGGTATATCAGGATGGCGATACCGACAACACCTATCGCTATGCCACCATCAACGGGGTCAAACTGGCCTTACCGACGCTGGGCGATGGGGATAATTTCATTGAGAGTACTGAATTCGGTTCTCGCAACGGCACGGCGGTGAGTGGTTCGGCAGTCAACGACACCTACGACGACTATCTGGCGATATGGGATGCGTACAATGGTACGTGGACGGGCAGTTATAATTCTGAAAGTACGCCTCCCGGTTGGGATCACCGCTCCTACTGGTCGGCCACGCCGGCGGCTTCAGGTCACGCCCTCATCTCTCTCGTTGGCTCCGTGTACAACTACTCCTACGACTACTACCACACTTACGTGGCGGTTGAGGTGTTGTGAGAGGTTGGTGAGGCGGGGCATTTTTTAGCGTTATGAATTTAATTTTTCCGGATTGCGGTGGCGAAAACTGGTGTTGGGCTGTGAATTTATCGCATTCCTACAGTTCAACCTACTGCCAATCCCAAAGCATTTACTCCCATTTCACTCCAATAATGCCTAATCCCCATGAAGCATCAAACGCTGATTCCAAGTGGATTCTAGCGGTTTCGTAGTAGCACACTGTCTACGGTGTGATGGGAGTAGTTGGATTTCAGTAGAGGATTTTGAGCATCGTAAATTTTTTATTAACAGCCGCTTGAAAAATTCTTGACCTGCCACCACAACAAAGAAGTGTCCATAGCCACACAGCCAACACAACCTGCGACTGACACTGGAGTTCACCCTTCACCCAAGCCTGCATCTTTGTAAAAAAACGTACTTTTGGTGGCAAAAGGAACCCAAACATGACGTTACAAATTGGCTTGTACGCAGCCATTTACTTCGATCAAAAAGCCATAAGCAATGGCTAAAGACATTGCCAAATCGGACGATAACCTTTTTCCAGAGAAGATTCCTTTACTCTGATCTTGGATCAATCGTTAGCTGGGCATTCATGAAATGAAGTCTAACATAAGCTACGCTTGAAGTTAGAGTGCAATCGCATCCCCTTTTGCAATAGGATGAAAAAAGCCCGATTTGAGGTAACGAAAAGAACCCATCTATGGCCTATCTCTTCATAAGGGACGGTTTTACTTTTATTTTGAAAACAAATTATGAGCGAAAAAATAGTATACCAAGCTGCCGAATTACGTGGCCAAGGTAAATTTCAAGATGCAATCGATATTGTTGAGAAAAACAGGAAAATTCTAAACAAGGACAGCTATAGCCTAGCACTCAGAGAAGCTTTTCAGGCTGCTGAAGAGGGTGGTTTCACTGACAAAGCAAAGCAATTGGCAGAAGAGATTGCGCAACAAGATCCTGGGCTACCGAGCATACAGGGTTATATATAGGCCGAGATGGAATGAAGCCCAACACAACCACGGTTGACACTGGAATTCGCCCATCACCTAAGTCTACATCTTTGTAAACAAACGCACTTCGGGTGGCAAAAGAAACCCAAACATGACGTTACAAATTGGCTTGTACGCAGCCATTTACTTCGATCAAAAAGTCATAAGCAATATGGCCAAAGACATTGCCAAATCGGACGATAACATCTTTCTAGGGGGGTACTCCAGTCTAAATAAAAATACAGCCAGTTACTCTTGGCTCCATCACTACGGTGCTTACCAGCCCACACCGATAAAATGAGGCTGAACTTTAGCTTACATCAGATATTTTTTAGGAGCATTTTTTATGAGTAAAAAAGTAAAGTCTTTACAGAAACGCTTAAGGAAAGCAAGTGGATCAGCGGGATCGCTAAATGCGCTTAAAGCGGCAAAATATATATTGTCATTGTTTTATTCAAAAGATGCATTTTTATTGCTTAAGCGATACGATCTTGTGAAAAATAGTCTTTATATGGAGACAGATAAAAATTTTCGCGCAAAAGCTTTTGTTGATTTGCTGATGAGTATAGAAAGCTCATTAAAATCAATATATATTGCGCTAAGCGAAGATAGCATGGACTTATTGAAAACTTATAAAGAAGCAAGAAAGTCAAGCCATGACATTTCTGAATTATTTGAGAAATGCAAAAAATTAGCTGATGGAAAATACCATATTTTTAATAAAAATCCGAAAGAGTTTAGTGATATTAAAATTTTAAGGGTTGATGTAAGGTACTCGCTAGATATGTGGTGTCTCGTATATTTAGAATCAATTGAAACATTACTGATGGAAGAAGATATTCTTTCAAGAACCATCGAGAGTAGCCAATGGTTTGAGTCACTTCACGCGCTGGCCAAGCATTTTTATGCCGTGCAGGATGAAATTAGAACTGATAGGTTATCAGGTTATAAAACAACCACAGGTGTAACGATGATAGAATGCGGTAATTTATTAACGGTGTTTATAAAGGACAGTCACTTCCCATCACTTAAGGACAGTCACTTAAATTTGCCCTTTTTCCTCTAAACCGCTATCCTCAGCCCATACAACCTCAAGTAACAGGAGCCTCCCATGACCCGTCGTCGTTCTTCGTTGATCTCGCTACAG
>Ga0172367_10008546_pt1 | contig 11423 bp, 10 predicted proteins | sample Lak10m_FD_114542 | JGI IMG/M metagenome (GOLD analysis project Ga0172367, IMG submission 114542) | Freshwater microbial communities from Kabuno Bay, South-Kivu, Congo - kab_022012_10m | ecosystem: Environmental > Aquatic > Freshwater > Lake | place: Democratic Republic of the Congo: South-Kivu...
GGCTCGTCTGGAACGACAGATGAAATACGCGCTTTCGGAGCGTATGAAAAAGCTTGATTACCTGGCCCGGTGCCAGCTGCATCCGGCAGAAGGCATCCGCCAGCTCAGCGGACGGCTCGGCCAGTTGCAGGCACGCCTGCAGGTCTCTTTGCTGCGTACGCTGGAAGATGCCCGCACCGGCATCATGCAGATGACGCCGCGCCTGCACCGCACCATGCCCCGGAACATGGAACTGCGCCGGGAGCAGTTGCGCCGCATCGCCTTGAACCTGGAGCATCTCAGTCCCAAGGCAGTGCTGGAGCGCGGCTACAGCCTGGCGCAGACGGCGGGCGGGGATATTGTGAGAAATGCGGCTGAACTCAAACCGGGCGACGCGATCCACCTCACCTTTGCGCAGGGCAGCGCCTCTGCGGCGGTAACCCGGATCAAACCCTGAGCGACGGCGACTACGCCAACCTGCGCTCTGGCCTTCCACGCCTGACAGCCGCGCGCTGATTTTTGGGCTATCCGATTTTCGTAATCGATTTGGCGTTGCGCGCCATATCAATCGACGGCCGTACGATACAAACACTGACCGCCTCAGTTCGACCAAACCGGCCAGTCAATACCGCATTCCAATTTATGGGTTCTCTGGACTACAATCCAACTCAACGTGCTCGCATCCCCCTTTTCCATATATAACTGTTAGGAGTCACATCGAATGGAATGCTTTACGCATAGTGGCGCACAAGCAGTTGGCGTTTGTAAGTCCTGCGGTAAGGCCGTTTGCCGAGCCTGCGTTGTCGACATCGGCGTAGCCATTGCCTGCTGCGAAAAGTGCGCCAAGGAAGCCGCCGACCTCCACGAAATGAATCAACGTGGAAAGAAAATCTACGGCATTGGAGTTGCGAGAAAGATGCCAACTGGCGTACTCATGTGGCTGATGTTTGGCACCATCTTTATGGGTTCTGGGATTTATCAAAGTTATAGAAACCAAGAAATAGAGTGGTTTTCGCTCGCTTTCGGGGTAGCGGCTTTCTTCATAGCGTTTATCGCCAATCGAAGAGCAAAAGACATTGGCCTTCAGTGCTAAACTCCTACCCCGCCGATCGATAGGAACCACCGAGAAGCTGCAGGTCTCTGTTTCCTACCCCTCGTTCACAAAAAAAGTGGCGCGCCCCTTAATTCGATAGGCCTTACCCATGAAATACATTGCTCGACTCGTAATCCTTTTACTTCTGGGCGCTTCAGCGACCACAACACTTTTCGCGCAGAGTCTGTACAAGTCTGTTGGCCCGGACGGAAAGGTCGTCTATAGCGACCGCCCGCCAACGCAAGGACGGATCGAGAAAACCCTGAAATTTGAGAACTTACCGAGCAGCGTCTTGCCCGCATCGGTTTCCTCCACTGTAGAGCAGCTACGCAAGCAGAAAACCTCTTCCGCCACCACGACGCCTACTGGCGGTGTCGTCATGTATTCGGCAACCTGGTGTGGCTACTGCAAAAAAGCCAAAGCCTATCTGGCAAACAAAAACATTACGTACCAGGATGTCGACATCGACACCAGCGATGGAATGGTCGCTTACGCCAAGGCTGGCGGTGGCAAGGGTGTCCCGTTGCTCATCGCCGGCAGCCAGCGCGTCCAGGGGTTCTCGACGGACGCCTACGATGAGATATTTGCCAACCGAAAGTAGCGAAGCCATCTCCAGGAGAACTCCATGGAACCACGCATTAGCCTGATTACGCTCGGCGTGTCGGATATTGAAAAAGTTGCCCATAACCCGAGCTTTCCTCACGTCTGACAAAGCATGAATACAGACTATTCCCACCTCAAACGACCGCGCCATCCGGTGCCTGACTTCGTTCAGCATGCCCTGGAACTGCGAGGCTTGGTGGGGGCCTACAAAGAACGCCCCGCATATCAGCAGAATGACTATATCGGCTGGATAGCGCGTGCGAAGCATCCGGAAACAAAACAGAAAAGGCTGAGTCAGATGCTGGACGAACTCGATGCTGGCGGTGTGTATATGAATATGGAACATCCGGCATCGAGAAAAGATTAACGGACTAGCGGCACCTTGGGATGGATGAGTCTTGCTATGCTTTCCGCAATTCCGAACGGGAGATTTTTATGGCTATCCACTTTAACGACCCGATTGAACAAGACATCTGGGCAACTGATCATGCGATGAACGATGCCTGGACCAGAGGTAATCCAGACGATCTCGCCCAGTTCTTCCACCGGAAATTGTTGTGAATAGCCATTCCTGAGATTTAGGATAAAATCCTCATGTCCTTAATTCATAGCATCTGAGCTGGATCTTTACTGGTTGCTGGTGAACCGACCGCCACCTCGGCGAAATAATCATGGAACAGGCATTCATGGAAAAAGAACTGCGCATCCTGATGCTGGAAGACACGCCTAGCGATGCCGAGCTGATAGAGCACGAATTGCGCGGGGCCGGCATCGTTTTCACGTCGAAACGCGTGGACACACGGGCGGATTTCGTCCGCGAACTCGAGGACTTCCTTCCGGACATCATACTTTCGGACTACAACCTGCCCGACTTCGACGGCTTGTCCGCATTGAAGATCGTATGCCGCGACCACCCGGAAGTGCCGGTGGTCATGGTCACTGGGGTGCTTTCCGACTTTGATGCGGTTGAACTGATCCATGCCGGCGCCAAGGATTACGTGCTGAAGGATCGTCTGGCGCGGCTGGCGCCAGCGGTTAAGCGGGCAATAGCCACAGAACAGAATATCCGTGCGCGCAAGCTGGCCGAGAAGGCGCTGCGAGAGAGCGAAGCGAAGTTCCGCGCATTGGTGGAATCCACCAGCGATTGGATATGGGAGATTGATGAGCGGGCGGTTTACACCTACTCGAGCCCGCAGGTGTATGACCTGCTGGGGTATACCGCCGAGGAGATCATCGGCAAGACCCCTTTTGACCTGATGCCGCCGGACGAAGCCGTGCGGGTGACGGCCGTCTTCGGCTCCCTCCTGCAGGAGAGAAAACCATTCCGACTTCTGGGAAACGCCAATTTGCATAAGGATGGCAGGACTCTTTTTCTGGAAACCAGCGGCGTCCCCATTCTTGATGCCCAGGGCGTTTTTATGGGGTATCGCGGAATTGACCGCGACATCACCGAACGCAAACAGCTCGAAGCCAGTGTGTTGAACGAAAAGACTCTGCTGCGGACGCTGATTGACGCCATTCCCGATCTCATCTTCTTCAAAAACAAGAAAAGCGTTTACCTGGGGTGCAACAAAGCCTTCGAGGAATTCTTTGGTGCGGCGGAAAAAACCATCATAGGCAAGACCGATTTCGATTTTGTCGATGCCGAAATGGCGAAATTTTTTCGCATGAAAGACAAGGAAATGATGGCTGCCGGCCATACCGTCAAAAACGAGGAATGGGTCACCTACCCCGACGGACACAAGGCCTGTCTGGAAACACTCAAAACACCTTATGTCACCCCGCAGGGGGATGCGCTCGGCATACTCGGCATCAGCCGCGACATCACCGAACGCAAGCAGGCAGATGATGAGCGCCGCCTCAGCGCGGAAAAGCTGGAACTGGTTTTATCGCAAACGATAGTGGTCATTGCTGCCACGGTAGAGGCAAGGGACCCTTACACTTCAGGACATCAGCGGCGGGTAGCCACCCTCGCCACCGCCATCGCCCATGAAATGGGGTTCCCTCCCGATAAAATCCACGGGCTTTACCTTGCCGCCACCATTCACGACTTGGGCAAAATCCACCTGCCCGCGGAAATACTCAGCAAACCGGGAAGGCTTAAGCCGATTGAATTCGAGCTGATCAAGTCCCACCCCCAGGCCGGTTACGACATCGTCAAGGATGTGCAATTCACGTGGTCCATCGCACAAATGGTGTTACAGCATCATGAGCGGCTGGACGGTTCCGGTTATCCGCAAGGCTTGAAAAGCGAACAAATCCTGCCGGAGGCGAAAATCCTGGCCGTGGCCGACGTGGTGGAAGCCATGTCGTCCCACCGGCCGTACCGGGCCAGCCTGGGAATCGATGCGGCGCTGGAGGAAATCAGCGCACACCGCGGCGTGTGGTTCGACCCGGCGGTAGTGGATTGCTGTATTACCTTGTTCAGGGAAAAGGGCTTTGCTTTTGAATAGTGCAGTTCCTGCGGGATGTTGCACCGCTTGCCTATGGATGACCATGGGCTGCGCGCTACGCCCCGCAGGAAGTCCCCTTGGGGTACCCCTTGCATCAATCCGAGTCTAGCCCCAACGCGCGGTATGAAACCTACTGGAATAGGCTATGCAAGCATACTCATGCAGGCAAATCTTTTGCCGGGAGTACAAACTTCCTGGGCTTAAAGCCCAAGTCTCGTGCTGCCTCGGAGTGATCGAACACCAAATCCTGGTTCATGCGCTCGGCCATGGTGGACGACCAGTTCCGATAGCGCGGCAGATATCGCAGCAAGGCAACAGCCACACGGAAAACAGGTAAAGGCACAGGCAGCAGGCGCGGCTTGCGGGGAAACGCTGCAAAAACACGTGCCACCATATCGCGATAAGTGAGCGTCTCGCCACCGGATAGGTTGTAAGCATGATTTGCCGCAATGGGTGTTTGCAACGCTACCACACAGGCGGTCGCCACATCTTGCGCATGGACTGGTTGCCGTAGGCCATTCGCCTTGCCAAACACGGGGAAAAACCAAAATCTTCGGATAAAGCGAGCGATCTCGGCGATGTTCTTATCCAGCCCCAAGCCATAAATCAACGTTGGGCGCAGGATGACCCATTCCACCCCACGGCTTTCCGCCCACTGCCGCACACGCTCCTCCGCCTCCGCCATGCGGCGGGCCTCAGCCCGTTCCTCCAAGTCAGTGGAGTCATGCTTGGTGAAGCGACTGGTAGAAGACAGCACCACCACGCGTCGTGCGCCATGTGCTTCGAGCAGGTCAAAATAATCTGGCAATACCCGGATCGGCGAGACGCAAACCCAGTTTGGCGTAATTCTTTCAGCCCTTTTGGAAGAAGGCTGCGGTGAAGGGGACTCAGTCGAGGGCAACCGCCGCCACGATACTTCGTCAGTGAACCGCTCAACCATCCGCTGCGAATATGCCGTCACCTGCCACCCTGCCTCGGTCAGTAGCGGCAGTAGACAAGTCCCTACAAAACTGGTCGTGCCAATAACACCCACATGGTTTGGCTTTAACTTGTTTCCCCATGGGTGCAGGGTAGGAGTAACGGAAACTTCGTCGCGAGCCACGCCAAGCCCAAGCGCCCGTCCAAAACGCTTGGCTATATGGTAAGCGGCCACAAGGCCAAACCGCAGCCATACCCCAATCGCTACCAGCCACATCAGCATGCCCGGGTACTGGTGTTGAAAGAACTTGTGGTAAAACCGCATCATCCCCTTGTGTTTGTGCCACTCGACAAAAACTTGTCGGGGACGACTGCACGCACCTTGCTCGTGCACCAAGCGAGCGGTGGGCACAAACATCACCTTCCAGCCCTTTTGCCGGAAACGCATGCACCAGTCCAGATCCTCGCAATGTAAAAAATACCCTTCATCCCATTCTCCGACCTCCTGTACCGCCTCGTGTCGGACCATCATGCAGGCGCCAGAAATCGCTTCCACCTCGATCGGATGGTACGGTAACGGTTGTTTATGCAAATGGAAATCAAAGAAAATGCGCGGCCAAAGTCGCGCGAAAGGAACCAGCAGAAATGCTCGCACAAAAGAGCGCCAGGGAGTGGGTATGGCCCGGCGGCCACCAGCCTGTTCCGTTCCATCTGGATTGGTGAGCAGTCCCCCCACCATACCCGCGCGCTCATCCGCCTGTATCGCTTCTAACAAGGATCCCAGTGTGCCTGGTTGGAAATAGCAGTCCGGATTAAGAAACAACAAGAACCGTGCAGAAGCAGCATGTATCCCAAGATTGCAAGCCGCAGCGAAACCGACATTGGTTGAATTCTTGATGATTTGTACGCCGGGCAATCCCGACAAAGTATCCAGACTGCCATCCGTCGATGCGTTATCAACCACAATAATTTCGGTGTTCAGTGGGGAATTCAACAAAGAATCAACGCTGCTGCGCAACAACTTGCCCGCGTTATAATTAACGATAATGGCTGAGATAACAGCACTCATGTTTCGTTTCTGCCAAGTTCTGTGGTGTTTATATGTTTACCTAATTGTCGCCAGATCGTACCAACTGGAACAATCCGGGCGCTCTGAATACGTTGCCTTTTGCGCCACATTTTCGGCAAGCCCAGCAGGGCATCATACTTGGCCCGCAAAATAACCCTTCCGCGCCCCCGCAATGCGAACCAGATGATGCTCATCAAATTCAGCAGCATATGCAATGGCAACAGGCACCAGAACAATATCCCCGGCATGTCCTTCACGTAGGTCCACACCAGGTTGCGATGCCCATGATACGTGGCGAAATCGCCATGCTGTCCCCCTGTCGTGCCTGAGCCGACATGATGCGCCACAGACTGCGGCACATAAAGACAACGATACCCCGCCAATCTCAAACGAAACCCCAGATCCACATCTTCAACGTAGCAAAAATAATCTTCGTCGAAACCACCCACTTTACGTACTGCACTACGACGATATAGTGCGGCGGCGGCACAGGGCGAGAACACTTCGCGCTCATGCTCCATGGCTGCCGACACGGGCACGCCATGTCCCACCCGCCACACCCGGCCACTTACGTGATAAACATCGCCTACCCCATCCAGCAGCTCCGGATCGGCTGCATTGACCAACTTGCTGCCGAACGCATCAAACCCAGGATTGGATTCTGCTGCCATCAACAGCCTCTCCAGCCAGCCCGGTTCGGCGAACGCATCAGGATTGATGAGCGCAATCCATTCGGAATTCTCAGAAGCTGCATCGATTGCTAAATTATTGCCCCGCGCAAAACCGGTGTTCTGTTGTTGAACCATCAGCCGCACGGAAGGGAATCGCTGCACGACCTCGATCGATCCATCAGAACTCGCGTTATCCACCAGGATGATCTCATGCGGTTTGACTGTCTGATTCATCAACGCCGCAAGGCATCGTTCCAAGAACCGCTCGCCATTCCAGTTGACTACAACGACAGAAACCTTGTCATGTACCTTAGTTGACACCCAGTCTCCATAAAATCTCTTTTGAAGGCGGATATCCGCCCCGTTGCATGTATAGCGCTCTGCTTTCCGTTTTCTTAACGGCCCGGCTCATTTAGTTGTCACCCACGGCCAAGTTGCCAGTCACGGATTGTAGCCGAAAAACAACTATTGGTTTGGTACGGGAAAACCTCAATAGATCAATGCAGGTTGAATAGAACAGAGACAAATAGATCAGCGCCAGCCCTACACCATCACGCGAACTTGCCTGCGCCCTTGTACCCCCTTTGAGAGATGAAACATTCAGGTCAAAATAAATTTTAACTTGGTGTCACCTAAATTGATAAAATTAATCTTTAATTATCGAGTATTAACCAGCCTAGATGGAAACAGCCGACCCAACACCACAGCCTATAGGCGCATTATTGCTGCAACGAAAGCTGATCAATGCCAAAGACATAGACAAAGCCTTGGCATTTCAGCAGCAGTTCAAAGGGCGTTTTGGTGCGATATTGGTGCGCATCGGTGCTATTTCCGAAGATGCTCTGCTGCCGGTCCTTGCTGAACAACTTAATCTGCGTTTGTTCGGCAACAGTGAATTACCCGCTCAACCGGAAACGATACTGAACGCTATTCAGATGAGTGGGCTTTCTCCCGCTTGGTTTCAAGATCAACGGGCACTGGTTTGGGAAGGGACTGATGGCGTCATCCAGTGCGCCTCGCGCAACCCGATAGACAGCAATTTACAAGAAACACTTTCTGCCGCTTATTCAACCCACAAGCTGTCATGGGGTTTGGCGCGCACGCAAGATGTAGAAAATGCACTTAGGCTAATTCAACCAAAGTCACAGGGCGAGTTGCGTGATGACGTAGCCCACCTGCGCGAACTCGCAGAAGAAGCCCCGGTAGTCGAGTTGGTCAACAACCTTCTCTCGCAGGCCACCGACGAAGGCGCATCCGACATACACCTGGAACCGGAAGAGCGGGTATTTGCGGTGCGTTACCGCATAGACGGTGTATTGCACGTGCGCATGACGCTGCCGCGCGAACGTTTTGATGCGGTTGCTTCGCGCGTCAAACTCATCTCCGGTATGGACATCGCCGAGCGGCGCTTGCCGCAGGACGGGCGCATTTCGACCCGTGCCAGCGGGATAGAGATGGATATTCGCGTCTCCTGTGTGCCCGGAGTGAATGGCGAATCCATCGTCATGCGTCTATTGCCGAAAGAGCGCACCGATCTCGATCTCAACTCGATGGGAATGGAATCGGATCATTTGCAGCAATTCACCCGCTGGATAAACGAGCCGCATGGCATTCTGCTGGTAACCGGGCCAACCGGCTCGGGGAAAAGCACCACGCTGTATGCCGCTCTGGACAAGGCTAACAACCAGACACGAAAAATCATCACGGTGGAAGACCCGGTCGAATACAAAATGTCCGGCATCACCCAGATCCAGACCCAGAGCGACATCGGCTACACTTTTGCCCGCGCCCTGCGTGCCATTCTGCGTCAAGATCCCGACATCATCATGATTGGCGAAATCCGCGATTTGGAGACCGCCGAAATTGCAGTGCAATCCGCCCTCACCGGACACATGGTGCTATCCACTTTACACACCAACGACTCGTTAAGCGCTTTCACGCGCCTGCTGGACATGGGCGTAGAACCCTTCCTGGTCGCCTCTGCAGTGCGTGCCGTGCAAGCGCAACGGCTGGTACGCAAACTCTGTGACAAATGCGCAGTCCCGACTGCACCTTCGCAAAGTCTTATCGAAACCACTGAAACAATAAAAGCCAGAGCCCCCTATCTGTTCCAGGAAGAATCCAGATGGAGGGTTGCCAAAGGTTGTCCGGAGTGCCGGGGCAGCGGCTATCGAGGACGACTCGGCATTTATGAATTTCTTGAAGTGACGCCACAAATTCAAGAGGCCGTCATGCGTCAGGAGTCAATCGCCGAGATGCTGAAAATCGCCCAGCAACAAGGCTATCGTAACCTCCGCGAAGACGGACTCGTCAAAGCCTGGCGAGGTCTCACCAGTACAGATGAGGTATTGCGCGTTACGGGCCTGAGCGAAGGTGGGGAAGTGCTTTAATGGATTTCCAGTATCAGGCCGCCAATATCCAAGGACAAGTGCTGACCGGTCAAATCAGTGCCGCTGATGACCGTGAAGCGATGCGCTTGTTGCAACAGCAAAACCTGATGCCGATTTCCATTATCTCCACCACTGCAAGGCCAACTGAAGGACAAGCAAGCAGTAAAAAAGCCAGCCGCCAGGACAAGACACTGGCGATACAAGAACTGACTACCCTGCTCAATGCCGGAGTGCCGCTAGCCGAATCGGTAGACTCGATCAGCATTGCACATGCCGGAACAACCATCGGCACTGCTTTTGCCAAGGCGCTAACCGCGCTACGCAGCGGCGAACGATTTTCCGAGGCTTTGCGTTCGACGGAGCTTGATTTACCTATTTTCCTGTATCAATTGGTCGAAGCAGGTGAATTAACCGGCAAGCTGGGCCTGTCATTGCAGACCGCAGTCGCACAAATGGAATATGAAGACCGCATGCGCCAGGAAATGCGCAACGCGTTGACCTACCCAGCCATCCTCGTTGTTTCCGGCATTGCCGCAACATTGCTGGTGTTTATCGTAGTGGTTCCAAAATTTGCCAACCTGCTTAAGGGCAATACGGCAAACATCCCGCTGCTTTCCAAATGGGTCATAAATACAGGGATGTTCGTGCAAGCCAACCTGCTTTGGGTTGGCCTGATTTCATTGTCTCTCGTCATGGGAACAACAATCGCACTGCGTAATCCGACTTTGCGGCGCCGGACCTTTGAATGGCTGGTGCCCATACCAATATTGGGGCAATGGATAGTGGAGACGGAAATGGGGCGATGGGCATCGATGTTAAGCGCCTTGCTGGAAAATCGTGTCCCCATCATCACCGCGATGGAACTGGCACTCAGCGGCGTTAGAATTTCCGCCCTGCGCAACAGTTTGCAACAAGTGCTGCGCGAAGTACGCGGCGGCGTCCGTTTTGCTGACGCACTGGCCACGAATCGTGCGTTGGGTGCAACCGGCATTAATCTGGTTCGGGTAGGCGAACGTTCAGGCGAACTGGCGCCGATGTTGCGCGCATTATCCACACTGCATGAAAATGCCGGGCGCGATAGAATGAAGCGTTTCCTGCTGTTGCTAGAGCCGATTGCCATCTTGCTGATCGGCAGCGTCATAGGCGTAATCATGGTCGCCATCATGCTTGCGATAACCAGCATGAATAGCAGCATCGGTTAACCATTAAGAAACCTTAAATATATGTGGGAATTTAGAATAATGAAACAACTTTTGCGTGCGCACCGAGGCTTCACCCTCATCGAAATGCTCGTCGTACTCGTCATCATTGGCATGTTGGCCGGCCTTGTAGGCCCAAAGTTATTCAGCCGCGTGGACAGCTCCAAAGTGAAAACCGCCGAAGTGCAAATTAAAATGTTGAAAGGAACACTGGAAACCTTTCGCCTTGACGTCGGCAGGTTTCCGACCCAGGCAGAAGGATTGCCGGCATTAAACCAGGCCCCCGCCGAGGAACGCGCCCGTGCACACTGGCACGGCCCTTATCTTGATCAGGATATCCCACTCGATCCGTGGGGCAACCCATACCTGTATAGCCTGCCCGGAGCGAATGGGCAGCCTTTCGCGCTTTATTCACTTGGCGGAGACGGCAAGCCAGGCGGCGAAGGGATCGATGCAGATGTCGGGATGCTGCCGCCGTCCCAGTAACCTCAGCGTAGCGTGCAGAATACCTTGGCGCTTGCACGAACACCCTGCGCAATGCTGTCGGGACAACATGATGTGTAGGGGACGCCAAACCAGTGGCAGGCAAAAATCCATTTAAGAAGCCGTTTCAAAAAATCAGCGAGCGGCTGTCAGGCGGGGGAGGCCGGAGCGCAGGAACCGGAGTGTACATAGAAGTACATGAGGATTCCGAGCACCGCCCGACGCCCTATAGGAAGTACCCTTGGGGTGCCACGTATCACAGTCGCGCAGCATTTTTTCAAATGGCTTCTAAGGGATTTACCCTGATCGAAATCCTGGTCGTGTTGGTCATTATCGGACTGCTTGCAGGTGTAGCCTTGCCGCGTTTGTATACCATCTCGCAGCGTTATGAAGTCGCCGCACAACGGGAAAGCTTGTTGACGGAAATTGGCAACCTGGGATACCGCGCATATAACAGCGGCCAGCCCATAGAACTTACTTCGCTGGCTGCATCAGCCTCCGCACCAATCAAAATTCCCCAAGGGTGGCGGATTGAAGCAGGACAACCAATACATTACAGTTTCAA
>Ga0172367_10008548_pt1 | contig 11421 bp, 8 predicted proteins | sample Lak10m_FD_114542 | JGI IMG/M metagenome (GOLD analysis project Ga0172367, IMG submission 114542) | Freshwater microbial communities from Kabuno Bay, South-Kivu, Congo - kab_022012_10m | ecosystem: Environmental > Aquatic > Freshwater > Lake | place: Democratic Republic of the Congo: South-Kivu...
ACGTCTTTCACCTGCTGGGCTGTCCAGGTGGGATTTTCTGAACATAGTAGTGCGGCGGCTCCCGCAACGTGGGGAGATGCCATGGAAGTTCCTGAATAGGTATCGTAACTATTTCCGGGAACTGTGCTGTAAATATCCGAACCCGGCGCACCTAAATCTACTGTGGTCAGTCCATAGTTGGAGAACGATGATAGAGCATCTGTGTGGGTGGTGGAAGCAACGGAGATGATATTGTCTAAATTGTAGCTTGCCGGATAGCTGGGGCTACTGTCGTTATTATTAGACTCATTTCCCGCCGCTGCAATGAATAATGACCCTGCGTCCCCAGCGGCTGCAATGGCATCGTATAGTCCTTGGCTGTAACCGCCACCTCCCCAGGAGTTGTTTGTCAGTTTTACCCCCTGGGCTGTGGCATAGTCCACTGCCAAAATTGCATTAGAAGTCGAACCAGAACCCGTGTCGTTTAGGAACTTCAAGGGCATAATCTTGGCGTTCCAAGCAACTCCTGTGACTCCCACCGCGTTATTACCTTTACCCGCAATGGTTCCAGATACATGAGTTCCATGTCCGTGTACATCCATGGGGTTGTTGTCATTATAGGCAAAGTCCCAACCCCTGATGTCGTCTATGTAGCCGTTCCCGTCATCATCTATACCATTGCCAGCAATTTCCCCGGTGTTTGTCCAAATGTTCCCCACTAAGTCCGGGTGGGTATAATCTACTCCGGTGTCAATTACACCAATTACTAAGTCGGGGTTACCAGTTTGAATGTCCCAGGCTTCTGGGGCGTCGATGTCTACATCTGGAGTACCTCCCGTTTGTCCTGTGTTATGTAGTCCCCACAGTAAGTTAAAGCTGGGGTCGTTGGGAATGGTGGCGGCGGTGGTGACAATATAATCAGGCTCGATGTATTCAAATACCCGACTCCTACCGTAGGTGGCTAGGGCTGTTTCTACGGAGGTTGTCCCTGATAGTTCCCAAATTTCTGCCCCGGTGAGTCTGATGTTTTGTGTCTTGACTACTCCCAGGCTATTTTTAATTTCATTGGCTTGGGTGCTGGTAACTTCTGGGTTGAATTTAACTATCAGTCGATTTGGTGCGTAAGACCTTGATGGTGTGGTTGTCTCCCTTTGGCTGTTGTTAGTGGCGGGAGTGAGGCTAAAGTCAGCAGCATCAGCCCCACCGGAAAGGGTCACCGCCCAGTTGACGCTACTTGTACCTGTGGTGTCGCCGCTACGGGTGACGGTGAAGGTGAAGGGGGTTGTACCTGTGTTGCCTTCTCCTTGCACTGCGTTAAGAGGGGCAATGTCTAGGGTAGCTGGCACATCATCATTGAGAATAATTCCCTCTGCGGTGTCTGTGTTGATGATGGCATCCACAGCATCAGATAAGGTCACGCTGAATCCTTCATCAGCTTCATGACTAATGTCACCACTCACATCAACTATAATTTCCTTGGTGGTTTCCCCTGGTGTAAAGGTAACTGTACCTGATGGTAGTGTTCCCCCAAAGTCAGCAGCATCAGCCCCGCCGGAAAGGGTCACAGCCCAGTTGACGGTACTTGTACCTGTGGTGTCGCCGCTACGGGTGACGGTGAAGGTGAAGGGGGTTGTGCCTGTGTCGCCTTCTCCTTGCACTGCGTTAAGAGGGGCAATGTCTAGGGTAGGAGGTGGTGCATCATCATTGAGAATAGTTCCCTCTGCGGTGTTTGTGTTGATGATGGCGCCCACAGGATTAGATAAGGTCACACGGAATGCTTCATCAGCTTCATAACTAATGTCACCACTCACGGAGACTGTAATTTGCTTAGTGGTTTGCCCTGCTGTAAAGGTAACTGTACCTGATGGTAGTGTTCCCCCAAAGTCAGCACCAGTAGCAGGGTTGTCACCCATACCTGTCACCGACCAGTTGACGGTACTTGTACCTGTGGTGTTACCGCTACGGGTGACGGTGAAGGTGAAGGGGCTTGTGCCTGTGTTGCCTTCTCCTTGCACTGGGTTAATAGGGAGAATGTTTACTGCTGTTACGCCATTATTTTCATAAATTCTCAAATTACGGAATTGACCATTACCAGTAGGTGATGTCACATCATGGTCGTTGCTAAAGATGAGATACCGAAAGTTGCCTGTGAAGAAATTTCCCACTGGAATCTTGTAAGTCTTCCACCCGGAACCTGTGACGTAGTTATCAAAGTTTCCTAATCCAAGAGCCTGGGTTCCACTGAGGCGGAATAGCCAATTCAGGCTCACTGAATTATCGTTATCAAGCCCAATGCCGTGAACTTCTCCCTCGATGGTGCTTTGGAAGTCAAATTCTAGGATCGTATTTGCGGTAATGGTATAATTGTTTCCGAAGTCGACTTTTTTCCAAGTGTTACCTTTGAGTTCTAATTGGGTTTGATTTTGTGTAATCGCAAACCCATTAGGGGTAACATCTTGAGCCGGGTCGTAGGAGGAAAGGGGGTACTGACTGCCAATACCGTTTCTTTGTACAAAGAGGTTGTTGATTTGAGACATCTTACTTAATAACTTAATAATTCGAGTGTTTGATTGTGACAACAAAAACTAAAGCAATTTTCGCCCTCTAGATTTAGGCTTTGATAACGCTTGTGGCTCTTTCGGAATCAAAAAAACAATCAACTTCTGGACATGTTGGGCATTTTGACATTCCCCACCCCTAGAATATGGGGGATTCTTAACTTGTTGGGAATCCAAGGACTTTACCCTCATTAAGGATCTTGACAATGCTTTCCGAGTGTTCCTTTGGACAAAACAACTAAACTCAAATCCTCTAAAAAGATAATTTGAGCAGTATCATAAAGTTGATATGCTATTTTCCGATGAGAGTACTTCCTACTATTAGCAATATGTTCATGGAATTCTGCCACCTTCCTTTGTTGCACCAATCTAGGGTTGGGTTGGAGGTCTAAAAAAAACTAAGGATGTTGAGCACACAGTCCATTAGAAGTAGCAACAAAAATCATTAATTCCACATCTAAACTGATTGCTTCTCCTTAGTAAGGTTAACGACATTGATTAAACAACATTTTCGAGTAGCAATTAACATCATAACCGAAAAATCCGTATTTACACATTCACATTTTTTATGTTTAATAAAATTCATACAATAGCGATTAAAATCCACTGTGTAAGTACATGATGGCAACGAATATAAAAAGAAATAGATAAGAATATATTATGTTAATTATGTTTAAGTTACTGAATGCTTGTGTTTCCTTTGCTGGTTGGGGGGTGTTTTCCCTATTACTCGCTGAGGTTTTCAGAGACACTTACCATGTTTTGTGTCACGAAATCAAATGGCTCTCTAAATGGCACAACAAACATCATCAAGTATATCGTCGGGATTTATCCATAGTTTCCCTGCAAGCTTACCAAGATTCCCAGCTTTATCACGATATTGTTGAGTCAATTTTACTAGTTACTGTTTTAACCATTATTGCCCTAGTTTTTCACCACATGGGGTTATGGTTGGGCGTAGTCTACGGCTGTACCTTTTTGTATGGCGCTGCCCTGCGATATCTATCCGGTAAAATTGATACAGACTACAATCATTTACCCGGACCTTTACAAATTATTCCCTCCGTGTGGTGGGTAAATAGAACTTACCACTGGCGACATCATTTTGATGATGTTAATGCCTACTACAGTGGTGTCTTTCCTCTAGTGGATAAAATACTGGGTACCAGTTTATCCCTCAAAGGTAAAACCGTCGCTCTGACAGGAGCATCCGGCGCTCTCGGTCAAGCACTGGCGGCTGAACTCCTCAGGCATAATGCTAAAGTAGTGGCACTAACAACTAACCCAGAAAAATTAGCACCGCAGACAAACTTAAAAATCCTTTCCTGGGAATTAGGTAATGAAGCTGAACTCAGAGATAGTTTAGCAAAAATTGATATTTTGATTATCAATCATGGTGTCAATGTATACAGTAGCCGCACAGCCCAAGCCATCGCCGCTTCTTATGAGGTGAATACTTTCTCCGTATTGCGGTTAATGGATATCTTTTTAACTACCGTCACCGGACCACAAGCCAAGGCCACTAAAGAAATTTGGGTTAATACTTCTGAGGCTGAGGTGTCCCCGGCTTTAAGTCCCCTTTATGAATTGAGTAAACGCACATTAGGAAACATTGTCACCCTCAAGCGCTTAGAAGGAAATTGTGTAATTCGCAAATTAATACTAGGACCCTTTAAAAGTCAACTCAACCCTTATGGAATCATGTCGGCACAGCAAGTAGCTCGTGGTATTTTATTTTTAGCACGACGCGACTACCGCAATATTATTGTGACCATAAATCCCCTCACATATCTGGTTTTTCCCCTCAAGGAAGCTACTACATGGTTATACTACCGCACTTTTAGCAATACGTCTCAGTATTAATCTTTATTAATCCTTAGACATCTTCCACAAAAAATCTAGGGTTGACACTCTTATCTGTTATTTCAGCAAATCTTATGATAACTTAATAAATATCGAATGTTCGATATAGAAAACGCCCAAAATAGAAAATGCCCAAAATAGTTGACCATGACCAATACCGTAAAGAACTACTCGGCAAATGCTTTAATTTATTTGCTCAAAAAGGTTACGCTTCCCTCACCATGAGACAAATTTCTGAGAGTTTAAATGTTTCCACTGGTACTCTATATCACTATTTTCCGAACAAACAATCTTTGTTTGAACAATTAGTAGAAGAGATCAGTCAGCATGATATAAGTTCAGCATTAGCGGAAATCAAAGGAGCGCAAACACTCTCAGAAAAAATGACTGCTATAGGCAAATTTTTAGTTAAAAACGAAGATTACTTTATTAATCAAACTTACATATTAGTTGATTTTTATCAGCATCAAGACAAGGAAAGAATCTACAATAATCCTGTTTTTGAAATTGTTAATCAAAGTTATCAGCAAGCAGTTTTTGATTTTTTAGGTGTTGAAGATCCAGTTTTAACTTCCTTTGTCTTGAGCTTTATTAATGGTTTAATTTTAGGCAAATTATACTGTGATAAAACAATTGATTTTAATGAACAATGTGCCTTAATAGGTAAAATATTGACCCAGTATTTACAAAATCAAAATACATAAGTGAGGAGTAGCTGAAAATATGTTATTGTCAAAAACTAGCAATCAAAAATTAATTTTTTTCGGATTAGCCGCTACGGCTATCACAAGTGCAATTGTTTTTTATGGTATTTCTCAGTCTGGTTTACTTAGTGAAAAAACCTCATCTGAACTTGTAAAAACTGAGCCAATTCCAGCAAAAGTCAGCGCCTTAGGCAGACTAGAACCAGAAACAGAAGTAATTAAGCTCTCTGCACCATTAGAATTAGACGGCGATCGCCTTGCAGAAATATTAGTCAAAGAAGGTGATCAAGTCAAACCTGGTCAAGTGGTGGCAATTTTAGACTCACGAACTCGTCTGAAAACTTCTGTACTCCAAGCAGAAAAACAAGTAAAAGTTGCTCAAGCTAAACTTGCTCAAGTTCAAGCCGGAGCTAAAGCAGGAGCAATTGAAGCCCAACAAGCAACCATTGAACGCCTACAAGCCCAATTACAAGCTGATCAAATAGCTCAACAACAAGCCATAGATCGCACAGAAGCACAATGGTTAGGAGACAGAACAGCACAACAAGCCACAATTCAAAAACTCACAGCAGAATTAAATAATGCTCAAGCCGAATACGAACGTTATCAACAACTATCTTTTCAAGGTGCAATTTCTAGTTCTTTATTTGATAGTAAACGCTTGAGTTTAGAAACCGCGAAACAGCAACTCAAAGAAGCCCAAGCAGTTCTCAACCGCATTAATGCTACCGCCAGCAAAGAACTAGCCCAAGCCAAAGTTGCACTCACCCGAATTAACTCCACAAGTAACAAGCAAATCCGTGAAGCTCAAGCCACACTTAACAGTATTGCCGAAATTCGCCCAGTAGATATAGAAGCAGCAAAAAGTGAAGTTGACAATGCCATCGCTGCACTCAAACAAACCCAAACTAACTTAGAAGCGACTTATGTTAAAGCACCAATACCAGGTCAAATTCTCAAAATTCACACCCGAGTGGGAGAAAAAATTAGTAATTCTGGTATTGCAGATTTAGGACAAACCGCCCAAATGATTGTAATTGCAGAAGTATATCAAAGCGATATTAGTAAAATCAAACTAGGACAGCCAGCAGTCATTACGAGCCAAGGATTTACCGGTCAATTGCGAGGAACAGTTTCTCAAATTGGTTTACAGGTAAACCGACAAAATGTTTTTAGCAACCAACCAGGAGAAAACCTAGACCGCCGCGTCATAGATGTGAAAATTCGTTTGCATCCGGAACACAGTAAACAAGTAGCAAGCCTAACTAACTTACAAGTAGAAACAGTAATTGAACTATAAAAAGTAGCTCTATCCCCAGACAAAATTCCTTTAATTATGCTTTTTAAACTATTTCGTAAAACTCCCCTAGCATGGCGACAGTTAATCAAAGAAAAAACTCGTCTGTTAATTGCAGTAGCAGGAATTTCTTTTGCTGATATGCTCATGTTCATTCAACTAGGTTTTGAAGGTGCATTGTTTGATGGAGCCATCCAACCTCACCGGAACTTACAGGCAGATTTAATCTTGATTAATCCCCAATTTCAAACTCTATTTTCCGTCAAAAGCTTTTCTAGAGAAAGACTGTATCAAACATTAAGTTATGAAGGTATACAATCAGTTAACTCTGTCTACATTGCCACTGGACAATGGCGAAATCCCGAAACACGTATTGATCGCTCTATCTTAGTTTGGGGGATTGATCCAGTGAAACCTGCATTCAAAATTCCCGCAGTACAACAAAATCAGCATCATCTTAAACAATTATATCAAGTGCTGTTTGATCAAGCCAGTCGTCCAGAATATGGGGCTGTGAGTCAGATATTGGAAAAAACAGGCAACTTTCACACAGAATTAAACAATAAAGCTATCAGCGTAAGAGGCGTATTTATTAATGGTGCTTCTTTTGCTGCTGACGGTAACGTGATTACTAGTGATTCTACCTTTTTACAACTCTTTCCAGAACGTCAAAGCCATCACATAGAACTAGGATTAATTACACTCAAACCCGACGCAAACCCAGAAAAAGTGCGATCGCAGCTCATCGCAGGTTTACCCAATGATGTTAGAGTATTGACACCAGAGGATTTTGCTCAAGTAGAAAAAGAATACTGGGCAACCGTCACTGGTATTGGTTTTATTTTCGGTTTAGGAGCAGTAGTCGGCTTTATTGTCGGTATCGTCATTGTTTACCAAATTCTCTACTCCAACGTTTCCGAACACCTACCAGAATACGCCACTCTCAAAGCAATGGGTTATGGCGATGGCTATTTGTTAGGAGTCTTACTACAAGAATGTTTATTTTTAGCTGTGTTAGGTTATATACCTGCTTTTTTCCTTGCCATTGGCATATATCAGCTTACCCTAGCTGCCACAATGCTACCCATAGCCATGAAATTAGAACGGGCGATAAGTGTATTTATTCTCACATTAACAATGTGCAGTATCTCAGGAGCCATCGCTATGCAGAAGTTACGCACAGCAGACCCCGCAGATATTTTTTAACTTGCACCCAGCCAAAATATTACCATCAAAACATCTCATGTTGCAAAACTCTGTAACGCTGAATAACCCCTCAAATATTCCTGGAGAAGAACCAATAATTGCTGTGCAAAACCTGAATCACTACTTTGGTGAAGGTAACCTGCGTAAACAAGTTTTATTTGATATTAATTTACAAATCAAAGCCGGTGAAATTGTGATTATGACGGGACCATCCGGATCGGGAAAAACAACTCTGTTAACCCTCATGGGTGGACTGCGTTCTGCCCAAGAAGGTAGTCTAAAAATCCTAGGACAGCAAATTTGTGGAGCCAGCAAAGCAAAGTTAACTAAACTTCGTCGTCACATTGGCTATATTTTCCAATCACATAACTTAATGACTTTTCTAACAGCTAAAGACAATGTGAGAATGTCCCTAGAGTTGCATAACGAATTTTTAAACCAGGATGTTAACGCCAAAGCCATGGCCATGCTAGAAAATGTGGGTTTAGGAGATCATGTTAACTACTATCCAGAGAATCTCTCCGTAGGACAAAAACAAAGAGTAGCCATCGCTCGTGCTTTAGTCAGCCACCCAAAAATTGTTTTAGCAGATGAACCCACTGCTGCACTTGACAAAAAATCTGGGCGTGATGTTGTGGAATTAATGCAGAAATTAGCCCAAGAACAAGCTTGTACAATCTTGCTGGTTACCCATGACAACCGCATTCTTGATATTGCTGACCGAATTATTTACATGGAAGATGGTCAATTGAAAACTAATAATATCGATGTTGAGACCAAAATGTACTAAGTATAGACAATTGATTCCGTCTCTCCAAATCCTTTTTGTAGGGTGTGTTGTCCCCCAGCGCCACCATTCTTGATGTTCCCTGGGTTAAGACCTTACCAAATTGAATCCCCACTGCTGAAATTATTCTAAAATCACCAAGGAAATCTCCTATGACAATTTGGGTAAACGAACAAATCGATCCTTGTGGCATGATTTATGCTTGTATTGCTTGTTGCGATGAATCACAAGCCAAAGATTGTCATGAATCCTTTCAAAAAAACTTGACCGATAGCCAAAAATCTGCCGGCTGGGTAGCAAAATTGCGAATAGTTAATTCTTGGGATGAAGTACCTGTGAATGCGCTGAAACTTGATTAATCATGTATGAATCTAATAAACCAAAAAACTACTGCAATTTATTCTCAAATACCCATAAAATTTCGGTATTAAAAGTAGTCATTTTTTCCAGTATAGGCGAATAAACCATCAAAATGCCCTGAAAAAATCGGCATTTATTGCTAAAAACTTTCCCATCACCTCACTTATTATCAAAATTTGATGAGTTTTAGGAAGTCTTAAGAGTTATCATCATAGCAATAATCAAATGTAAAACTTGCAAACACCGAATTAACATAGTGAACTATCCACAAGTTTACACTTCGGAGCAAGGCTGTCCCATTAAATTAGTTGGCAAAACAGGACAAGCGGTTCAAATTTCCATTCACTCACCCAGTCAGTATATCTGTGCCAACTGCGAACAGATATTACCAGATTGGAAACACCAACCTTGTTTATGGGTTGTAATTGTCTTACAGCAATCACGTTATCAACTACTAAAAAGTACCACAGAAACAGAAACAGAGAAAGAACGCCTGCGAGAAAAATTTATGCGGTTTGGCTGTGACCTGGCCTTTAAATTGCGCGATGGCGGTTATTTAACAGACCTAATTGATCCTCGAACTGGCTATCCCTTACTTTCTCGTCCCGGTGCAATCCCCCACAATGACACAGCAGTTGTCAAAGACTTACTCAACTATCCAAGGATCAAAAACAAATGTTGTGTCTTGATTCATCCTCTTTGGGGTGCAGCAGTTTATCCCAGTATTTTAATCTCAGTAGCACCGCCAATCATTATCGAAACTGTCACCAAAGATATCGCACCTTTACACGGATGGAATCAACAGTCAACAGTCAATAATGAACACTTCCTATAATCCAGATTCCTGGGATCTTCCCATATTTCTGGGTCGTTGCCGTTTTTGAGAATTAATGGGCATGAGAATTTGGTTCAAATTACGCAACTGTTCAGAAGTACCCATACAAATTAGCGTATCTCCTGGTAATAAAACAGCATCACCAGTGGGGCCACCAATCAGGTGGCCATCAGCGCGGCGAATAGCGATGACTAATGCTCCAGATTGCGATCGCAACTTAGCTTGTTTTAAACTATTACCCACAAGAGGACACACCAACGGGTCTACTAAAAATTCTTCCATATAAAACTGGCGGTCTTGACCCGAAATAAAACCATCCACAAAATCCAGTACTTGGGGTCTCAGGGCCGCAGCTGCCATGCGCTTACCACCAGTAATGTAAGGTGAAACCACAATATCAGCACCGCCACGTTGTAATTTTTTTACAGATTCTTCTGTACTTGCCCGTGCGATGGCGCGAATTGCTGGATTCAGTGTTTTTGCTGTTAACACAGTATATAAATTTTCCGCATCAGAAGGTAATGCAGCCACTATACAAATTGCTCGTTGAACAGCAACTTTTAATAATGTATCATCCAGAGTCACATCACCTTGGTATGCTATGTAGTTTTTTGCTTGTGCCTGTTCCACCGAGTCTGGGTCTGAATCAACCACCACAAAAGGTACCCCTTCCGCCTCAAATTCCTTGGCAATTTGACGACCCGTGCGACTAAATCCACAGATAATGTAATGTTGTGTAAGTGATTCCATTAACCTTTTCTGTTGCCTTAGTCTAATTCCTTCTTGAAAGTAGCCTTGAATCACCGCTTCTGTAAATCGGTTGACAATGTAACCGATATTGATTACACCTAACATAATCAAAGCAATTGTAAACAATCGTCCTCGGCTACTCAACGGATTAGTCTCCCCATAGCCCACAGTAGTTAAAGTGATAACTGTCATGTAAGCCGCTTCTTCCCATGACCAACCCTCCATGAACTTGTACCACAAAGTGCCCACCAGGAAAACACCACCTAGGGAAATAACCCCTATGGTTAGTTCTTGTTGGAGTCGTCGATATTTTTTCTCAAGTGCGGAATACAAAGTTTTATCACTACTAGGATTTTTTCCAGGACATGAACCCTTGGGTTAAAAAAAAAGTATCAGATTTAATAAATAAAATGTTATTTTTAATAATTTCTAGGAAACTAGTAAGTGAGTATTAAAGTTAAAGACTTATCAGGAGGCGCGGTCGTGAGCATAGAAACTTTAATTGAGCAAGCTACCATCCCCCCAAAATCAAGTTCTATGTCATCCAGCCCTTTTGCAGCTGAGAGCTTCAATCAAGCCGTGATGTCAACCTATAGCCGTTTTTCCCTAGCCCTAGACCGGGGTGCTGGCTGTCGGGTTTGGGACACCCAGGGACGTGAATATCTGGACTTTGTAGCCGGAATTGCCACCTGCACCCTAGGACACGCCCACCCAGTTATGGTAGAAGCGGTGACACGCCAAATTCAGAAACTCCATCATGTTTCTAATTTGTACTATATTCCAGAACAAGGTCAACTAGCCCAATGGATAGTTGAACATTCCTGTGCTGATCGTGTATTTTTCTGTAACTCTGGAGCAGAAGCTAACGAAGCAGCAATTAAACTGGCTCGGAAATATGCCCACACAGTTTTAGACATTGACAAGCCCATTATCTTAACAGCCAATGCTAGTTTCCACGGCCGAACCTTGGCAACAGTTACTGCTACAGGACAACCCAAGTATCAAAAATACTTTGACCCTTTAGTACCGGGTTTTGAATATGTACCCTATAACGATATTAACGCCATAGAAGCAGCAATTAG
>Ga0172367_10008549_pt1 | contig 11421 bp, 8 predicted proteins | sample Lak10m_FD_114542 | JGI IMG/M metagenome (GOLD analysis project Ga0172367, IMG submission 114542) | Freshwater microbial communities from Kabuno Bay, South-Kivu, Congo - kab_022012_10m | ecosystem: Environmental > Aquatic > Freshwater > Lake | place: Democratic Republic of the Congo: South-Kivu...
CAGCGTCCTTGTCCTTGACGGGCCAGGCCAAGGTTCTTGTGGGCGTTGTGCCGTTCCGGATTGACGAAGATCGCCGCTTCGCAATGCGTTGCGGCCTCATCGAAGCGGCCGAGTTGCAGCAGGGAATAGCCAAGATTGTTGTGCGCGAAATAGCGGACCTCGGGATGTTGGGGCTGTAGATCGACGGCTCCCTGGTAGGCGGCGACGGCAGCATTCCAATCCTGGTTGCCCTCGTGGGCGCAACCGTCGGCGACCAGGCGACCGGCGGCGGCCTCCCGCGACGTATCGTCGGCGACTGCATCTGGGTGAGAACTCGGGGAAGATGACGATGAAGGCATGGAAGTCTCCGGGTGACCTGCCGTCGGGAATGCGGCAGAAGGCGTTCAGGGTAGATTGCGCGGGGCGCACCACGTGAGCCCGGATGAACAGCAATGCAAATATTTCCTGTTGCAATCCGCTACTTCTGCTCCGGCCGGCGTTGCCGGTCAGCAGGGGGTTTCGCGGCGGCTGATCACGATCCGCGCATATGTTGGAATGGTGAGCTCATTCCGTGAGCCTCGTGGCGCGTATCTTTGTCTGCACGTTCCGGCAATAGCGCCGGATGAACTGGAGACATGATGCCCACTACCCAATCGCCGCTGATCCTGGTTACTCCGCTCAAGCCTGCCCTGATCGAGGGCGTGGCCCAGAAACTGCCCGTCCTCGTCCGTGTCCAGGCGCCTGATGCACCGCCGTCGAAGAAGACCGAGCGCAAGCCCTACCACCTGTCGCTGGTGATCGACCGCTCCGGATCCATGTCCGGCGAGCCGCTTCATGAGGCCGTGCGCTGTGCGCGCCACATGATCGATCGCATGGCTGCCACCGACACCGCATCACTCTTCGCCTTTGACGACCGCGTCAAGGTGCTTGCCGACGCGCAGCCGGTAGGTGACGGCAAGGCGCTGGGGCTGGCCCTTGAACGTATCCGTTCGGGCGGATCGACCAACCTCCACGGCGGCTGGAAGGCCGGGGCCGACTCGCTCCTGCCGGGTGCAGGAGAAGCGGCGCTGGCGCGCGTGATCCTGCTCTCGGACGGCAACGCCAATGTCGGTGAGACCATCGAAACCAATGAGATCGCTGCCCTGTGCGAAACGGCGGCAACGGCCGGCGTGTCGACCTCGACCTACGGCCTGGGGCGCGACTTCAACGAGGAACTGATGGTCGCCATGGCGAAGAAGGGCCAGGGCAACCACTACTACGGCGATACGGCGGCCGACCTCTTCGAGCCCTTTGCCGAGGAGTTCGACCTGATCGCCAACCTCTTCGCGCGCCACGTCAAGCTGTCGCTCGCCGCACCCGCCGGAATCAAGATCACGCTGCTCAACGATTACCGGATCGATTCGAGGGATGGCTTCCCGCTGGTGCACCTGCCCGACGTGGCCTTCGGCGCTGAAGCCTGGGCGCTGGTCGAACTCGAAATTCCCGCCGGCTTCGCAACTGCCGAGGGCACACAGCTTCTTCAGGCTGGCGTGACAGCGACCACTCCCGAGGGTGAGCCGATCGCCTTCTCCGATCAGGCACTGACGCTGAAGGCCGTGTCGGCGGCAGCCTGGGACATGGTATTGCCTGATCCGCTGGTGACGGCACGTGAGGCGGAACTGGCCGCCGCCAGGATGCTGGCTGCCGCCCGGGCCGCTGCCGAGAACGGTGACTGGGATGCCATCGGGGCGATGCTGGCCGAAGCACAGCGCAAGTTCGCCGACCATCCGTGGGTGGCTGAGGTTCTGGAGGCGATGGCCCAGATCGCGCAGCAGCGCGACAGGGAGAGATTCTCCAAGGAGGCGTTGTACTCGAGCAGCAAGATGCGTTCGCGCCTTTCCGCCAAGGACGAACTGTTGCGGAGCATGGTCGAGGAGTCGTCGTCGGCCAGCTTCCTGCGGCGCAAGCGGTCCCAAGGCAAGGCGCAGTTCCCTGACCAGGACGCCGATAAAACCTGACCCGACCAACGGGCCTGGTCCCCGGTCCGCTCGCCGATGGGCGGGCCGGGGGCTCGCCGGGAAAACGTTCTTCACCCCGGGCATCCATGATGTGGCGATCATTGCTGCAACGGACAAGCAAGTGAGTAAATCAGACATGGAAGTCAATTACCCAAGCAGCGAAGAAGTGACGACAAGGAACCGCTTCCTGGGTTGCCTCCTGGCCGGTGCGGCGGGAGACGCCCTCGGGGCGCCGGTGGAATTTGACTCCCTGGCACTCATTCAGGAAAAGTTCGGGCCGCGGGGAATCCGTGACTTCGTTCCGGCCTACGGCAAGGTCGGGGCGATCACCGACGACACCCAAATGACCTTGTTCACGGCGGAAGCGATGATCCGCACGCACATGCGGATGTGCGATCGAGGGATCGCCTCCGTCGAAGCCGTGACGGCGCATGCCTACCAGCGGTGGCTGCTGACGCAGGGGGTTCGCGGAAGCGACGAGTTCCGGTTTTTCCTGGAGAAATTTCCGGGCTGGCTGATCGGCGTGAAGGCTTTGCATAAACGGCGCGCTCCCGGCAATACCTGTCTCTCGGCCCTGAAGGCAACGCAATCGTTCGACTCACGCGCGCGCAATGACAGCAAGGGCTGTGGCGCGGTGATGCGCGCGGCTCCGGTGGGACTGGCGGGGTGGCGCTTTGGAATGAGTGCCGACGAGGTCTTCAGGACGTCGGCTGAGATAGGCCGCCTGACCCACGGACATCCATCAGGCTATCTCAGTGCCGGAGCGCTGGCAGTGGTCATTGCCCAAATTGTCGGAGGCGCTTCCGTGCTGGAGGCGACCGAAGCGGCTCTACGGGAACTCGTTACGTGGCGGGGTCACGAGGAAACGCTGCAGGCGCTGGAGAGAGCTATCAGCCTCGCAGGTCCGGGTCGCGCTGAGATCGTGCCGTCGGAACTCGGCGAAGGCTGGGTTGGAGAGGAGGCGCTGGCTATCGCCGTGTATTGCGCACTGACTGCTGCGAGCCTGGAAGAAGGGATCGTCATGGCAGTCAATATCGACGGCGACTCGGACTCGACGGGGTCAATTGCCGGCAACATCCTGGGTGCGCTGCACGGTGTCGAGGCAATACCGGAAAGGTGGCTAGAAGTGCTGGAGCTACGCGAGGTGGTCGAGCGGATCGCCAGTGACTTGCATGACTGCACAATTTGGATCACGGATGCTTCGGACACAGAAGCTGAGGAATCCAGGGTGAGACGCAAGTTTCAAGACTATCCGCCGAATTGATCAATCGAGATTTGCCAAACGGCCGAAATTGCAAGATTAGCGGATGCGTAATTCGCGGCCTTAGCGGCCGTCAATGATCGCTTGCGCTATGTCTCAGTTCGGCCCAGACTGTGTAAAAACGGGAACTTATTGATTTCCGCGCGATCTATGCATTAGACATTATTGATCGGGAGCGGTGGGATGAAACGATTCATACAGGGAGAAGACAGGACGCAAAGTACCTTACTGCCAGAACTGCTCGACGAGTACATCGCTGAAGCCAATCCGGTGCGCGTCGTTGATGTATATGTTGATGAACTCGATCTGGGCAAGCTGGGATTTGAAGGAGTTGATCCGGCAGCCACCGGTCGGCCGGCCTATCACCCGGCCGTGCTGCTGAAGATCTACATCTACGGCTACCTGAACCGGATTCAGTCCAGCCGCCGTCTTGAACGCGAAGCACAGCGCAACGTTGAACTGATGTGGCTGACGGGTCGGCTGACACCCGACTTCAAGACCATCGCCAACTTCCGCAAAGATAACGGCAAGGCGATCCGAGGCGTTTGCAAGCAGTTCGTCGTGCTGTGCCAGCAATTGGGCCTGTTCTCGGAAGCCGTGGTCGCCATCGACGGCAGCAAGTTCAAGGCCGTCAATAACCGTGACCGCAATTTCACCAGCGCCAAGCTGCAACGGCGGATGGAGGAAATCGAATCCAGTATCAATCGCTACCTGGTCGAACTCGACAGCGCCGATCGGCAGGAACCGGTCGTGGCACAACTTAAGACAGAGCGGCTAAACGACAAGATTGCCGCATTGAAAGAGCAGATGAAGTCCCTCAAGGAGATCGAAGTTCAGCTGGAGCAGGCGCCGGACAAGCAGATATCCCTGACTGACCCTGATGCCCGCTCCATGAAGACACGTGGTACCGGTGTCGTGGGTTACAACGTACAGACCGCGGTGGATACCAAAAACCATCTGATTGTGGCCCACGAGGTCACCAACGATGGAATTGACCGGAACCAGCTGTCGTCAATGGCCGTACAGGCAAGGACAGCTATCGGAGCCGAAACCCTCACGGCCATTGCTGATCGAGGGTATTTCAAGGGCGAGGAAATACTGGCCTGCCATGAGGCGGGTATTACAGCGATTGTTCCAAAGATCATGACCTCGTCTGCCAAAGCGGGTGGGCGGTTCGACAAAGCAGACTTCATCTACGATGCCGCCACCAATGAATTTCGGTGTCCGGCTGGGGAGCGTCTAATCTGGCGCTTCTCCGCTATCGAGAATGGAATGAAGATATGCCGTTACTGGAGTTCGCATTGCCCGCAGTGTGCCATCAAGGAAAAATGCACGCCCAGCAATTACCGGCGTGTCAGTCGATGGGAGCACCAGGCGGTGCTCGATGACATGCAGGCGCGCCTTGATCGAGCCGCCGATAGCATGCGGATCCGACGCCAAACCGTTGAGCATCCGTTCGGCACGCTGAAGTCATGGATGGGCAGCGCGCATTTCCTGACCAAGACCCTGAAGCGGGTCAGTACCGAAATGAGTCTGCACGTTCTGGCCTACAACCTCAAACGTGTCATGCGAATAATGGGACCCGTCGAACTGATGCAGATGATGAGGGCGTGAGCCCCTTCTTGCCATCTCGTGCCCAGCGCTGGCGACTCGCGGCTCGCACTTCTTTACCGTTCGGCCCTATCACTGACGTTTCGCGCCACAGGCTTTCAAATCGATTCGTCGTTCATCCAAGCGTCGACCACGAGCAACCCGCGATCATTCGCCGGTTTTTACACAGTCTGGGCCAACTGCCGTCATTCCTGGGCCGCGCAGCGGAACCCGGAATCCAGCGGCGCCACTCGAAGTCCTCTGGATTCCCGCGTTCGCGGGAATGACGGCAACGGGCACGGAAGAGTCGATCGCCAATCGAGATTCGCGGCCGGATAGCCGACATTCAGTAATCTTCGCCCCAACGCCTTCGATACAACTGCGCCGGCAGGAATGCCCCGGTGCGCATTTCTACTTCAAAAATTTCTAGTAACCGCTGTTTGCCGGGCATATGGATTCGTGCCGGCGAAGAGATGGTCGGGCCGACCTGGAATCGGCTCACTTGCGGCGGCCCCGGGACTTCTTGCCCGGCAGTGATGCGAGCAGATGCTCGAGCGGGGTGTCTCGAAGGTGGTTGGAGACTTCCTCTTCGAACCGGGGATCACGCGGCTCACCTGTCGCGACGCTTTCGAGATAGACCTGAAGCACTGTGGCCACCATTTCGTCGTCTGCGGGCTGGTGCAGGAGATCGTCGAGCATCAGCTTCACCTTCTTGCGGCCTTTCTCCGGCAACGCCTCGCCCGTACAGCCGGCGTGAGGGTCGGTGCCGGGCGTGGCCATCCGTGCCGCCAGATCCTGGCCCGCCTGGAAGATGGTATTGACCGCGACATAAGCATCGTCAAGTACCCGGCGGTCGCGCTCCCTCGCTCCTACTGACTCGTTCTGCTTGAAGAGTTCGACTGCCTCGGCAAAACTGGCCCAGCGGATCTGCACCGTTTCGTCCTGGCGGAACCTGCCGGGTTTGCCCTCCGGAACCATCAGGTAGAAGGCCGTGGTGGCTGTTCCCGTTCCCCGATAGGCAGTGGGCAGCACGCCGATGATCCGTGCCGCGTAGCCCGTCTCTTCGCGGACCTCGCGCAGTGCGGCCTGCTGCGGTGTTTCACCCTTGTCCGGCTGACCCTTGGGCCAGGTCCAGACATAGCCGCCGAAGTGATTCGCCGGTTCGCGCAGCAGCACACGCCGTTCCGGGCTGACCAGGACGCCGCCATAGGCATCGGCTTTCGGAATCGGCCAGTGCGACGTCGCCGCGACGGGTGTGGTGCGCAGCTTCGTTCCCCTCGGCTGTGTCTCGAAGTCGGACTGCTGCAGAGCATAGAGGACGTCCCAGACGTCGTGGTAGAGCGCCTCGCGCTTTCGGCCCTGGCGCCGGGCGACCTCGTTTTTGAAATTCGAGTAGTCGAGGTCCTTGATTAATGCGGCCGCGGCGGCAGCGACCTCCGACCGCCTTGCCACGGCACGGAACCGGTAGTCGTTGCTGCGGCTCTCGGAGATGTCGCTCAGCGAAGGCATGTAGCGCTCGCGCAATGCCTCCAGGTCCGAGCGTACTCGGGCGCGGACCGTGAGAGTGTCGCCCTTCTTGTCAGCCGCCTTCTGAACGATGCTGAAAAATCCGATCGGTGTGATTAGCCACATAGGCTTGCTCCCAGTATTGTTGGTGCCGGCCGTCTCCCCTGGGGAAGTCGGGGGCTGCGCCTGAGTCGTGTCAGGCCGTGGTGCGTTGGCCCGGCTTCTCGACGAGATCCCGGCTCCATGCCTCGTCGCCGGGTTCGACCAGCGGGCGCAGCTTGTGCCGGTCGGTGACGCACTTGTCAGTGTGTCCCCGAACCAGGTCGTCGCCGGCCCGGAGCTGCCTGAAGTACCGGCCGCTGACAGTTCGCACGTAGTAGGCGTCCTCGCGTTCTTCGTAAGGGCCGAGATGCTCGATGACCTCGACGATGACGCCGATGTTCTCGGGGCAGCCGGCAATGATCACGCAGCGTGTTCCGGGTTTGAGGGCTGACATGTGCTTCTCCTTCTGCAGTTGGTTGGAACCGGCGGATCAGGTCGGCTATCCATTTGGTAACGGGAATTTTGGGACCGTCAAGGCTCACCAGGTGAGCCTTCAATGGCGTAATCTGCACTTGCTGTGGCGGCTCCCCGCATCCGGCCGGAGAGTGGCTGCAGGGAATGCGAGGTGACATGAGTGACATGACCATAGAACAAGGCATCGGCCTGGTGATCAAGGCCACCCGCTTTGCGGCGGACCGCCACAGGAAGCAGCGGCGAAAGGACGTCGAGGCATCCCCCTACATCAACCATCCGATTGCGTTGGCCGACGTACTGGCGAATGAAGCCGGCATCACCGACCCGGCCGTGTTGTGTGGCGCGCTGTTGCACGACACCATTGAGGACACCAAGACGACGGCCGAGGAACTGCGCGCGGAGTTCGGCGAGGAGATAACGGCCATCGTGCTCGACGTCACCGACGACAAGTCGATCAAGGACAAGGCACGCCGCAAGGAACTCCAGGTTGAACACGCTCCGCACATCTCTCCCAAGGCCAAGCTGGTGAAGCTTGCCGACAAGATCTGCAATCTGCGCGACATTGCGCATTCGCCGCCCTCCGACTGGAGCCGCGAGCGTAAGGCGGAGTACTTCGACTGGGCGGCCCGGGTGGTCGTCGGAGTGCGCGGCACCCACCCACGCCTCGAAGCGATTTTCGACGAGGCGTTTGCGCTGCGGGATCGCGTCTAGGCATTAATAGAAACCGGCCGGCCGGCATACCGTGCGGCCGCGCCTTGTGGAAGCGACGCGACTGGCTCATTCCTTGAGCCTTGCTCCCGGTAAGGTGGGCGGCATGAGCGATCTCACTTCCTCCCACCTTACCTCCGGTCGGACCCCCTGGCGGCGCCAGCTGCAGCTGCGGCTTTTTCCGGCAATGCCCGACGATGAGCCGGAGCCCGTATTCACGCTTTCGCACTTCGCCCGGAAGGTCGAGGCTGAAGGTAACTGGCAGTCCCATCAGCGGGACGAGGCACAGCGTCGCCTGCGAGTCCTGTGCGAGTGGCTGGACGACCACCTCGACGATCCGGTTCGAGTGTTCGCGGCAGGAGAGGGGATACGGCAAGTCCGGGTGTTCGATGGACTGATCTTCACGACCGATGCCAACCGCCGCGAGATCTCCTGCGCCTACCAGCTCGAAGGCGAAGCGCACCCGGGCGACTGGATCTTCGAGGTCGGTCATCCCCTGATCAGCCCGCGCTGGCTGGTGCCGGTTATCGCGAACCTGGATCTCTTCGGCTACCGGCAAGGAGACATCTATTTCAATGCGAACGAGGGTGTCGAGGTCCGTGACTGGCTGGCCGGCATCGCCTACCGCCTGCTGCGCCGCAACTCCGAGTTCCGCGCATTGCGCCGTCGCCTGCCCGGGCTTCTGCGGATACCGCCCGAGATCCTGAGCATCGCCCTGGCCTGTCGTTGCCGGCCGGTCGGACCGCTGATCGACTCGCGATCGGTCAATGACGTGTGGCGCAACGAGAAGGCGTTCCGCCTGGTGGCGCGCGAGAACCCGCAGCTACTGCCCTTGCTGTTCGCCTTCGTGTCGAAAATCCCCGACGGGGAGACGGTGCATTCAACGGATCCAGTTCGGACTCTGAAGGAAGAGTTCCGCAAGAGTGGGGTGTCGGATGCCGCCTGGCGCTACCTGACGAAACACGGGGCAAGGATCTTCCTGATGCCCTGGAAGCTGTCCGGTACCCAGTGCCCCCTCGAGGTAGCAATCCGCTACCTGAACGCCCTTGACGACGCCGGCCTTCCGCCGCCTCCCCCGCCATCCATCCAGCGGGTTCTGCTCCATGGCTACAACCCGCACGTCTATGACACCATCACGCTGGAGGAGCACTTCCAGGTGCTGATCGATCCTGTGGCCCTGCGCGCCGGCCTGCTTGAAGCCGATCGCCGCCGCCGGCAGGGATCCGTTGCCGGCTTTGCCGAGGAGTTCCTCGGCGTCTGCTGGTGGTCCGCGCAAATTCCCGAACTGCTCGACAACAACCAGATCAAGGCCGGCTGGCCGTGGTTCGTGAGACGTTGGCACGAAGCCGAGCGGTTGCGTGAAAAACTCGCCGCGAGCGAGAATCGGCACTGGCGGACGCGACTGGACAGGTTTGCCGATGAGTCCATTCATGTGGTTCCGCTGCGCTGCTGCGAAGACTTGGTCCGGGAAGGGCTGGCGATGCGCAACTGCTTGGAGTCCTACGACGAACGCTGCGAGGGTGGCGAGTTCGAAGTTTACTCCGTGCGCGATGCCCTGACCGGCAAGCGGCTGGGTTGCGTCGGTGTGCGTTTCGACGAGTTGGACTTCCCGACGATCGCGGAAACCAAGGGCTTCGCCAACACGCCGCCCAAGGGCGTGGTGCGGCTTGCGGCGGACGAGATCTTCAGGCGCCTGCAGCGGGTCGATCGTGATAGAGACCAATTGAGAGTGCGGGGCTGAGGTTATGTATATTGCAAGGAGTCCGGGTTGCGGACGGCTGGCTTCCGAAGGTGGCTTGCCTGTTTCAGACGACCCGACCAGGGAGAGCGAGAAATGATGAACGGCAAACCGGGACTGGATGAGATCCTCGATATTCAGCGCCGCTGGGCGGACAGTAAAGCGTTCGAATTCGACGCCAGCGGATACGCCCGTCAGCGGAAGGACAATCTCTTCAGAGAGCTCTCGACCCGTGTCGAAAAGAGCCTCCGGTCGGGTGCCGGGTCAGAACTGGATCCGAGAGATGGAGCGCCGCCCAAGTTTCACGCGCTGCATTCTTCGTCGGCGCTCGCAGTGAATGTATTTGCTTACTGGGAAACTCAAGATAGTCGGCCATTGACCGACGCGCTGGGTATCGATCCTGCGTCGGGTCCACCCGAGTTCGAATCAAAGTTCGAAACGGGGCTTCGCGGAACGCCACCGCATCTGGATGTGGTTCTGCCAATGAGCGACGGCAGAAAATTTGCCATAGAGAGCAAGTTTTCCGAGTGGCTGGCCCGGAAATCACATTCCAAACTGCCGTTCCGGGAGGCATACCTGAGCGGAGACAAGAACCTCTGGTCGAACCTGGGCTTGAACGAGTGCCAGCAACTTGCTCAGGACATTCAGGATCGCCGTGGGATCTTCGACTACCTGGATGCACCGCAGTTGCTCAAGCATGCGCTCGGCTTGGCCAAGCAGACCGGGAAAATGTTCTCGCTGGGGTATCTCTACTTCGACTGGGCTTGCGAAGAGGGAGAAAGCCATCGGCGGGAGATCGAACAGTTCCAGCGCCGAGTTGGGGCCGAAGTTCGCTTCCGGCCGTTGTCCTACCAGACCCTGTTTGGAAGGCTCACGGAAACATGCGGCCCAGAGCATGCCGAATATCTGGCCTACTTGCGCGAGCGCTACTTTGACACTTCCAGTCACGCTTGAGAGAGATTCCCCGACTGCCATCGAGCATTCCGTCTTCGGGTAGCTCATGCTGTGAGCCGCCGCGGTGCAAGAATGCCTAGTCATCGGAGGCAACGTCGAAGTCTCGCGGATCTGATATCGAGTTCCGCTTGATCTCCGGGGCCCGGATCAAAACCAAGCAGCAGGCTGGAGCATGACAATGCCACCGGTCTGAGACAATCGAAATCATGCGGTGGCCCGGCTCAGTCTATCCGGGCAAGTGCAGAAGGAAATGCAAAATGACAGGAAACATCAACGTCACGTTCGGGCTTCATCTGGATGGCCAGCGGGCTGTAGAACCGGCGGATCGGCTCGGCAAATCCGTGGTGGGGCCGCTGGGTTTCCTGACGCTCCTTGAAACCCATACGGGTCTGCTCGCCCTTCGCCCCTCGCAGGCTGAGCGAATTGTTTGCTATCGCGATGCCCTGGCCAAGGTCGATTCGCCGCATCGCTTCTATCACGCAAGCTTCGAGACTGATGCGCTCGGCACCGCGGAACGCCTGCTGGAGTGGCGCGACCTTTGGCATCTCCATGGGTGGTCGGGAGTGTTCGCGGCAGGTGCAGGCGGACGCTTTGCCGATCTCGCCGACGTTGAAGCGATCGCCCGTGACAGCCTGTCGCCATCGATCGGCGAGCGCCTCGACCAAGTACGGTGCGAACTGGAGCGGCGCCAGGTGCCAATCGGAAGAGTAGATCTCGCCGATCCGCTGGCCGCTTTTCCTCGGCGTTGGCAAGTTGTCCTGGAAGAGCTGCCGACGCATGTGCTGACAGTGACCCCTTCCGGAAACGGTTTTCTAGGGAAGATCCAGAAGAACCTGCTGGCCGCTGCTGCCGGAGAACCGATCAGCAAGCTGGAATGGGATGCCGACGGCACCGTTGATGTGGTACAGGGGGAGAGCCGCTTTCTTGCCGGCGCCTGGCTGTCGGCTTTGACGGGTCGATCCGGATCGACACTCCTCGTATCCGGTGCCGAGGGCGAACGCCTCGATTCGCAGCTTTCAAGCATGGGGCACCCGCGCAAGGGGTTGCGCGAGGCGAGTGCGTTTCGACCTGCGCTGCAGGTCCTGCCGCTCGCTCTGGAGATCATCTGGCAGCCCCTCAACTTCTATGGCTTGGTGCAGTTCCTCACCCATCCGGTGTGTCCCGTGCCTGGA
>Ga0172367_10008550_pt1 | contig 11420 bp, 5 predicted proteins | sample Lak10m_FD_114542 | JGI IMG/M metagenome (GOLD analysis project Ga0172367, IMG submission 114542) | Freshwater microbial communities from Kabuno Bay, South-Kivu, Congo - kab_022012_10m | ecosystem: Environmental > Aquatic > Freshwater > Lake | place: Democratic Republic of the Congo: South-Kivu...
AACTGCCCCAAGCCCCTAAAGGGGATGTATCATAGTATAGTCTCTGAATTTATATTTTATAATCTGTCAAAGTAGAAATAAAATGTACTACAATTTCGGCTTTAGAATGACACCGATATTTTTTCGACCATCAGTTTTGGCAATAACCGGACTTTGAAAACAAATGTGACGTATCAAATCATTCTCATATTCAGCAGCTTGTGTGTTCAAAAAATCAACATCGTATACGCCATCGTTTTGGTATGGATTGATGGTAAAATAAGCCACGCCAAGCGATGTGAGGTTTTGGAAAAAATGCGTTCCCTGACTTGGGTCAACGCGATAATGCGAAAGACCGGATTCTACAATGATGCGTGCATTGCATATATTTGACCACTTAACCGGTATGCCAAGCCAGGGATCACTCGAACCCCAGCGTCCGGGACCAATCAGTATATAATTCCGGTTAGCGTTTTGGAGCGCGCAATTTATCTTTTCAATTTCACGGGCTATTCGTTCGTTGTTTTGTGCTTTGAATGCTTCGGGGCGCACATAAACCACATCATATATGTCTGAAATTATACCGTGTCCCAATGTATTTTTGCTCGTAATAATGGTGTTCTCGGCATTTATTGCACCAATATTTTCAGTGATAACTTCTTTTTTATCAACAATAGGGCGGATTTGAAGTAAGTAGAAATTATGCATTTTGCCGGTTTTATAGTCCAGATTTACAGCAAATTCAATTTCGACCGGTCGCCCCATTTCATTTTGCGAAACATACATAATAGTTTTCAGAATAGAAGCTAATGGAAACACATCGTGTTTAAGAATATTGGAGAAAGTGATAATCTTTCTTCCTTCGTAAATTCCATCCCGAATAGTGTCGTTATATACGTCGTAGGTGGAAGCTAAAAACTTCAATGTGCCATCTTTTTCAGCCTCCTGAATTGGTAATTTCAGAATATTAAAACCATCTTCCACCTTTGGTACAAAACAGGTTTCGCACAAATCCAATGCATTAAAATAAGTTTGTGTTTCTTTTAAAGCAAGCTCCATGGTGCTTGTTTGCAGTGCGTTGTGCGGATATGTGGGTGAAAACCGCAGCGATAGTCCGCCATCCATAATGAATTTGCCAAGACCAAGTGCAACATTTGCAATTCCATCTTCGGGCTGCTCGGCACCTATCGGATAATAATTGAGCGAACGCACGACGCCCGAAAAGGAGGGATAATAACGGTTTCCGTGTACGTCGCCACAAATTTCCTGCAACACGATAGCCATTTTTTCTTCATCAATTACATTTTTTGTGGCAGTCATATAGGCTTTGCTATCGCGGAAAAATACGGATGCATACACTGCTTTAATGGCCTCGGTAAGCATTACAAGCATTTGCGTTTTGCTTTTTGAATTATACGGAACCATGTACGTGCTGTAAATTCCGGCAAATGGCTGATAATGTGAATCTTCAAGTAAACTCGACGACCGCACAGCGATCGGTGAATCGATGGCATTGGCAAAAGTGAGCAGGTCGGCTATTAATTTTTTGGGTAAATGCGCTTTTAAAAACGCTGCCAGAATTTCTTCATCCGCAATGTCGGACAAAGCAATAGGATAGAGTTTGTTCGACTCCATAAATTCGGCAAAAATTTCGGTACACAACACCACTGTTTTAGGTATTGAAATCTGTACATTTTCAAATTTTTCCAATTCCTCATGGCGTTTTATCATGGCATCCAAAAATGCCAATCCGCGCCCTTTTCCTCCTATTGATCCTTCGCCTATGCGTGCGAAATTAGAATACTGATCAAATCTATCGCGCTGAAAAACAGCCACAATACCTCTGTTTTTTACTTTGCGGTATTTTACAATGGCATCAAAAATAATATCACGTACTTTACTTAAATCGCTTCCTCCATAATTTTCAACACTAATATTTTTCAGAAATTCTGCCAGCGGAAACATGGCTCTGGAATATAGCCAGCGCGAAACATCATTGCGCGAAACATGATAAAAAAGCGATGCATCACTGACTTTATGTATATGCTCCTGCAAACTCCGAAGATTCTCTACACGAGCTTCTTCATCACCTGTTTCGGGATTTATAAATACAAAATCGCCAAAGCCAAAGTTGTTGGTAATTTTTTCGCGTAGCTCTATGTTAAAAGTTTTGGATGTTTTATTGATAAAAGCAGCCTTTACCTCTTCGGCGCCGGCTTTATTCTCATCTTCAGTGGATTCTATGATAATTGGTATCATTTTATCAACACTTCGAATGTATTTGCTGAGTTCAATGCCGGCTTTTTTGTTTTTCTTTCCATGCTGAAAATAGCTGACATCGGTAATTACGCCGAGCATGTTTTTTTTATACTTATCGTACAAAGCTATTGCTTCTTCGTAATTTCGTGCTAATAAAATTTTGGGTCGCCCACGCATACGCAGCATTTGTTCGTGTTCGTTGAGCGCCTCGGTCATAAATGAGCGCGATTGCTTGAAAACAAATTTATACAGCTGTGGCACAATTGAAGAGTAAAACCGGATGGAATCCTCCACAAATAAAATAACCTGTACCCCTACCGATTCCACATCTTCATCCACATTCATTTTATCTTCGAGCAATTTAATAATTGCCAGTAATAAATCGGTATTCCCGAGCCAGCTGAAAACATAATCCACAGCGCTTAAATCTTCGTGTGATATGCGTTGCGATACCGATTTCGAAAAAGGAGTTAAAACTACAATAGGAATTTCTGAAAATTGTTTTTTGATTTTTTTTGCCCACTCAAAAGGATTAATACTATCGCCACTAGGCATAGATATTATCAGCTCAAAAGTACGTGTATTCAATAAATTTATAGCTTCTTCTTCCGACGAAACCAATGTGAAACGAGGTGGGTAGCGCAAATTTAACGAGGTATATTCATAAAAAAGCTGTTCGTCGATGCGGCCATCTTCTTCCAAAACAAATGCATCGTATTTGCTGGCATAAAGCAAAACATTGTAAATGCGATGATTCATCAGGTTGGCAAACGATGTATCTTTAAAATATAGTTTTTTGATGCTGGGCGTGTTCATTTCGCTATCCGATTTATGAGTAACGATGGCAAAGATAGCGTATTTGCTTTGAAAAATTGTATCTTTGCAGCCTTAAACAAAATTGAAGTTTTGAATCTTTCCGATTTGCAACAACGGTTTGCCCAACACCCGCAGATTACTGCATTGACACGCTGGGCTGACTCCGCTGAATTAAACCTGAAAATTTCGGGTTTGAGCGGTTCTTCACGTTCGTTAGTGGCGGCTTCGCTGTTTTGGCTCAGGCCTCACAGTCAGTTTATTGTTATGAATGATGCCGACGAGGCGGGTTATTTATACAATGATATAAAGCAAATACTTTCGCCCGATGAAATATATTATTTTCCATCGTCGTACAAAAAGGCCATTAAACTTTCGCAACTCGATACGTCGAATGATATTTTGCGCACTGAAGTGCTAAACCGGCTGAGCAACAACACAATGCCCTGCATGGTGATTACCTATCCGGAGGCGTTGATGCAAAAAGTGGTATCGGCATCAAGTATTCGTACCAATACGCTTCGCCTGAAAACCGGCGAAAATATCAGTATTGATTTTCTTACTGAAGTACTCACTGAATATGGATTTCAGCGGGTGGATTTTGTGTACGAACCTGGGCAGTATTCAGTTCGTGGTAGTATTGTCGATATATTTTCGTTTTCATTCGAAATGCCCTATCGTTGCGATTTTTTTGGAGATGAAGTGGAATCAATCCGTATTTTCGATATCGAAACGCAACTTTCGAAAGAAAAACGAGCAGAGGTGGAAATTATTCCGGACCTGAATTTGAATAAAAAATTAAGTCAGGTTTCCATTCTGGAGTTTATTCCTGATGATACCTGGTTGACTTTCAGCACAGCTTCGTTTGTGCGCGAACGTATTAATCAGCTCTATGACGAAGCCCTGGTTAAAGCCAACGAAGGAACAAACTCTACACCCGACCTGCACAAAAACCGCATTACGGGCGATGAGTTTATGCAGCAAGCCATGACCTTTCGTAAAATAGAATGGAATGTAACTTCGTATTTTAAAACGAAAGCAGAAATTAATTTCAATACTTCACCGCAACCCATTTTTCATAAAAATTTCGACTTGATTGCCGACAACCTGAAGCAAGGTATTGTCGACGGTTACGAGCTTTTTATATTGAGCGATAGCGTAAAACAAACCGACCGTATTAAATCAATTTTTGAAGACAGAGGCGATAATATCACCTTTCAGGCTGTGAAAAGTACTTTACACGAAGGATTTATCGATCACGATTTATCCTTGTTTTGCTATACCGACCATCAGATTTTCGACCGTTTTCATAAGTACCAATTGCGTACCGACCGTACCCGATTGGGTAAAGTGGTACTCACCCTTAAAGAGTTAAATCAGTTTCGTGTTGGCGATTATATGGTGCACGTGGATCATGGTGTGGGAACATTTGGTGGCTTGGTTCGCACCAATGTAAATGGCAAAATGCAGGAAATGGTAAAGCTGATTTACAAAGATGCCGACATTATTTTTGTAAGCATACATTCGTTGCATCGCATTTCGAAATACAAAGGCAAAGAAGGCGAAGCGCCACGCATTAATAAATTGGGTACAGGCGCTTGGGAACGATTAAAAGAGCGAACAAAAACAAAGGTTAAAGATATTGCGCGTGAGCTGATTAAGTTGTATGCCAAACGAAAAGCCGAACAGGGATTTCAGTATTCGCCCGATAGCTATTTGCAACAAGAATTGGAAGCATCGTTTATTTACGAAGATACGCCCGACCAAGTGAAAACTACTGCCGATGTAAAAAAAGACATGGAGTCGGCGCTACCAATGGATCGTTTGGTGTGTGGTGATGTGGGATTTGGGAAAACCGAAGTGGCCATGCGTGCGGCTTTCAAAGCAGTAACGGATAGTAAGCAAGTAGCTGTACTTGTGCCAACTACTGTGCTGGCATTGCAGCATTACAATTCGTTCAAAGAGCGTTTTAAAGATTTTCCGGTTACGGTAGATTATCTGAGTCGTGCCCGAACTGCCAATCAAACCAAAGAAGTATTGCAGCGACTCGAAGAAGGGAAAGTGGATATTTTGATTGGAACGCACAAAATTGTAGGTAAACAAATAAAATTTAAAGATTTAGGTTTGCTGATAATTGACGAAGAACAAAAATTCGGCGTTTCGGTAAAAGAAAAACTGAAAGAAATGAAGGTGAATGTGGATACGCTAACCATGACGGCTACACCCATTCCTCGAACGTTGCAATTTTCGCTGATGGGCGCACGCGATTTGTCAATTATCAATACGCCTCCGCCAAACCGTTATCCGGTTCAAACCGAAATTCACTTGTTCGACGAAGATGTTATTCGGGAAGCTATCCAGTTGGAAATGAACCGAAACGGTCAGGTTTTTTTTGTAAACAACCGCATTCAGAATATTTATCATATCGAATCGTTGATCAAAAAACTTGTGCCGGGTTGTCGTGTGGCTGTCGGTCACGGACAAATGCCACCCGACAAGCTCGAAGAAATTATTGTCGATTTTATTGATTATGAATACGATGTGTTGGTGGCAACTACCATTATCGAATCGGGCATCGATATTTCGAATGTTAATACTATAATAATAAATAGTGCACATAATTTCGGATTGAGCGATTTGCACCAGTTGCGTGGTCGTGTAGGCCGAAGTAACCGCAAAGCATTTTGCTACCTGATGGCGCCTGAGCTGAGTTTGCTTACGCCTGAAGCGCGCCGACGTTTGCAAGCGTTGGAAACTTTTGCCGAATTGGGTAGCGGTTTCAATATTGCCATGCAGGATTTGGATATTCGCGGAGCAGGAAATATGCTGGGAGCAGAGCAAAGCGGTTTTATTGCCGATTTGGGTTACGAAACCTATCAAAAAATTCTGAATGAAGCGGTTCACGAATTGAAGGATGAAGAATTTTCGGAACTTTATGCCGACGAAATTGCAGCCGAAAACAATAGCTCGGTTTATGTAACTGACTGTCAGATTGATTCGGATATGGAGTTGATGTTTTCGCAGGATTATATCGAAAATACCTCGGAACGTATTGCCCTTTATCGTGAGTTGGATAGCATTACTAATGAGTCTGATTTGCAGGAATTTGAACAGCGATTGGTTGACCGTTTCGGAAAAATTCCTGAACAAGGACAGAGCCTAATGCTCGTTGTTCGTTTACGTTGGTTAGCCATGCAATTCGGAATGGAAAAACTAACCCTGAAAAATGAAAAACTCATCGGTTATTTAGTTTCCAACCCCAAATCAAATTATTATCAGTCTGAGAATTTTGGAAAGATACTGCATTACATGACCGTCCACCCACGCCAGTGTCAGCTTCGCGACCAAAACGGTCGACGCTCGGCGGTATTCAATGGTGTACGCACTATCGAACAGGCCATGCAGCTGTTTAAGAGTTTTTGAAATTGCAAATTGAAAAATTTTGTTTTAAAATTTCTATCTCACAAAAAAACATTGTATCTTAGTGCGATTTTTTTAATTGAGATAATAAACAAAAACACTTATTTGTCAATTGTTAACTTTTTAAGAACAGCATTTATTCATTTACACATGGAAAATAACTATTGCATTATCATGGCAGGTGGCATTGGAAGCCGCTTTTGGCCTTTCAGTCGTAACAACCGTCCCAAACAGTTTCTTGATTTCTTCGGTACCGGTCGCTCATTGTTACAAATGACTTTCGACCGTTTCAGGCAAGTAATGCCAGCCGAAAATATTCTGATAGTTTCAAATGTTATTTACAAAGATTTGATTTTAGAACAATTGCCTGAAATTAAAGAGAATCAGGTTTTGTTGGAGCCAAACCGTCGAAATACTGCTCCCTGCATTGCGTATGCTGTAAATCGCATTAAATCGATTACAAACAAAGCCAACATTGTAGTAGCTCCATCTGATCATCTTATTTTGAAAGAAAATGACTTTTTGGAAACCATTAAAACCGGAATTGATTTTATTGAAAAAAATAATTCGCTGCTTACATTAGGTATTAAACCAAGCCGTCCCGAAACCGGTTACGGCTATATTCAAATTGCTGAAGGCGATACTGCATTGCGCAAAGTGAAAACTTTTACCGAAAAACCAAATGCTGAATTAGCGCAAATTTTCTTCGAAACGGGTGAGTTTTTCTGGAACTCGGGCATTTTTCTGTGGAATTTGCAAACCATTGACAGCGCTTTTACGAACCTGCTTCCAGAGGTTGCCACAAAATTTGATGAGGGAAAATCGGTTTATAATACTGCTGACGAACAGGCATTTATTGATAAAATGTATCCTACTTGTCCGAATATTTCCATCGACTATGGCATTATGGAAAAAGCCACCGATGTGTATGTGCTTTGTTCTGATTTTGGTTGGACTGATTTAGGAACATGGGGATCGCTTTACGAAATGTCGCCGAAAGATAATGACCAAAATGTAACACTTAAATGCGAAAGCATGTTTTATGGTTCAAAAAATAATATTGTTGCACTGCCGAACGATAAGTTGGCTGTAATTCAGGATTTGGATGGTTATATTGTTGCCGAATCGGATAATGTACTTTTAATCTGTAAATTGCAGGACGAACAGAATATCCGTCAATATGTAAACGATGCTACTGTAAATTTCAACGAAAAGTATATTTAGATGGGATTTTTCAATTTATACAAACCGCGCGAATATGGGTATCGTTTTATCTATTACGACCCTAAAAAGGAAGAAAAGAAGGAAAAGGAACGTTTGAGGGCAAGTGCCGGCGACGAGCCACATCAACCCGTTTTGCGCAGGGGAGTTTTCAGAGAAATGGCTGAAAAAAATAAAAATTACAGGGTCGAACAAATGCGTAAATCAAATTTGCGTCTTGTGATTATACTATTTGCTATGCTTGCCATTTTATATTATTTGCTAAGCTAATAAGAATGAGTGATATAATACACTTGCTGCCCGATTCGGTAGCAAATCAGATAGCAGCCGGTGAAGTGATTCAACGGCCTGCTTCCGTTTTAAAAGAATTGGTTGAGAATGCCATTGATGCAGGTGCCACATTTATTCAGATTTTAATAAAAGATGCCGGACGAACTTTGATTCAGGTTTCGGACAATGGCAAAGGTATGAGCGAAACGGATGCCCGCATGGCATTTGAGCGCCATGCAACTTCCAAAATCAAAGAAGCTTCTGATCTTTTTGAATTACGCACTATGGGGTTCAGGGGCGAAGCATTGGCTTCGATTGCTGCTGTGGCGCAGGTAGAAATGCGTACCCGTAGGCACGATGATGAATTGGGCGTGGCTATTGAAATTGCCGGAACGCGTGTGTTCAAACAGGAAACTGTAAATTGTGAAGCAGGTACTACCTTTTTTGTTAAAAATCTGTTTTTCAATGTACCTGCCCGCCGACGTTTTCTAAAAAGTGATAATGTAGAGAAATCGCATATTCTGACAGAATTTTATCGCATTGTATTGGTAAATCCGGATATTGAGTTCTCGTTTTTTGATGGTGATGATGAATTGTATCATTTGCCTGTTTCGAATCTGAAAATGCGTATTGATGCAGTTTTTGGCAGTCAGAAAAAGAAAATTCAGCAGCAACTGCTAAATATCGAAACTACGAACGGTTTAGTAAGTATTATCGGATTTATTGGTAAGCCCGAATTTGCTCAAAAGTCGGCTCAACAGTACTTTTTTGTAAATGGACGCTACATGCGCCATCCGTATTTTCACAAAGCTGTAACGCTTGCTTATAGTAATTTGATTCAGAATGCAGATAATCCATCGTATTTTATTTATTTTGAGGTTGATCCGCAAACTATCGACATTAATATACATCCTACCAAAACAGAAATTAAATTCGAAAACGAACAGGCAATTTGGTCAATTCTTTCGGCAACAGTAAAAGAAGCTTTGGGCAAATTTAATGTAGCTCCCTCAATAGATTTTGATAGGGAAGGAGCTCCTGAAATTCCTGTGAATCTGAATATTGAAAATGTAAAGCCACCACAAACAAATTTTAATCCCGATTATAATCCGTTTAACTCTTCGTACAAACGTCCCTCGTTCGATTGGGAAAAGTTATACGGTGGTTTCGAAAATGATGTCAAAATTACTCCTGTGCCTGATAATCAGGAGTTTGAAAATCCGTTGCTCGATAAAACGCCCGGCACTATTGAGCATTTACTGATTGAATCGGAACCTGAGCAGCAAAAAATGGCTATGGGTGATGATTTTCATTCGGCAAATTTTCAGTTTAAAAGTCGCTTTATAATTACCGGCATAAAATCGGGTATGCTAATTATTGATCAACACAGAGCGCATGTGCGCATTTTATACGAGTTGTATCTGAAAGACATCCAGTTGCATGCAGCTCATTCGCAGCAGTTAATTTTTCCGGAGGAAATGGAATTGAGTGAGCAGGATATGATGATTTTTCGCAGTTTCGAAGATGCCTTAACTGCTGTCGGTTTTTGTTTTACATATACCGATAACAATAAAATAGCGATAACAGGCATACCTTCCTTGTTGAATATGTCGGCAATTGTTGATTTGTTGCATGAATTGGTAGATAGTATTAAAAATACAGGCGAAAATTCAGCAGCTAAAATTTTTGAAATTATTGCTTTTGCGCTTGCAAAGTCTACTGCTATCAAAACCGGAAAGCAGCTTTCGCAGGAAGAAATGGCAGATTTAATCGACCGCCTTTTTGCGTGTGAAAATACGAATTTTACACCTGATGGTAAATCAATCCACACCACAATTTCGCAGAGCGAATTGCTGTCAAAATTTGGTTAAACACCCGTATTCGAAAACTTGCAAATTGAATTGAATATTATTGTTGATGTATCCGTTTTTTTTCGTACTTTTGCATCCCATAATTAAATTCAAAAAACAAATATGGACAGCAAACAAATCAAAACAGCTTTAGTATCTGTTTATCATAAAGATAAGCTCGATGTTATTATAAAAAAACTGCACGCTCTGGGCGTTGAGTTTATTTCGACTGGTGGAACGCAAAGTTTTATCGAATCGTTGGATATTCCGTGTAGCGCTGTTGAGGATTTAACCGGCTATCCTTCCATTTTGGGCGGACGTGTAAAAACATTACACCCGAAAGTTTTTGGTGGAATTCTTTCGCGCCGCGAACTTGCTCAGGACAATGCACAACTCGAAGAGTACGAAATTCCAGAAATTGATTTAGTTATTGTAGATTTATATCCGTTCGAAGCTACGGTTGCTGCCGGCGCTGATGAGCCTACTACCATCGAAAAAATTGATATTGGTGGTATTTCGCTAATTCGTGCTGCTGCTAAAAACTTCAAAGATGTTGTGATTGTTGCTTCGCAGGATCAGTATCAACCATTGCTTGATGTGCTCGAAGCAAACGGAGCAAAAACCACACTCGAAGAGCGTCGATGGTTTGCTAAAGAGGCATTTGGGGTATCTTCACATTACGATTCAGCCATTTTTAATTACTTCGATGGCGATGAAAAATCTGCTTTCCGCCTCACCGAAGATAATGCTAAAGTGCTGCGCTACGGCGAAAATCCACATCAATCGGGTGTGTTTTTTGGAAAATTCGACGATATGTTCGAACAGTTGCAAGGAAAAGAAATTTCGTACAACAACCTGCTCGACATTGATGCTGCTGTAAATTTAATAAACGATTTCGAAGATATTACTTTTGCTATTCTGAAACATAACAATGCTTGCGGAATTGCTTCACGTCCCGTATTGGTTGATGCATGGAATGCAGCATTAGCCGGCGACCCTGTATCGGCTTTTGGTGGTGTATTAATTACCAATGCCATTATCGACAAAGCTACTGCCGAAGAAATGAATAAAATATTCTTCGAAGTGGTTATTGCACCCGATTATGATTTGGATGCATTAGAAATTCTGGGACAGAAAAAAAATCGTATTATCCTTATAATCAAAGATGCAAAAGTGCGTACTCAGCAAGTTCGTACGCTTCTAAACGGTGTTTTGGTACAGGATAAAGACCTCAAAACCGAAACTATTGAAGATATGAAGGTGGTAACTGAGAAAGCACCGTCGGAGCAGGAGATTGAAGATTTGATTTTTGCAACTAAAATTGTAAAACATACGAAATCGAATGCCATTGTATTGGCCAAAAACAAACAACTTTGCGCAAGTGGTGTAGGACAAACTTCGCGTGTTGATGCCTTGGAACAAGCTATTGAAAAAGCAGGTTCATTTAGTTTTGATTTGAACGGGGCTGTTATGGCTTCGGATGCGTTTTTCCCATTTCCTGATTGTGTTCAAATTGCAGCAGAAGCAGGAATTTCGGCGGTTATTCAGCCCGGAGGCTCTATTAAAGATCAGGACTCAATAGATGCCTGCAACAAAAATGGTCAATCT